>WNGB01003127.1_pt1 | contig 26276 bp, 27 predicted proteins | sample 5400681 | NCBI WGS metagenome assembly WNGB01 (sample SAMN13153367, study PRJNA577476) | soil metagenome | isolation source: 115 cm soil or saprolite under grassland replicate 2 | place: USA:California | collected 2016-06-15
GGCAGCAGCGGGCCGAACTTGCGGCACTACAGACGGATGGCTTCGTAGCTGACCTGGACCGCCACGCTCCGGCGAGCAGCTCTTCGACATCGCGGTGGCTCAGCGAGAAGCGGTGATATAGCCAGACGGCGTGGCTAATGATCTCGGGCGGGAAACGGTAGCCTCTGAACCACGACGCGGGTCCGGCAGACCAAGACACCGCCCGATCCTATGCTCCGCGGCACCCCAACTTGTCAGTCCCTCGCCCGCGGCGTGATCGCGATGGGTGGCCAACTCGATCGCGCCAGCCTGGCCTCGCACCGGGTGAGCCTCTGGCCTCACATTCGGGGGACCGGTCGCGCCACGGCGGCCGCGAGCGCCGCGCTCCCCTTGCGCTGCGTGGCTCGCGGTCATGGGGCGCGAGCGGCTTCCGGGGTGCGCTCGAGGACTCGGTACTCGCCGAAACGCGCGACGTCGCGGTACGCCAGACCTAGATAGGTCTCGAGGGGCGCGTTCGCCTTCGGCAGACCCCAGAACATCAACGCAGCGTCGGAGACGACGACGAACCGTACTGGCGTGCTCTCGAGCGCCGTAATGACGTCGTCCAGTTCGGCAGGCGAAGCGGCGCCAGGGTAGAGGTGCGCAAAGCGCGTCGGGTTCGGTCGGTCAAGCATGACGTAGACCATCGGCGAAGATGGATAGACAAAGATCGGCTCGCCCGGCGTGGCATTGTCCTCGACGTAGCGAGCCGCGGTGAGTACCGTCTCACTCTGCTTTTCGGTCACGATCAGCCCTCTGAGGCCCGGCATGCGCGGAACGCGAACGACGGGCGCAAACTCAACCCCGCGCGCGGAGGAGACCTGGACGAACCCTTCGCTCCTCACCACGAGATTTGGCACCACCGTCGCCACCGGCACCGCCAGCAGCGCCGCGCCCAGTGCCAGCTGGGAAACCCCTCCGACGCGCCAGTAGGCGCCCAGATTCCGCGACATCCGCCCGAGCACCACCGCGCCCACCGCCAGTGGTAGACCAGCCGACCAGGCCAGGTGCATCTCGTCAACTCGCGGATACTCGGTCAAGAAAGCGAGAGCGCCGGCGACAGTCAGCCACCGCAGGCGCCATCCCGCCCGCGTCGGCGGCGCATAGAACGATTGCCACGCCCCAGCCACGATGCACCCGACCGGCAGCAACAGCGCCATACCATCGGCGGCGCGACCGGGGGCGCGGAGGATAGCCTGGCGGATCGTGTCGCCAGGTCCGGCGGTGAGCACGACCGCACTCACCGCGAACAGCACCGCACCACAGCCCGCGAGGGCCGCATAGAGTGGGCGTCGCCGCCAACGGACAGCCGCGGCCGTGGCAATGGCGATGCCCAGCACGCTGGCCCAGGCCGCGTTCTTTGGGGCCGGCAGCGGCCGCCACAGGATGTCCTGGTTGACCGCCCCGACAAAGCCCCTGAGCAGGTCGACTCGTCCATCGAGCGCGGCGATCAGCGCGGTGAGCCACGGCAGCGTGACCAGGCACGCGCCCAGGCCAAGCAGGCCGAGCACGGCGAACCACGACCCGAGCCCTCGGCCGGCGACCGAGACGCAGGCGGGTCTGATCCCGGCGATGACCGCCGCGACAAGCGGCACCAGAAAGTAGGCTGCGGTCGCCAGGTCGGCGTGGGGTCGGATAAGCCAGGCCATCATCGCCGGGATCGCCACCAGCAACAGGAGTTGCACCAGGCGCAGTGTGTGTGTCACGCGCAAGGACAGGTGGTGGATGCCTTGCCAGGCGCTGAAAGCGACCAGCGCCAGGGCCAGGAACACGCCCGCGTTCTGCTTGAAGGCAAAGACTGCCGCGGTGGTTGCGCCGATGGCGACGAGCCAGGCGATGCGCTGGCGCCCGGACCGCTCGGGCAGGCGGGCGAAGGCCCAGACGGTGAACGCCGTGAGCGCCGCGCTTGGCCAGCCCGGGTGCGGCTCCCACGTTTGCGGCACCCGATCCAAGCCGACCAGCACGTAGACCGCCGGGATGATCGCGAACCACGGGCGCACCAGCGACCTGCAGACGAAGTACAGGCTGCCCGCCAGCAACGCTCTGGACAGCAGGCCGACCGCGCGAACCGCGAGCACCTGAGCATCGCCGACCGCGCCGAACAGGAGCGCGTGGATGTACAGCAACGCGGGTGTGTACAGCGAGTCGAAGTCGCGGAAGGGCAGCTCGCCGTGGAGGACGCGATTCGCTTGCTCGACAAAGTAGCCCTCGTCCTGGACATCGAGGCCGATGCGGATGAGCAGGAGCTCAGCGCCGAGGAGGGCCAGCAGGCAGGCGATCGCCGTGACCTCGGCGATGTCCGACAGGCTCGCCAGCCATGCGGCGCCGCGGGCGGCCGGCAGGCGCAAGGCATCGGTCGCGATCTGCCCAGGGACCGGCCGGAGCTCGGGCGATTCGACGGTCACGGCTGGCATGGACGGCGGAAGTCGGGCACTCGGACGATCGGCTGGGTGGGCGGATCGTATCCATCTGTCCAGCGTTGCAAGCCGCTAGCGGTGAGCATCCAGCCCTCTGGACCCGTGGAGAAGGTGGGTGTATTGGTGCACCAGTGGTACACGGCGACACCGGTGGTGGTGAGTTGACGCGTATCGACCGTCCACTCCTCGCCGTGCTCGCACTCGATCGGCTCGCCCATCACGGGGCCGAGTTGGCGAGACAACTCGGCGAAGCCGAACTGGAAGCTTGGGGCTATGCCCACCTCACAGTACGGTGCGTGCGGGGGGATGCCGGTCTTCCAAATCGGACTGGCTGCGATGTTGACCGCGACGACGGCCAACAACAGGCTCGCTGCGACGACAAGGCCCAGGCTATCCAGGCGGCAAGGGCCGATGTTCGCGTGCGTTCGAGGACTAGTTGCCGACAGTTGCACCCCATCAGGTGGACCGCGTGGTATTGCGGCCAGCGCGACCATCATACCAGCGAGTCCGGCGCATCACGGCGTCGAGATGGAGGACCTGCCGGCACTGCGGACGTTGCGGGACGCGAGGGCGGACATCGAGGACGGCGGCCACCACGGTTTCACGCTGCTCCAAGCCGCCGACCCGACCGACGCCTATTTCGTGTTCTCGATTAGGGCCGCGATGCGTCTGCCTTTCAGTGCTGTTCCATACCTCAACCGTGCCCCTTTCCAAGCCCATCCTCCAAAGCCGAAGGCGGCCTTTAACAAAGATCTGTCTACGGCCTACTCCTGACAATCACCGAATGCTTGTCCCGCGCGGCGCCAGCCCGCCGGTGTCAAGCATCGGTCCGTTCGCTACTGGAGTGGACCAGATTAGCGGCACCAGGCGTGGGACCTGGTGCATGTCCTGCCCTGACCAGCATGAGCTCGCGGCTGGCGGCGCTGACCTCGTCGGGGTGGACGTCGCTTCTCAGCCTGAGCCAGCGACGCCATATGCGACCCCTCAGCTCATACGCGTCGACAGTCAGACTATCGGGGTCGAGACGGACGTCCTGGACGTAGCCGATGCGGTCGCCGCCGTCGTCGAGCACCTCGAGGCCAATCGCGCTGGCGTAACCCAGGAACTCCCCTGCCGGCTCTCGGGTGCCGTCGCCGGGCTCGTCAGCCTGGTTGCTATTCCCTTTCCCACTTGCCGCGCGTGATCCGCCTGATCGCTGGCGGTCGGTACCGCATCGAGCGGATCGTCACAGCCCAGTTGCCGTTGGAGAACGTCGTCACCGACGGCTTCGATCGGCTGATCGACCGGCCGGGGCCAGGTGAAGGTGCTGGCCTCGGCTCGGTCATGAGGCGGGTTGCGCCGCAAAGGACCGTAGGCGATAGTCGCGGGGCGGGATCAGGTCGATGAGCACGAGGCCTCCGCGAGCCGCTGCGCGCGAGTACCCCGACAGCGGTGCTCAATTGCGCGCGGCGCGTCCTGGGCGTCGGCGCACCCTACGCGAGCTTGCCAAGCGACTCGAGGTCTCGCCGAGCTTGATCTCGCAAATCGAGACGGGGCGCGCAGCCAGCTGTGAACACGCTCTATTCGATTGCCGTCGAGCTGAACGTCTCCTGGACGATCTGCTGTTCATCTACCGCCGTCGTGGTGCGGTGAACGGCTTGCAAGGTTGGCGAGCCACCGCGGCGCCCGCGTCCGTACCCGGAGGGCCGGTCCAACGCGCCGCCGGTCGCAAAAAAGATCCGCCTCGCTTCGGGAGTCGTATGGGAGAGCGACTCACCACACGTTCAGAAATCGGGGCGGAATTTCTGCATGTCGCGATTGGATTTGATGACTACGAGCTCAATTCCGGCGACTCCGTGTCACTCGAATCGTCCAACCCACACCGTCTGTACAACGTCGGCAGCAAGCCCATTCACGCCACCTGGTTTGTGCTCGGCCCGCTGGGCGTTGACGCCGCCGCTCCGTCCATGCACCGCGACCCCCACAACGCATAGTCCACGAAGAGAGGAGACACACGTATGCATCGGCTCACACTCGTGACTCTAGTGATGGTGATGCTGGTGGCTGCCAGCAACGGCGGCGCCGCACTCGCGGCAAGCACGCGCTTCGCGCAGGTGCAAACCGCGCCTACGGTGACTGTCCTGCCAACCACTGCCACGTCGCACCCGTGGATTGCGTGGGCGCCACTATCGAACGGCTATGTGGAGCAAGAGTTCCGATTCAGGGGTATGGCTGGCATCTACGCGTACACCTCCGCGCCACCGCCGCCCTGGGACCTCACGCTGCAGGACATGCAGCCGTACGCGACGCGGATGCTCGTGCGGCGCCCGTCCGACCCCGCCGCGTTCAACGGGACCGTCGTTGTCGAATGGCTGAATGTGACGAGCGGCTATGACATCGATCCCGTGTGGGGCACCGTAGCGCAGTACTTCCTCCGCTCGGGGTACGCCTGGGTCGGCGTGAGCGCACAGGCGGCCGGCGTCGAAGCGCTGAAGAAGTGGGACCCGCAGCGGTATGGTGATCTGAATATCGTCGATGACGGTCAGTCGTACGACATCTTCACCCAGGCCGCGCAAGCGCTGCGTCAGCCCGGGTCCCGCATTCTCGGCGACCTTCAAATTCAGCAGATCATTGGCACGGGCGTGTCGCAGAGCGCGATGCGGCTCGTGCCGTACATCAACGCGTTGCACCCGCTGGCACATGCCTACGACGGATACTTTGTGCACAGTCGCGGACGTGGAATGCCACCGATCCAGGGTGTCGGCGTGTTCTCCGATCAGGAGGCAGATCCGATCAGCGCCGACGTGCCAACGCTCGTCTTCCAGACTGAGGGCGACCTCATGGCGATGGACTATGCCCCCGCGCGTCAGCCAGATACCGACATGGTTCGCACGTGGGAGTTGGCGGGCGCGGCGCACGTCGGTCGAGGGGCGCCGCTTGACCTCGCGATATCGGCCGGAGTGCGGGCGCGTGATACGGGATTCGCCGCTGGGCCTGGCAACCCCGCGTGCCAGGCCAATCCATTTCCGTCATGGCCGGTCGCCAACGCCGCGTGGGACCACCTGAGAAACTGGATCAGTGAGGGGACTCCGCCGCCGAGCGCGCCACTCATTCAGCTCACGCACACACCCACAATCGCGCCCATTCCACCGGGTGACACAAATGCGCTGATCGCGCGCGACGAGATGGGCAACGCGCTGGGCGGTCTCCGCACGCCGGCGATTGATGCACCGGTGGGCGCGTATTACGGAACGAACACGTGCAATCCCGCCTTCCTGGGCTTTCTCTCTGGCTGGTACGTGCCTTTTGATGCGGCCACGCTGGCGAAGCTGTATCCGACGCACGAGGCGTACGTCGCGCGCGTGACAGCGTCGGCGAACAAGGCCGTTGCGGATGGATTCATGCTCCAGGAGGATGCGCAGCGGTTGATCGATGAAGCCGATGCAAGCTCGATTGGCAAGCTGGGGGCAACGATCACGCCGTAAACGGGCCGTTGCCGCGGGCGTGACTCCGCTGCCGCCAGCGTGCGCGCTGTGCGCGGCGGCGGTGCAACCGCGCCTTTAGATAATCCTCGAGGATTTCCTCGCGCGTGGCACCCGCTGCGAGGAGGTCGAGGATGTCTTTGACGCGGACGCGCAACCCGCGGATACACGGGCGCCCACCGCATTTGATCGGCGCGCAAGGTGATCCGCGCCAGCTCGCTGATTGACTCTGCTCGTGTTGTGTTGGCCGTAGCTGAATCGCGTAGATGCTGTCGACGGCGGAACTCTAAGCCTCCTACGGCATGAACGGCCACACGCTGGTGGACGACCACGATGGTTTGTGCCGGACAGCCGGCTCCCATGGAACCGGGCCTGAAGGACGAGCACGCCGAGGCGCACTGACACGAAGTGTCGGCCGGGCGCGTGAATGCACGTCGCTTTCTGGCTGGCGCACAGACTGTGGGCGACAGTGCGTTCTGGGTTTCAGGCCCCGGCGCGCCTCCGCGGGATCATCCCCCGCGGCTTGTATACCGGCGGCGGCGTCGTGGCCACGAGCAACACCAGCAGGGCGCAGCGGCGTCGCCCACGAGTTGGATCTCCAGGCTGCCGACATTAACGATGGAGACGGTCGACTCTGACGCCAGGCGTGAAAGGATGCCGATTTGGCTGCGAGTCATGGAGCGCGCCCGCAACATGATCCAGCCTGCCCGTAGGGGGGCCGCTGCGACACTGGTTCGCGGTGGACCCCAAACGCAGCAAGTGAGCAAGCCCTGGCGGCCTTGCCAGAGCGCGAGCGACGGCGGCTTGCCGAGCGGCTACCAGGGATCAGGCGAGCATGCGGCGGTACAGTAGGGCCATGCCGTGGCGGGTCATCGCGCTCGTCGCACTACTCGGCGCGTTCGGGCTTACGTTCGGCAGCCACTTCAACGATCTCGCCGACGTAGCCGGAGTCCTACAGCGCGGTCAACCCGGCTGGATTGTCGTCGCCCTCGTGCTGCAACTCCTCTGGTTCTTGAATCAGGCAGTCCTGTACCAGTCTATCTACCACTTGCTGGGGCTCCCGGCGCGCACGGCGCGGCTGCTGCCGATTGTCCTGGCCAGCAACTTCCTCAACTTTGTGACGCCATCGGCAAGCCTCGGAGCGGTCGCGCTGTTCCTCGACGATGCGCGGCAGCGAGGACTCGACCCGAGCAGAGTTGCGCTGGCTAGCGTCGTCCGTCTGGTTCTCAATCTCATCTGGTTCGCCGTGCTGCTGATCTTTACCCTCACTGTGCTTGCCGTTCGCATGCAGCTCGTGGTCGAGTATCTCGTTGCCGCGTCGGTGCTGCTCGCCGCGGGGGCGCTGGTGATTAGCGGGCTCGTGCTGGCGGCTCTACGGCCTGACCTCCTCGGCCAGCTGCTGGGCTGGGTCGGCGCCCTGCTCGACCGCTTGCGCGGCGCTCTGCTGCGACGCGATCTGTTTGCCGAAGACCGTGCGCGGCGTTTCGGTATGCAGTTCGGCCAGGCGGCGTCTGCGTTGTGGACCGGTCGCCGGCGTCTGCCTCGGCCATGGGTTCATGTCATGCTGTTCGATGCGCTGCAGCTCGGCGTGCTCTATGCGATGCTGCGGGCGTTTCCCGGCGATGGAGCGCCCATCAGCCCGGTGACGCTTATCGTCGTGTTCACGCTCGGGGTGCTCTTCAGCGTCGTCGCTGTGACACCCCAGGGGCTGGGTATGGTCGAGGTCACACTGCTCGGTGCCTTCACGATGGTTGGCGTACCAATGGGGCGCGCTGCCATCGTGGTGCTGGCGTACCGCGGATTCACCTTCTGGACGCCGCTGCTGGTGGGACTGGGCGCCCTGCGCTGGGTCCGCGGCCTCGGCCGTCCGTATGCTCGGGCGGCCCTCGACGAGCAGCCCACTGCGGGCCGGGACGACGCCGACGAGGAGAAGCGATGGGTACTCGATTGACCCGTTCCGAAGCGGTACTGCAGAGCCCGCTCACACCCAGCTGGCGCAGCCGGGCGCTGGCCATTGGTCGAATCGCGCTGGGCGCCTACTGGCTGTGGGAGCAGCACTGGAAGCTGCCGCCGGAATTTGGCGTCCACGACGCGCGAGGCCTGATGTTCTCGTTTCAGTCGAGCATCGACCACCCCACGCTCGGCCTGTACCGGACTTTCCTTCAGGATGTGGTCGTTCCGAACTTCTATGTCTTCGGCTGGCTGGTGTTCGTGACAGAGACGGTGATCGGACTGTCGCTGGTCCTCGGTCTGTTGACCAGGGCGGGTGGGGTGCTGGGAACGCTGCAGTCAGTAAATCTGTTGATCGCGCAGGGCGCGACTGAAGAAGGACCCTGGCTCTACCTGGGGCTGATCGCCGCTAACCTGGCAGTCGTCTTGACGCCCTCGAACCGCGAGCTTAGTCTCGACCGTCGACTCGCGCCGAAACCGCGAGCGTTCTCGGATGGATCCGGCATCATCGTGCACGCGGTGCGGTGGATAATTGGCGCGTAGTCAGCTAGTCAGTCAGCGTCGGGGCTGGTACAGGCGCAGCATGGCCTGGCTTGGTACGCCCATCCGGAAGAGCAGACAGATCGCCCAGACCGTCGCCAGTGTCTTGACCCAGCCACCGCGCCGATGCCGCCGGGCCGAGGTGACGACCTCTGCCTGCAGCAGGGCCAGGCGACCCTGTCGCCGCAAGCGGGAGAGGATCTCGAGATCTTCCATAACGCTCCAGTCGCGGTAGCCGCCAATCTGGGCAAACGTCTCGCCGCGCACGAACAACCCCTGGTCGCCAAAATAGGTGCCGAGCAGCGCCGAACGCGCGTTCACTCCGCGAGCCACGAGCCGCGCAAGCCACCCCGGATCGTCCAGCTGGAGACGAAACGCGCCGCCCACGATGTTCCAGTCCACCAGCGCCGCCTCGATCAGGGTCGCGGCCTCCGGCGGCAGCAGCGTGTCCGCGTGCAGAAACAGCAAAACGTCGCCTGTGGCCAGGGCGGCGGCCTGGTTCAACGCGGCGCCGCGCGTGGACTCCAGCGTGAGGACCTGGGCATAGCGACTTGCAATCTCTCCCGTCCGGTCTGTGCTGCAGACGTTGGCCACGAATAGCTCGCTCGGCTGCACCAACTCGCACGTATGCGCAAGTGTCTGGCCGATGGTGGCCTCTTCATTGTGAGCCGGTACGATGACGGACAGCCTCATCTAGAAAATACCTGCGCCCGCCGCGCCAGGAGCCCGTATAGGATCTCGTCGCGCCATTCGCACAGGGCCTGGCGGTGCGATGCGAATCCGATCTGGTCGGACGGTGGAAGCCCGTCGGCGGCAAAAAAGGCGACCTCCGCGGCGTCATCGCCTGCCTCGAGCGCACCGCCAACCACGGCAGCGCGATACAAAATGATGATCCCATCCTGCCTCGGGTCGTCGAAGTAGCTGTAGACGCCAAACAGCGGACCAAGCTCGACCACCAGACCAGTTTCCTCGCGCACCTCGCGCCGCGCCGTCTCCTCGACGTCGTCGCCATACTCGACAAAGCCGCTAGGGATGTACCAGCGCCCTTTCCACGGTTCGAATTTGCGCCGGGCCAGCAACACTGCACCCTGTTTCTCGACGATACAGCCGGTCGCGGGGACGGGATTGCGGTACAGGATCTTGCCACAGCTGGTGCAAACACTGCGCATGTAATGATCGATGTCGCGTTCGACCACCGGTGCACCGCACGCGGAGCAGAAGCGCGCCTTCGTCATCGCCGCCCATCTCGCTCGAGGAAGCTGAATGTGTGGGGAGCACGGGTCGGGTAGCTCCGCAGCTCCTCGATCAGTCGCTCCAGATCCTCCGCGGTGTCGACGTCGTACCAGGGCGGAAGCAGCGCGACACGGACGCCCAGCGCCTCTGCTCGTTGATGCGTCTGGCGGCAGATCGTGGCACTGTCCATCTGTTTCCAATTGAACAGGGCGGGCTGTGGCCGGCAGGCCCCGATGAGATAGTAGCCACCGTCGAGCGTGGGCCCGAGCACGACGGCATCGCCCGTAAGCTGGTCGAGAGCTGATCGGACGTAGTGCGCCGGTAAGGTGGGGCTGTCCGCGTCCAGGAGAACGACTTGTTCGTAGCCCTGATCGAGGTGATGCGTCAGGGCATAGTCAAGCCCGCTCATCAGGTCCCCGCGCTCGTGGGCGATGATCTCGACTTCGGCGGGCACGAGGCCCTTGAGTGCGGCACGATCGGCCGCCTTGGGACACACGATCCTGATGGAGCCATCTCCTTCCAGGGCGGCGATCGTCAGCTCGATCGTGTCCAGCAACATTTGCCGCTGAAGTCGGGCCGCGGCATCGGCCCCGAGGGCTGGGATCAACCTGGTCTTGGCCTGGCCCGCCACAGGCGCTTTGGCCATGATCCCCACGACGCGGCGCGCCACGCTCAGTCCTCGACCCTGGCCGAGGCTACCAGATGACCAGGCAGGTTTCCGTTTGACGAACGCCCACGGCGCCGGCAATCCCGGTGGTGATTCAATTGCCGAGCGACTGTAGGTCCGGACTCTCTACGAACGCGACGAGATCAAAACGGCCGGTCACCGCGTGTACCTGAGTGATCACCGAGTTATCAAGCTGCATGCCGCGTAGCTCTCCAACGAGCTCCTGCACACGGCTGGGTTCTGCCGAAATCAGCACGTACGCCGTAACCATGCCACCATCCTCTCTTGCTGACGACTCCTCACGGGAGTCGGGTCGCTCACCCTCATTTGAATTCCATCAACGGCACGCTCCCGGTGCGTGCCATCTCCTGGAGCTGGTGCTGGATGCGTTGCACAGCAGGCGCCAGCGGGAACATCTTCTTGCTGACCTGCATGTCCGAGTCGGTGGAGAGCGGGTGCCAGAAGACGCCGTCCAGGTTCACGGTCACTTCGGGTACCAGGTTCGCCATGCTCAACACCAGTCCCTCCCTGGAGTTGCCACGGCGTGCGAGCGGCCGCACGAAATGGTCTTCGTCGGGAATACCGAGGGAGCGATGAAACTCGCACAGCTGCTTCAGGTTGGCAGAGTTGGCCGGTGTCTCGGTGGTGCCGAGTCGGACGCGAAAGCCATGACCCTGGAGTCGCCGAATGCCGTCCACGGCGCGTGCCCACGAGCCGGCGCCACGGTATGCATCATGGTCCTCAGATTGGCCGCCGTCGAGGCTGACCTGGACGATCAAGCGGTCGTTGGCGAGCGCGACCAGGTTCTCCAGCCGCGACCCGTGCAGCAGCATGGCATTGGTGAGCACCGTCGTCTGCATCCGTGCCGAAGAGTAGGCAAGCATATCGTAGATGTCGGGGAGCAAGAACGGCTCGCCCCCCGTAAAAAACGCGTGCACGAAACCAAGCTGCGTCGACTCGTCAATCAAGCGCTGCACGTTCGCAAGGCCGATTGCGCGGCGCGGGGCGTTCGGGCTCGATTTGGCCACGCAATACCGACAGCGCAGGTTGCAATCGTAGTTGGTGTAAATCCACAGCTTCCATGGGAACGCTGGCGCGTTGACCATGCCTTGCTCGTGGACCTCGGGCTCGCTCGCGATCATGTTGTCGAGCACCTCCGCGGCACTGGATCGAGTGTACGCCGGCTGCTGACTGCCACGATCTCGTCCGGGAGGTCGCCGGCGTTCACCACGGCCTTCCCCCAACCCGCCGCTGCTGCTAACAACGGCGGGTCTCTCCGCGCGCCTACCACGTCGCGTTTGCCGAGCCGGTCGGGCCCGAGCTGCATCGCGCCGAGCAGGCGGCGTGGTTGAGGCGCCTGGACCGCGACCTGGACAACGTGCGCCTGGCGGGTCCGGACAGGCCAGGCCCGCTCCGATGCCGATAGGTCCTGCGTCTCACGGGCGCCTTGTGGTGGTATCTCTGGCTGCGCGGCCATTTGCGGGAGGGCCTGCAATGGCTCGATCGGCTACTCGAATTCACCGATGCCTCGGATCGAGCACGGATGGCCGGGCTCCGCGCCACCGCCATGCTGCTCGGTTCATTAGGCCGCAGCCAAGAAGCCGCCGCTCCGGCAGCGGAGCTGATGGCCCTGGCGGAGCGAGTGGGGGACGTCGCAGAAATCGGCGCGGGGGGCCACGCTTGCGGCGGTGGAGGAGTTCCGCTGTGCGCATGTGCAACAGGCGCTGCCCCTCTTCGAGCGGGCCCTGGCCGATGCCCGCGCGGCCAGGCATCCAATGATGCTCGGCCATGCGCTGATCAATCTCGGGGAGATCGTGTTCCAGTTCGGTGAACCTGGCCGGGCGGGGGAGCTGTACCAACAGGGCCTCGCGCAATTCGAGCGCGACGTTTGGGGCAGTGCCTTTTGCCACACACCACCTCGCCGCTGTGCGCAGGCAAGACGGCGAGCACGAGCAGGCGGCCCGGCTCTCGGCCGATGCGGTTCGGCGACGAGCGCGACGTGGCGCGGGCTCGGGCTGCGCTCGGCGAGCGAGCTTCACGCTACGAGATCGGCCAGCGGATCGGCGCCGTCGCTGACCAGGCAGCTCACCCGCGGCCGGATCCGACCGTACCGGGCCTGGTCGGGGCGGAAATAGAGCGCGCCGTCCTCGGCGAAGTAGACGCAGTGGCGCGGGTTGGCGGCAGAAGGAACTTGCCGGCGTGATACGCGCAGGCGAGATTGACAGTAGAGACCATTCTCCGCAAGCCTGCAGCCTTAGGCACGCGTCCGCCGCCCCTCCAGCTGTGCCTTCAGGTCGCCGCGCCGCTCTGCGCTGGCGATGTACGGACAGCCTCGCACTATTAGACCGGCTAGGGCGCGATCCCGCCATCTTGCCGATGTGCTTGTGGCCGCTGACGTACATGCTGTGCACGGCGACCTTTGAAAGGTCACCGCAAGACTCTGTCGGAGTTGCGCCATGTACGGCACCACCATTCAAGAGAACCTGTGCCCGCGATGCGGCATCCACCGCACCGTGCGGCATGGTTTCTCGAACAAATTGTCCTGTTTCAACTGTCGATTGCAGTGGCGCCCTGGCGCCGTGCTTACGACCGAGCGCAATGGCATCTATCCGAGTACGCCCACTGAGCTCAAGCGTTTGACCGTCTACCGCGGCGCAATTGCCGCTGGCGTGTACCAGGAGTGGGCTGCGGTGCGGCGCGAGTCGGCCAACCCGAGGCTGGCTGGAGGTTCCAGCACGTGACTCCCGAACTGAAGCATCTCGTACGGGACAGCTTTGCGCGCCTTGCGCCAGTCGCCGATGAAGCGGGCGCGCTGTTGTACGACCGATTGTTCGAGATGGACCCAACCCTGCGTGGGCTCTTCCAAAACGACATAGGCGAGCAAAGTCGCAAGTTGATGCAGATGATCGCGGTGGCGGTCAACAGCTTAGACAATCTCGAGGCCATCGTTCCCGCGCTGCAAGCTCTGGGTCGCCGACACGCAGGCTATGGGGTAACCACACAGCACCTCGAGATGGGTGGAGCGGCGCTCCTCTGGACGCTCGAGCAAGTCCTCGGGACCGCTTTCACGCCTGATGTCGGACGCGCGTGGGGCACGGTGTACGACGTCGTGATCAGGCCTATGCAGCAGGGCATGGAGGAAACATCCGAAGTGGACATCGCCTTGCCGCACGCCGCCTAGCCGGGAGCTTGGCGGCAGCTTCTACACAGAAAATTGGAGAGACAAGCAATGATAGGTGAGAGGTCCGCTACGCGCTCAAACCCGGAGCGCGAGCAAGCGCTGCGGATGGAGGCCATGCTGAACAGCTATAACGACAACAGCGCCTTGCAGGCCAGTTGCCAGACAGTCGGCAACCCGATCCTCGCGAACATGGCTTCGCAATACGCCGCGGAGCTTGCGACGCAACGAGTAAGCTGCGTCAGGCTGGTCGATTACGGGTGCTCCGGTGGCCGCAACTCCTACGATCCGCTGCAAACGCTGGTTCAGACGTTGCGGAGCACGTTTGCCGAATTGCCTGCAGAATGTGTGCTGCAGGACCTACCATCGAACACGTGGAATCAAGTCATGATGCTGGAGGCCCCGAGGCTGACCACATCTCTCGCTGGAACGGTGCACGTGCTGTGCGTCGGGAATTCGTTCTACAACCAGATTTGCGTCGATGAGTCTGTTGATCTCGCGTACTCGTATGTGGCCGCACATTTCTTGAGTGATACGCCGCCGCTGTCGTCGCACGTCATGATGCATGAGGCAGATGATGACGAACGAGCGGCGTGGGCGGTTCAGGCGGCGAGTGACTGGGAGCAATTCCTGCTACTTCGTGCCCGAGAGCTCAAGCGGGGTGGCAGGATGATGATCTCCACCATGTCGCGCGACACGTGTGGCTACTCCTGGCAACAGTTCTCCCATCTCGTTTGGGAGAGCATTCAGCGAGCCTGCACCAGAGGCTCTTTGAACAGGCGTGAAGCAGAGGCGCTGTGTATTCCCGCATGCTTGCGGTCGGAAGCTGAAATACTGGCTCCATTTACCGGAAGCTCGCGCGTAGCTAGCCTCCTGGAACCCGGGCTGCTCGAGTTCGCACGTACGCAGGTCGACAGCGAGCGCAAGCTCCCACCGAGATTGCTCGCGACACGCATTCGTCGTCGCATCGAGGCTGTCTGGGGTGGGATGTTTGTGACACAGCTCGCTCGACTGGGTCGAAATGAACATGCCGCACGGGAAATACTGCTCGAGGTCTGGGATATGGTCGAGGAGCTCCTTCTGCATGAGCCATCTCGCGGATGGCTGGACATGCGCTCCTTTTATCTCGAGGTCACCAGAAAATAGCTACGAACCCAGCCGCGAACCTCTCGGACCTGCCTGGCCGCCGATGGCTCGCCAACATCAGGAAACCGAGCGGCCGACGCGTTCGCATCTTGGGGAATTCCGTGGGATGCGCAGGAGCTCGGCCAAGCGATCCAGGAGCCTGACGTCCGGCAGCTTCAGCCGCGCCTACGCGCGGCACTGGTCGCCCTTCTGGAGCGGCGGTCCAGGCTCCTCCGCGCTCACACAGGCGAGCGGTTGGGCGTGGACTCCTCGGTCCTCGCTGTCGCCCACACAATCAGCCAGCAGGTCCGGGACGAGCTCCGGCGCCAGTCCCCCAGTGCCGAGCCGCCGGCTCGGTGCTGGGGGGTGCTGCACCCGCTCGCGCGGTTCATGGAACAGCACCGGCGAAATGGCAGGCGCTGGTTCGATGCTGCGACGGACGAGAAGCCGTTCCACCGGCGCCTCAAAGAGTTCCAGCAGGCGATTGACCAGGATGTCGAAAGCGTGGTGTCGGAGGGCGCCGGCCGCATCGACCTGATGCTCCTTGACACACCCGTTGAGCTCAGGGCCACTGAGCTCGGTCACGACCCATGGCAGGCTGCGCAGGGTTTAGGCGCAGGCGGCCAATTATGCGGTGGAGAAGCACTCCGCGGTGACAATCCTCATGGTGCTGGACCAAACGGACCGGACCGCGGAGGGCTTTTCACGAGGAAGTACAACCTCACGCGCCGGTCTGGGATTGGCACGCTTTGGCCGAGCGGCGCGTCCGTGCTGGGCAAGTCCACCTGTGGCGGGACGAAGACGCAGTTGTGTCGCTTGCTGCGGTGAGCGCACCTGCCGCCGGGGTGGCAAGAGTAGGCCCGGTCTACACGCCGCCCGCATACCGTCGGCGGGGCTACGGTGCTCCTGTGACCGCAAAGGCAACTGCAGCCGCCTTGAGCGCTGGGGCCGAGCACGTCGTCCCCTATACGGACCTGGCGAATCCCACTTCGCGTGACGGTTGTTACGTCCGGCGTGACGGTTCTTACGTCAAACCTGCGCGGGTCCCGCCGTGCCGAACGTCCGCGGGCCGGGTCGGGCCGTCGGGAACGCCGCGGGCCGGGTTGGTCGGTGCGGCGGGCCGGGCGGTCCGAACGGCGCAGCGGTGCGCTTCCGTACAATGGGCGGCTCAAATGCGCTCGGGGCGGCTGGTGGTGCGGCGGACGTTGCCGCGGCAGGTGGCGCTGGGTAAGGACACCTGGCTCGACGAGGGCGTGCTGAGCATCGATGCGTCGGGCGTGGGCCGGCTAGCACGCGCGGCGGGCGGCGAGGCGCTGGACACGATCACGCTCGAGCTGGCACAGCCCGGTGAGTCGGCGCGCATCGTGCACGTGCTGGACGCGCTGCCGGCGCTGGCGCGGGATGACGGGCCGGCGTTTGCGGGCTTCCTCTCGCCACCTCGACCAAGCTGCGACGGCCAACTAAGCACGTTCGACAACCTGGCCATCCTGACTTGCGCCGAGTTGCCGTGGGGCGCCGGCGGACTGCTCATCGCGCGGGAGGCGGCGCTGGACATGAGCGGTCCACTGGCCGCGCTCAGCCCGTTCGGGGCGATGTTCAACGTGGTGTTGCGCATCACGCTCGCGCCTGACCACGCTGATGTCGAGTATGAAGCGGCCATTCGGCGGGCCGGGCTGGCCGTCGCCGATGCCCTGGGTCGCGTGGCCGCGACCGCGTCAGCAGCGACTGAAGTCGAGTACGCCTTTGACGACGTCGATCCGGCACTGCCGAATATCGCGTACCTGTACCAGATCCACTCGCAGGGGCTGTACGCGCGCACGTTCCTGTATGGCAAAGAGCTCGAGGGCATGGTGCCCACGGTGGTGCATCCGAACGAGCTGCTAGCGGGTGCGCTGGTCAGCGGCAACTATGTCTACGGCGCTTTCAAAACCCCGACCTGGCTGCACGTCAACAATCCGGTCTTGCGCCAGCTCGCGGCCGGGCACGGCACCGATCACAACTTCGTCGGCGTCGTGCTGTCGCGCGGCCACCATTACTCGGCCTGGGAGAAGGAGCGCTCGGCGAACCTGGCGGCGCACCAGGCGTGGCTGTTGGGCGCACAGGGTGTCGCGCTGACCTGGGAGGGCGGCGGCAACAGCATCACGGATGCGATGTTGACCGTGCGGGCCATTGAGCGCCTCGGCCTGAAGACCGCCGCCATCGCCTACGAAATGGGCGATGAGGACGCTGCCGACGTCATCCTGCTCGACTCCGTGCCCGAGGCGGACGCACTGGTCAGCACCGGCAGTACCCAGCGCACGTTCTCGCTGCCCCGCATGGCGCGCGTGCTGGGCGGTGAGGCGCTGCGGATGCGCCCGGAAACGGGCGGCGAGTACGTCAGCGCCGAGGGACCGCTCGAGCTCGACAACCCGTACATCCTGTACTGCGCCGCGGGCCAGACCGGTTTCGGTACCCTGGGCGGCGTAGCGTACTGACGGAGCCCGGATGCCGATACTCGACTTTGATTTCGAACCGAAGCAGGCGGCGCTGCTGGTCATCGATATGCAGAACGGCTTCGCCGCGCCCGAAGGCACGCTCGGCAAAGCGGGCTTCGACATCGGCATGACGCGCGCGATCATCCCGAAGATCCAGCAGCTAGTCGAGGCGGCACGGCAGGCCGGCGTGCCGGTGTTCTGGAGTCGGCAAATTCACTATCCGGACGACCGCACGCGCGAGCAGCGCATCATCCCGGGCCACCTCGCGCGCGGCGCCGGGCGGAGTTTGCTCTGCGCCCGCGGGACGTGGGATGCCGAGATTGTGGACGAGCTCCAGCCGTATGTTCAGCCCGACGACAATATTGTCGAGAAGCACCGCGCGAGCTGCTTTTACAGCACCACGCTCGAGGCGAAGCTGCGCATTCATGGCGTGCGCTTGCTGATCGTGACCGGCACGACCTCCAGCTTCTGCGTCGACTCGACGATTCGCGAAGCGTATGCTCGTGATTTCGACCTCGTCGTGCCGGGCGATGCAATCTCTGATACGGAGATGGAGGCCACGCGCGCCGTGCTGCGCAGCACCGAGCGCTTCCACGGTTACGTTACAACCACCGACGACGTCGTCACCAAGCTGCACGCACTCGCAGGCGCGCCCGTCTGATCGAGCCTGGGGCGCGAGCGTGCGGGTGATCGACGTCCAGGCGCACGTCGTCCCGCGCGTGTACCTCGAGCGGCTCGTGGATCGCAGCGGCTACCCTCGCGCGGAACGCGCCGGGGACAAATGGTGGCTGTGCAGCGGTCCAGCGCTGCGGACTCCGGTCAGCCCGGCGATGACTGACATGGACGTGCGACTCAGGGACATGGACGCGGCCGGAGTCGACGTGCAACTGTTGAGCACAACATTGCCGGGCGTGGAGATGTTCGCCGATCCGTCGTTTGGAGTGGAGTTGGCGCGCTCGGCGAACGACGACCTGGCGGCGCTCGTGCACGCCTCGCCGGATCGGTTCCTGGGCATGGCCGCGCTGCCCCTCCAGGCGCCAGCGGCGGCGCGCGACGAGCTGCGGCGGGCGACGCAGGAGCTCGGCTTTTCGTGCTCACCTCGCGGCGACACTGCCGTTTCTGATCAAACGCATCGACTACGAATCCGGACGCATGCCGAACGGTTGGCAGAGCGTCGGCGAGTCGCCCTCGCAGGCACTGCAGCGGCTGTGGGTGGACGCCGTCAACCCGGATCCCGCGGCGGTGCAAATGACCCGTGAGCTGCTCGGCGTGGAGCGCATCTTGTTCGGGACCGATCATCCGTTCTGGGATCCGCGTGACGCGATGAGGACGGCACGTGCACTCGAGTGGCCAGCCGATGAGCTGCTGGCGCTGCTGGGTGGCAATGCGGCGAAGCTGCTCAAGCTGGCATGAGCGCGGCGTTGATCCTCCGCTCGACTGACTCCGAGGCGGAGATCGAGTCCGTTGGATTTCGGTGCGCCAGCCTGGTCATACGTGGTAGGCAGGTGCTCGGTGCAGTCGGCATGGGTGTGGAGTTTCCGTGGGTCGGTGCGCAGCCTGCCCGACCGGCACGGCTGATGCTTCGCGATCAGGCGGTCGCCATTGGCGGCGGGAGGGTGTCGCTCACCTGGCGCATGACAGGCCTTGCCACCGCCGAGACACGGACGATGCCTGGCGATGGCTATCCGTTCGCGGTGCGTCTGGACGCGACGTGGCTGCTCGACGATGAGGGCCTGCGCCTTACGCTGGCGGTGGTCAATGAATCGCGCGCGCACGCCCCGTTCGGCGTCGGGGTGCGTGTGGCGCTGGCGCCGGTCGCCGAGCAAGTCGAGCTGCTCGTGCCGGCGGAGGAAGTGTGGCCCGCATCTGGTGATGGTCCGCCGGTCCCGGTGCGCGGCGACCTCGATTTGCGACGCCCCAGGCCGCTTGCGCAGCCAATCAAAGCACGCTTCACGCGCAGGCACTTTGCCAATCTGCAGACGCAGCTCGCCGTGCTGTCGCGCGGCCGCGAGGTGTGGCTGACGACGTCGGCCGACTTCCGCGAGGCCGACATGAGAATCCAACCCGATGGTTCGGGTGTGCTCGAGAGCGCGACGTGTGTACCCGACGCGTTTGCCAGGCATGCCGCGGGCGTGGCGACGGGGTTGCGCGTTCTCGCCCCGGGTGAGGTCTGGCGCGGCCACGCCCTGCTGGTGACCCGCTAACATCGCGCCTTCTCATGTCGACATCCGATGGTCCGACCAGTGCCGGTCATGCCGCTGACGCATCTAGTGCGCGCCAGGGGCAACTCGATAGTGCAGCAGCGCGGACCCTGTTTGGGCGCCGCACGGCAGCGATCGATGCCGCTCACCTGGTCCCACACTTGCAACCGGGCATGCGGGTCATTGATTTCGGCTGTGGCCAGGGCTCGCTAACTTTTGGCTTTGCGGCGCTTGTGGCACCCGGGCAGGTGGTAGGCATCGACATCGCCGAAGCCTCGATTGCGCAGGCGCAAGCGCAGGCCGAGGAGCTTGGCGTCACGAACCTGCAGTTCCGCGTCGGGGACATCTACGAGACGCAATTCGCGGACGAGTCATTCGACGTCGCCCATTTCAGCGGTGTTCTCGCGTATCAAAGGGACCCGCTCGCGACACTCAGGGTGGCGCACCGTGCCCTCAAACCTGGCGGGCTTATCGCCGCGCGCGAGCCGCAGAAAGACGGCGACTGGATTGCTGGCCCACATCGCGAGGCGTTGACTCTGTTCAACAGCCTGGTGATTGAAGACGCATTCAAGTCAGTTGGCGGCGATGCGTTCATCGGGCGACGCTTGGGGACGCTCTTGCGCGATGCTGGATTCGAGCGCCTGGAAATAACACCGGCATACGCGTTGACATTCTCAAATGCTCGCGCTCTGGCGGGGTGGGCCCTAGCGCGGCTGGCCGATGGCGAGTTTGCCGAACGAGTTGTGCGACGTGGATGGATCAGCGCCGAAGAGATGGCGGATCTGCCGAAATCGATCGAAACATGGGGCAACGACGAGACATCTGTCGTCGCGGCCGCCGAATGTATGGTACTTGGTTGGAAGCATTCCGCATGAGCCCGTCGCGGGCGCAACGGTTCTTCTAGTCGGCTACACTCCGCAACGTCCGTGGGCAAGTTCTCGACCTTCAAGCAGTGGACGCTCGACGATCAGACGGCACCCTTTGACGCGGGGCGCACGCTGTCCTCCAAGCAGTTCCTGGACGAGCTGAAGGAAAAGTACGTCGAGCCGGCGCGGCGCTACATGCGCGAGGATCCGATGGTCCTGCTGCTGGCCAATGAAAACGTCACCGACGAGCAGTACTTCAAGCTGCTTGCCCAACGCTGGAACTTCGAGCGCTCGGTTGGCGCCATCCATGCCACCTGGCTCCTCAACTACACCCTCGGCCTGCACGGCGAGCTGCAAGAGGTCGAGAACATGGAAGTTCGCCAGATCTACGAGGAGTACAAGCACGCGCGCATGCACGAGGACGCCATCTTGAAGAAGGGCTACCTCGACACCCGCTGGGAGCTACACAGCCACCCCATGGCGCAACTCCTGCCGGAGGGCATGGCGTTCCACACGTTCCTGCAGCGGCTGGGCAACATGCCCGTGCCGGTTCGGGCGGCGGCGAACCACATTGCCACGGAAGCGCCGCTGGTGTACTGGTTCGACCTGGCCGGTCGGCTGACGCGCGACGAGACCGTCGCCGGCGTCTTCGAGGCGCAGGTGATCGAGGAGACGAGCGAGCGTCATACTGGCGAGGTCCCTCGCAAGCTCGGGATGACACTTTGGCCGAACAACTCGAGCGAGCGCGTGCCGGGCAGGTCGGGAAAGAGCAGGAAGACCCAGGCGAGCGGCACGCCTGCATCGGCGTAGCTGCGCAGGCGCTTGAGGATGTCCTCGGGGGTGCCGACCAGCGCGTGCTCGAGGCCGTGGCGTGCCTGCTCGGCGGTCAGCTTGCGCGATCTCGCAAGCTCGGCGAAGGCGGCCTCGGCATCGGTACGTTTTTCGGCGATCACAACCGTGGCATTGTGGGTCAGGCCGATTTCGGACATCCCGCGGCCGGTCCGAGCACAGTGTTCGGCCAGCACCTGCTGGTAGTGCTGCCACTCAGCCGGGCTGAGGTCGAAGCTGATGTTGCACAGATTCGCCTGGCGGGCCACGCCGCCCAGGCCATGCCGGACACCGCGCGAAGCAATCAGGACGGGCGGCCCACCAGGCGTGGCGACTTCGAAGCCCGATGACCACAGCGAGCGCATGATGCCCACTTGCGCTTCGAGCCGCGCCACGCGCTCGCGAACGGACGGCTCCCAACCGAAGCCGTACGCCTCGTGGTCGGCCGGGTTGCCGCCGTAGCCGAGCCCCAGGATCAGTCGCTGGCCGCCCGTGACGAGGTCGAGCGCGGCGGCCATCTTGGCCAGCAGCGCCGGATGGCGATAGCCGACGTCGAGCACCAGCGGCATGAGCACCAGTCGCTCTGTCACGGCGCCGAGCGCGCTCAGCGCGGTCCACACCTCCAGGGCGCGCGGATTGAGCACGTCGTACAAGCTCAAGCCATCGAATCCCAGGCGTTCTGCTGATTGCGCCAGCCTGCGCAGGTCGGCAAACGTATAGCCAGCGTGATGCACACGCACGCAGAAGCGCGTCACAGGAGCCCTGCTATTATGGGCCGCGGCTTGGTCTGACCGTCAGACAGGCATACGGGGGAGGCGAGCGCCCTTGGCTGTCAAGTTCACCTTCAGCAATCTGCCGGGTCTGGCGTGGCATGAGCCGGTCGGGCGCATCGTCGACCTGGCGCGCGACTGCGAAGAGGCCGGCTTCGATCGTTTCGGCATCAGTGACTGGCGCTTCATGGCGGACTGCATGGTGACCATGACCGCGTGTCTGCAGGGCACCACGCGGCTGGGGATTCAGTCGCAAGTCACCGATCCGTACGTGCGCCATCCGAGCTTGACGGCAGTCGCGCACGCGACGATGGAGGATCTGGCGCCAGGGCGCGTCATTCTCGGACTGGGCGGTGGCCACGAACAGCCCGCGTTCTGGGGGCAACGGCACGTCCATCCACTCGACGCAGTGCGCGAGGCGGTGACGATCTGTCGCGCGATGTTCCGCGGCGAATCGGTGAGCTTCGAGGGCAAAGTCATCAACGTTTACGACGCCAAACTGAATTTCAAGGCCAACCCGACTATTCCGATCCTGATCGCGGCACGCGGCCGTGGCATGCTACGCCTGGCCGGCGAAACTGCCGACGTCGCTCACTTCGCATCGTGGTTCATCAACCGCGCGCACTACCTGGACAACCTGCAAGCAGTGCGCGAGGGCGCCGAGCGCGCGGGTCGCACCCTCGCCGACGTGGAGATCGACGTTTCGATCCCCGTGTGCATCGCCAGTGAGCGCGAGCGCGCGCGCCGACCCGCCCGCCGCCTGGCCGGCCAGGCCATCCTGTGGATGGCCGGCGCGGAGAAGTACTCCGACGGGCGCAAGGACTGGCGCACACCCGCCGAGTTCAACGTCCCACCCGACGTCATTCACGCGCTGCGCACCCGCTGGGACATGTGGACACAGCCGGAGCTGCCGGACGAACTGGCGGCGCTGATCACGGACGACATCCTCGACCAGTTCGTGGTCGCCGGTGAGCCGCGCGAGTGTGCCGAACGCATGGCCGCGATCGTCGCCGAGCGACCAGAAGCGACCGGCATCCGCATCCAGGCTCATCCGCCGCGCGGCGGAACGTCATATGAGGGCTATCGCGAGACGGTGCGCGGCATGGCCGACGTGATCCAGCACGTCAACAGCCAGACGCCGGTCGGTGCCGGACGATGAAGTTCACCTTCGGTAATCTGCCGTCGATCGGCTGGCAGGAGCCGACCGGTCGCCTGGTCGAGCTTGCCCAGCGGGCCGAAGCAGCCGGCTTCGAACGCTTCGGCGTGAGCGATTGGCGCTACTACCAGGACTGCTTCGTGGTTATGACCGCCTGCTTGCAGGGCACGACTCGCTTACAAGTCGAGAGCCTGGTCACCGACCCGTACGTGCGCCACCCGAGTTTGACCGCGGCGGCACTGGCGACCATGGACGAGCTCGCGCCGGGTCGGGCAATCATGGGCATCGGCGGCGGCGTCGAGCAGCCGGCCTTCTGGGGCGAGTCACGGCCGAAGCCAGTCCAGGCAGTGCGCGAGACAGTCGAGATCTGTCGACGGATGTGGCGTGGCGAGCGCGTCGACTTCGAAGGCGAGGTGATGCGCCTGCACGAGGCGCACCTGATGTTCGTGGCGCCTCGGCCGGATATCGACGTGCTGATTGCGGCGCGCGGAAAGCGCATGCTCGCCTTGGCTGGGGAAATCGCCGACATCGTGCACCTGGCGTCGTTCTTCGTAAATATCGACCACCACCGTGAGAATCTGGCCGCGGTGTTTTCGGGCGCGGAACGTGGTGGACGGGTGCGCGGTGACTTCGAGATCGATATTTCGATGCCGTGCTCTATCTCTGAGGACCGCGAGGCGGCGCGCGCGGCGGCTCGGCGCCCGGCCGCGCAAGGCATCCTGTGGACCGCGGCCGCCGAGCGGTACTCGCGCGGCCGGAGCGACTGGGTGCGCCCTGCTCAGTTCCGCGTGCCTGATGAGGTGGTCGAGGCGCTTTCGAGCCGTTGGGACTTCTGGACCCAGGCGCAGTTCCCGCGTGAGCTGGCCGAGCTGATCACCGACGACATCCTTGACGAGTTCGCGCTGGCCGGCACCGCCGAGGAGTGCGCCGCCCGCCTGCGCCAGATCCAGGCCTCGTTACCGGAGATCACGGGTTTGCGTATCTACGCCGTCCCGCCGGCTGGCGCGAGCCTCTATCAGGGCTACGTGGACATGATCGATCAGTTCGAGACCGTCATTCGGCTGGTCAATGCGCCGGTGTCTGGAGCGGTGGCATAGTTGGTGCTGCGCCTACGCCGCCGTCACTCCACGCGCCTACGCGGAATTGCCTCTTCCTCTCCGAGGACGCGATGTCTCTGGAGGGGTCACACGCACCCGCTGCGAGCGGAACACTGCCTGGCAACGACGACTCGACGCAGTTCGGCTGTCTGCTCAGCCGGACCTAGTGGGGCCGCGTAGCGGCCGCGGAGTGAGACCATGCGCCTTCTGCCTCGTCTGCTTTCGCTCAGCGCAGTGTTCGTCCTGTTTGCGGCGGCGTGTGCCGCGCCGGCCGCGGCGCCTACGGCGGCACCGGCCGCCAAGCCGACCACGGCAGCGGCGCCCACCACTGCGCCGGCGGCTGCTCCCACCGTTGCGGCGACCGCGGCGGCCGCGGCAAAACCCGCCGCCTCACCGGTTGTCGCGGCGACCGTTGCGCCGACCGCTCCGCCGGCTGCCGCGGCGAAACCGACCGCGGCCCCAGCCGCCAACCTGACGGGCACGCTCAAGATCGACACCATCTCGGAGATCGAAAGCCCGCACCCGTTCTTCGCCAGCCAGCTGGTTGGCATCTCGGTCCGCATCAACGTGTTCGACACGCTCGTCGATCGCGACTTCGAAGGTAAGATCGTGCCCGCGCTGGCCGAATCGTGGAACGTCGTCGACGACATGACGATCGACTTCAAGATCCGTCAGGGCGTCCAGTTTCACAATGGCCAGCCGCTCACCGCGGCGGACGTGAAGGCGAGCATGGATCACCTGCTCGACCCGGCCATCAAGTCGCCGTCGACGAGCGTGTTCGCAGCCGTCAAAGAGATGCAGATGACCGGTCCGATGGCGGTGCGGCTAGTCCTATCGAAGACCGACGCGCGCATTTTCGACGTGCTGGCCAACAACTTTGCCGTCCTGCCGGCGCAGCTCATCAAGGACCAGGGCGTCCCCGGCTTGACCAAGCAGCCCATCGGCAGCGGCCCGTACAAGTTCGTCGAATGGGCCAAGGACGATCACCTGACCCTGGAGGCCAATCCGAACTACTGGGATGGCAGCTACAAGGGCAAGCCCCAGGTCAAGACGGTCATCTTGCGCCCCGTCACCGACCCAGCGACGCGCCTGGCGGACCTGCGCTCCGGCGCCGCCGACATGATCATGGACGTGCCGGCCGACCAGGTCGCCGCGCTCAAGTCGGGCGGGTTCACCATCGTCGAGAAGGACACCGTCCAGCAGGACTACATCTACTTCGATACGACCAAGGACGGCCCGCTCAAGGACAAGAACGTGCGCCAGGCGCTCAACTACGCGATCGACAAAGAAACGATTCTGTCGACGCTCCTTGGGGGCTTTGGTCGACCGCTGGCCGGTCCGTTGTCATCACTGACGCTCGGCTACAACGCCGATGTCAAGCCGTATCCGTACGACGTGGCCAAGGCCAAAAGCTTGTTGTCCGCGGGCGGCGTTGGGAGTGGCTTCAGCGTGGATATGGACATCACCAGCTCGCATCCCGTGGCGGTCGCCGAAGCGATGGTCGCGCAGTTGGGCGAGGTCGGGGTGAACGTGAAGCTGAACGTGCTGGAGACGGCGGTCTACAACGACCGCTGGATCAAGAAGCAGCTCAGCCCTTTGTATTACAACCGTTGGAACACCTTCAGCGACCCGGCGCTGTTGGATTTGCTCGCTGGCTGCAAAGGCTTCTTGAGTGCCTTCTGCTCCACTGATGCCCAGACGTTCCTGGATGCCGGCGGTGGCACGCTGGACCAAAGTAAGCGCGACACCGCGTACAAACAGGCCGTCAAAGCCCTGGCCGACGATCCGTATGCGATTTACCTGTTCCAGCTAAAGAGCCTGACCGGAGTCAGCAGCAAAGTGCAGGGCTGGAAGGCCCATCCCACCAGCTACTTGATCCTCACCAATGCCAAAGTGACTCAGTAATTCAGTAAGCGGTTTCGGCCTTTTTTGTCTTTGAAAATGGAGCCGGCATGGACTGGTCCGCCACTCGCTCTGGTCAACCGCGTCCCTCTTGGCGCTGCGGGCCATCGGTCCGCTGCTCCCGACGCTCCTGGCTCGCGGAACAGAATACGGGACGGATCGTGAGGGGCAGCCGGTCGACGCCGCTTCGCGGGCTCGACCGCGGTACAGGACGGGGCGCTTCGGACTGCTAGACCCGCGCGTGCAGCGCCGGTGCGGCTCGGAGCTGCCCGAATGCCAGCCTGAACAACCGACACATGCCACTGCGGCTGAACCAAGAGGCGTGCGCGACGGCGGTACTCCACCGGCTCACACCGTCCGCCCGCGAAGCGGCGTCGACACGCTGCCCCTCAC
>WNGB01014095.1_pt1 | contig 26271 bp, 21 predicted proteins | sample 5400681 | NCBI WGS metagenome assembly WNGB01 (sample SAMN13153367, study PRJNA577476) | soil metagenome | isolation source: 115 cm soil or saprolite under grassland replicate 2 | place: USA:California | collected 2016-06-15
TCGCGACCTCGCCGCACCCCATGCCAGCAGCCCGTTTGGAGAGCAGGCGAATCCTGAGCCAGGTAAGCGGGTGCTTCCGGCGCAGGAGGGTTTCGCGGTCCAGCGCGTACTCTTCGCGCGACAGAGCGTGGAAGTGACGGGAAATGGATCGCAGGAACGCGGCCCCGCCGATCGTCAGTCCGACCGCGTCGCAGAAGAACTCCTGCGCCCAGGTGTACCAGCAAGTCACCACCTGCTGCCTGAACTCCAGGCCGGAGGCCGCCAGCGCGGCATCGCCCACGGCCTGGGGAGTCAAGAACTGCGAGACCGCTTCGCGGAAGTCCTTGACCAGTTCGTCCATCTCCGGCTTGTGGCACTCGTACAGGACGTGCCCGAACTCGTGGAACACCAGAGGCAGGGACAGCAAGGACTGGCGGCAGGTGAGGGGGATGTAGTAGATGCAAGGCATCATCGGGGACGCCCACACCTTGTAGTCATCCTCCGCGAGGGCGAACGCCAGATGCGCCGTCTCCTTCGTGCTCTGGTGTAGCCAGCGGAGCACCTGTAACGCCAGGACGTCCTGCCTGCGGACGCGCACCAGCGGGCCAGCCAAAGTTCGGTCCGCGTAGCGGACCTTCTGGGCCAGAACGGAGGTCGCGTTGAACAGGTCGCCCAGGAGGCCGGAGGCCCCTGCCTGCAGCTGGTTCAGGTGGAGACGGGCCCGCTTTTCCTGCTCTGCGCAGAACTCCCTCACCTGCTGGCAGTAGCCAGCCATAGTGCCGGGCACGAAGGCCCCGTCGATCAGGCGCTGGATCGCCTGCACCCGGCGGAGCAGGTCCGTATTGGTGGCCAGGAGGCGGTCGCGCATCACTGCCTCTGGAAGATCACGTCCGCGTCCTGTTGTTGGTGCGCCAGGATCACCTGATACAGCTCTTGCAGAGATGCCAGCAACTCTCCACGCGACTCTGGCTTGTCCTCCTCCAGGAGCTTGAGGATCGCCTCGGGGCTCCGGCTCAGGCCGACGCGAGGACTTGCCCCACAGACGGCCTCCTCGGGGTGTCCCAGCGAGTGGGCAAGGGTTTGCGTTCTCGGATCGACGCCCAGGATGACCCCGCCGCTCTCGCTGGCCTCGAGATCGATCACCCGACGGAGGAACCGCACAAGCGTCTCCCGTCCCTGGCGCCCGAGGTCCTTCCAGGCGGAGTCGTCGCCGCCGGATGACTGGATCTTGAGGGTGATGGATAGGTCGTTGATCGCTTGCAGGACTCCCGTGTCCGCAAAGAAACTCTGCACGTGCAGCCAGGTCGTACTCATCGCTCCCCTCCTTTCTACGTTCTAGCGAAGCTCCCTCATGTCTTGCGCCACCCGCCTCCGCAACCGTTCGTCGGTGGCCCACAGCGGGTAGGCGGCACGGTGGGCCTTGTTCGGACTCGCGTAGTTCATCTGGGCCATGGCGAAGAATGCCGCCGCAACCTTTCGCACATCCTTCCCGTGACGCAGGATGAGCAGGCAAGGTTCGGCGGTAACGTCCCGCGACAGGGTCGCGGCGCCCGTGCAGCTGACCAGGGCAGTGTCATCAGTGGGGTACACGGCATGTCCCTCCAGGACGTTGTCGGCCCCGCCTGCTGCCGGATACCAGAGGCGCAGCCCCTTGACGGTCTTTTTGTGGACCTCGGCGATGTCCACCACGGCACTTGCTGAAAGCTGCCCGGCTTGCTTCAGCCGTTCCACCGCGCTCACCAGCGCCTGCTCCTCGTCCCCGCAGAGACGGCCGTCGCGAAGTACGAGCAGCGAGTCGATCTGGGCGAACTTCGGCCCGTCGTAGTTGCCGAGAACCTCCACGACCTTGTCCTGGAGCCAGCGGGGGTTGATCGATTCGTGCTGGTGGTCCCACTTGGTCCAGACGTCCGTCCTCCGGAAACAGGACGGCTCCTTCCCAGCCTGCCGGGAGATCAGCAGCGAGACGGCGAAGTAGCGGCGGTTCTCGCTGACGTCGATGGTCAGGCAAGCCTCGTAGGGCATCTGCTTCAGCCGCCACGGGGTCGCATCCATCTGCTCCAGGGCGTCCAGGGCTGAGTGGAACAGCATGTCCTGCCATCGGCGGTCCGCGCGACCGCGGTCGTCGGAGCGGGGGTTCTTCTTCGCCCGCCACTTCGCCGAAACGCCCGATCGCGTGAGCCGCTTCAGACGCCATCGGCTCAGGTTGTGGGCGAACAGGAAGTAGGCGCTCTCATCGGTCGTGTCCTCGAAGACCACCACCGCCGTGCCCGGCGTGGTCTTGGCCAACTTTTGACGAGCTTCGTCAGGGGTCGCGGCCCGCACGGGCACGAGGTCGAAGTTCTTGCCGACCAGGTTCTTCATCACCTCGCCGAAGTCGCGGAGAAACGTCGCCTGTAGGTCGTCGGGCCAGCCAGCCCCGGTGGGCGGGGTGACGACGTGGATTCTGCGATCGACGGTCTGCTCGAAGCGGAAGACTCCGCCATTCCGCAGCCGCTCAGACCGCTCGCGATAGTACCGTTGGTATTCTTGGAGCGCCGGACGGGCCGGCGCTGCCACCATCCGGTTCTGGGCGAAGAGCAGGTCGGGACAGCCGAGGAGTTCGTGGTCGGCTGGGGGCGGCTGCCAGAGCTCGTCCTCCACTGTGCCGCCCAAACGGCTCTCGACCGCCCGCCGACACAGGGGCAGGGACTCCTCCGCGTCGGTCTTCCGCCGTCCTGGCGGCACCGTCCGGTAAGCGTCCAGCCCCCGCAGCGTCGGGTCGCCGTCGGGCATCACCCGCAGGCGCAGCAGCTTGGCGGCAACCGGCACGGCGCTCCTCATCTTCGGGAAGGAAACGTAGACGACAGAGTCCTCGCGTTCCACGCCGAGCGCCGGGTACTTCTTTCCGCAGTAGTCGTAGAGCGACTCGGCGCTCAGCACCCGCCCGGTGGTGCCGCAGGTCACCCCCGCCCGCTCGTGGTCGAAGTAGCAGACGGACACCTGGGGTCGATCCGTGTCGTAAAGCAGCGTCCCCTTGCGGCCCTCGCTCCGCCTGCGCAATCGGTCGAACTGCCGGCGACGCTCCCGCCGCTCCCGCTCGGGAAGGTCGGCAGCGAAACAGTCGGCGAGCGTCCAAGCCGTTCGGTAGAGGTATCCGCACTCGAACGCGACGCCGATCAGGGAGTCGCCGATGGGCAGCGCGGCGAAAGACATCCGCGACACGACCTCGATGCCATCGACGCAAGCGAGGCATTCCCGTCGATACCAGCGGCGCGTCGAGTTTGACAGCCGCCACCAGTCGGCGTCCGACTCCATCTCCATCACGATGGATTTTTCGGCCAGGTCGCACAGAGCGGCCATGTCCTGCCGGTCCGTCGCGAGCAGGGAGGACGTCCGGCCGACGTCACTGAGGTCGGTCTGCCACCCCTGCCGGCGGACCACCCTCGACACGAAGGGCTCCGGCTGGGCCACCAGGATTTCGTCCGTCTTGCCAGGCGACGGGGTCGCCAAGACGCCACCGCGGCGCAGGATGCTGCAGACCGCGGACCGCAGATCCTCGGCCTGGTAGGCGGTGCCTACGACGACCCGCCGGCAGGTTAGGCCAGCACGGGGAGGGTGAACGAGGAGGACGTTCGACTCGACTGCACGAGCGCCTGCCCCTCCGGGCACTCCCGCTGGAACTTGCACCGCCGGCAGACGTTGACCTTCAAACATGGCGTAAATGCCTCCTCGGCCCCGGCCTTGCCGTAATCCTGCTGCTCCCGCATGAGCGTGACATCCTGGACGAGACGGGCCTCGCCTCGGCTCAGGGCGGTGGCGTCGAGCCCGCGTTCCTGCTCGACCCGGCCCTCGCCGAGGAACACGCGCCGGACGGAGATCGACTCGGGCTTGATGCTGTACTGCTTGTTCGCCCAGAGGGCGTAGATGAACAGCTGCAAACTGTCGTGGCCGCCCTCCTGCAGGCCGGACTTCCAGTCCACGATGCGGATCTCCTGGTCGTGGCGGACGGCGAAGTCGATCTGGCCGCGGATGCCGTAGCCGTCCACCTTGGGCAGGCCGCCGATGGGCTTCTCGATCCACGGTTCGCCCCGCAGCACGTCCCGCCACACGGCTTGGACCTCCGGTGTGTGGCGGAAGTGATGGATGGCCCGGGTGAGCGTCTCGCGGGAGGCCGTCGCGCGGTCCTCGGCCTCGGGGTCGTCGAAGACGAACTCCAGGAGCAAAAGCCCCTGGGCGTCACGCCGCCTGGAGGGGCTCCGGGAGCGGCGCACCGCGTTGTCGAAGATCGCGCAGCACTCGCTCTCCAGATTCGACGGCACGTTAGGATAGCTCACCAGGAAACGGCGGATGAACTGGTGCAGCCAGATCCCAGCCAGCAGGTGGACGCTACTGAGTTTCTTGGCCTCCTTGATCCTGGCCTTGCGATTCGCGTCGAACTCGACCTTGTTGTTGGCCGCGAAATACTCGTAAAAATACGCACGCGGGCAGGTATCCAGGACGTTGCGTTTCGTGAATGAGTATTCCTGTCTCATGCGCCTTCCTCCTCCCGCAGGCCGTGCAGCTCGCCGAGGAGCCGCTGCCACTCCTCCTGCGTCAGCCGCATCCGCGACGCCTCCTGCAAGAAGCGGAGGGCGGTCGGCTCGTTGATCAGGGAGTCGTTCAGCCCGGCGGGCATTTTCCTGGCGGCGGCAAGCAACTCCTCGGTTGGGCAGTTGACGCACTCGGCGATCCGGACGACCGTGTCGGCGGCGGGGGGCTGCAGGCGGTCGTTCTCAAGTTTGCTGATGTACGAGAAATCGACGCCAACCCGCTCGGCCAGCTGACGCTGACTCAGTCCAGCAGCCCGCCGCTTCTCTTTCAGGATGTGGCCGAACGTGCTCATGTTGACAAGATACTCAACGTTGAGTATTATGTCAACACCAGACGGCGGGAATCTGCCGCAAGTCGGTTTGGACACGAGGCGAGAAAGGGGGCTTCCATGACGGCTGAGCAGTGGTTCGACGACGTGCCCGTGATAGGACGGATGTCCCCCGTCCAGGCCGCGAAGAAACTACGTGAACTGGGCGCGTACGACATTCCCGAGGAGCCGCAGGAACACGACGAGGTCGGGGGGCCTTCGCCTCTGGGAAGCTGGAAGAGTTGGTGGCGCACGAAGTTGTGGCAGCACACCGGGCACGCCTTCGGCTACATTGCGCCGTCATCGGTGTCCGATCAGTTGGTGCCGATCCGCCACGCCGGGTCGATTGCGGCCGATGCTTCGCTCAAGGGCGCCAGGCTCAAGATCACCCTCGACCTTGGTGGGCTACCCGCTGTTCGTCGGGCTACAGGTGGGCCAAGAGGGCGTGGCCTTCAAGTGCTTCACCGTGAACGTGAAGAACGATCAGGACGAATCGCTGCTGGGATTTTTGGACTCGGACGTGTTCAAGGCTGGGCTGCGGTTAGTGACCACGGCCCAGCCGGCGCTGGCACCCCTGGCCACGATGGCAAGCGGCCTGGCGCGGGGGCTGGCGGGGCGCAATCGGAACGTGGCGGTGCAGAACTTTTACATGGGACTCGACTTCAGCAACGTTTCAACGCGTGCGCGCCTGGCCGAAGGGTCATACCTGGCCGTGCAGGTCCCGGAAGACGAGCAGCCTGCTTGGGACTGGACGCTGTGGAAGTACAGCCCCGCCAACGGCTCGGTGGTCAGCGCCACCGACCCGCGGCAAGCCTTGCCCTACAACTATGTGGTCTTTGGGGTGAGCCGACTGGAGGCAGAACCGGTTCAAGCCCAGGCATCCGCTCCTCAAAAGGCCTGATCGGCGGGTAGAGGAGCGCCAGCGTCAGCGTGATGATGACTCCGTTCGATCGTCACCAGAAGCGTTGCTGACTGGTCACCTTCCGAGGACTTCGCGCAAAACCGCCAGCGGCTGGTCGATCGAGGCGAATCGGTCGTTGATGTTCCGCGAGACCATCCGCTTGACCACGGCGACGCAGGCCGGCGGGAGGGCTTGCCCAGCCAAGGCATTCGGGTCGGGCCTGTCCTCGGTGAGGTGCCGAATGTACTGGCGCCCCGTGAGGAACTGGAAGTAGGCTCAGCCCGAGGCTGTACTGATCGCTCCGCGGGTCGTCACGCCTCATCTCCCGTTGCTCGGGGCTCAGGTACTTGTCGATCCCGAGGCGCCGGCCTGGTGCCGGTTCGCCCGGCGAGTAGACTGATGGCCCGCAGGGGAAGCGCCGGCGAGGAAACCCACGTCGGAACCCACGTTTGCGGCGATAAGCCGGAGGCACTCGGACGTTAGAATAGCATCATCGAAATGCAGTTTTACCGGCGGCGAGGAGAAGCCGCCGATCAAGCATCGCCCGCGTGGCGGCGAGCCAGGGGAGGGCTGGCCGCCTTGTGGCCGGAAGCGGCAGGACAAAGCATGGTTATCCCGAACGACGCACGAGATCCGGGAGGTTCCCCGTTTGGCCGCATCCCGAGCCTGACGGCCCAGATCCGCGAGCTGATCCACGACTACCCCGAGGGGATCGGGATCATCAAGGAGCTGGCCCAGAACGCCGACGACGCCGGGGCGCAGGCCCTGGAGATCGTCATCGACCGCCGCTCACACCCGGCGGCCAGGCTCCCGGCCCGCGCGATGGCCGCCCTCCAGGGCCCCGCCCTGCTCGCGTACAACGACTCGGTCTTCACGGATGACGATTTCGACCGTATTCAGGAGATTTATCGGAGCGGTAAAGTCCGCGCGGCTGACAAGACGGGGCAGTTCGGCAAGGGATTCAACACGGTGTACAACGTCACGGACTGGCCCAGCTTCGTGACGGGCGAGCGGGTCGCCTTCTTCGACCCCCACTGCTCGGTCGTGCCCGGTGCCGACCGCGTCAACCCCGGCCGCTTCTGGACGCTCGCCGAGTGCTGGGACCAGCACCCGGATCTGCTGCGCCCGTTCGGCGCGGCCGGGCTCGAGGTCGGTGCGACGTGCTTCGAGGGGACCATCTTCCGCCTGCCGCTGCGCACCCAGGAGCAGGCGGCGCGCAGCGACATTTCGCGAAAGCCCTTCGGAGAGGGGAACCTCCGCGGGCTGATCGACGAACTGGCGGAGGTCCGCGACTCGCTGCTGCTGTTCCTCAAGCGGCTGGAGGCCGTCCGCCTCCGTGAGGTGCTCCCATCGGGCGCGGTGCGGCAACGCGTCGTCATCGAAACGGCGAACCTGGAGGAGGTGCGCGAGAAGCGGCGACAGCTCCTCGACATCCTGGAGGGCGACGCCCTTGCCGTGGTCGAGCGCCTGCGGGGGCGGCCGCCCGTCTTGATCTCCTACGAGCACCGTTTCCGGTCCACCTGGCTTCGTCGCGAACGCGGCGAGGCGGTCACCGAGGACTCCGCCTGGCGGGTGCTGCATTGTCTCAACCTCGACCGGGAGGGCAAGATCGCAGAGGCCATCGACTACATGGTCGGCACTGACGTCAAGGCGGTCCCCTTCGGGGGCGCCGCCTCCCGCCTGGCACCTGCGCCGGCCGACGAAGAAGTCGCGCCGCCCCGCGGGAAGGTCTACTGCTCCCTCCCGCTGCCGATTGACACGGGCCTGCCGGTCCACCTGAACGGCTTCTGTACGCTCACCTGATAGGCAGGCTGGCCGAGGACCTGGGGGGTGACGAGCCGCAGCGCTACTATGCCGCCTGGCCGGACGCCGGACAGCCCCTCCCCAAGCCGCTGGATGCCCTCGTGAAGCTGGTGTACCAGAACCTAGCCCCGCTTGAGGTTATTCGCGTCCAAGGGGCGAAGACATGGTCACCGATCGGGAACGTGCTTCTGATCCCCGCAGGCTGGGACGAGCTGGAGGCACCCCTCGCAGCCGACGGGCTTCCGCTGCCCGAGCCGCGGCTGAGTCCCGCAGTGGTCGCGGGGTTCCAGAAGGCGGGGGTCGCGGTCCAGAAGGTGTCCCCCCAGTCTGTGCGCGACCGCCTCGCCCAGCAGAAGCGGATCGTGACGCCCGGGGTGCCTGTCGCGCAGGCTCCCCGCGCGTGCTTGCGGCGTCGCGCGTGGCTGGAGGTGCTGCTGCGCTTCTGCCTGAGTGATCGCCCGAAGGACCTCACGGACCTGCCGCTCGCGCTGATGGCGGACGGGCGGCTGCGGTCGTTCGTGGTCGAGCCGCGCTACCCGATCTTCGCCGCCAGAGCGGACGAGAGGGCCCTGTTCGCGAGCCAGCCCAGCTGGTTCTTGGACCGGGACTTCGCTGAGGCCTGCGGGCTCGCCGCCTCTCCCATTCCCGGCGGTCTCTCCTGGATGACGCCGGCAGAGGTCACACGCTGCCTGCCGGCCCTGCTGCCGGGGGAGCGAGAGGTCCGGCTGCACCCCGACGGCCCCGCGGCCGCGTTCCCGACGGTGGGCTGGCTGACGTCGCTCTACCGCTACCTGCTCAAGGCGGTGCGTGGCGGGCAGCACTGGACCCAGGATGACTTCCGTAAGATCCCCCTCGTGCCCGACCAGGGGAACGTCCTTCGGTGCCCTGCGCTCCTCAGTTCCCCCCTGCTCGGGCGAGAGCAGGAGATGCAGGACCTCGGCGTTCCGCTCCGCGCGCTCAGCGTCCCGCTCGTCTCCGCGCCGCCCGACCTGCGCGACGCGATCGCGGCGTTCGCCGGTGCCTTCACCGGCTTCATCTGGAAGCTCACCGGCCCGGACCTGGTCGATACACTCGCCACCCTCGAAGCGACGCGCTTCCCGAACTACCGGCAGGAGGTCCACCACCCCCTGCTCGATTTCCTCGCCCACCCGCAATGGACGGCGGAGGCCTACCGCGCCTTGCCACAGCGCCTGCCGATGCTCCGGCAGCTCAGAATCTTCCCCACGGCCGACGGTAGGGTGGTCGATCTGCAAGGGGACGTCCGCGTCCCGGGGGGCTTCGCGCCGCCTCCCTGCGTCCGGTCCGTGACGCTGCTGCAGACGGGGCCGGCCAACGCCTGGCTGCGGCTGCTTGAGATCGCCGGCGTCGGCCGGCTCACACGGGCGGGCTTCATCGAGGAGTTCCTGCTTCCCGGGTACGCGGGGATGGGCGCAGAGGACAAGCTGGCGGCGCTGCGGTGGCTGCGCGACAACCTCGGTCACGCGCAGAGCGAGCTGGAGGAGGAAGGGGAGTCGCCGGATTCGCTGCGCGAGGCCGTGCAGGCGGCCGACCTGATCCGGTGCCAGGACGGCGAGTACCGCTCCGCCCTCGCCGTCTACGACCCCGAGAGCGACCTCATCCGGGACCTGTTCGGCGATGCCGTGCCCTACCCGGACGGTGCCCACTACGCGAAGGGGTGGGACCGGTGGGCCGCCTTTTTCCGGTCGCTCGGCCTGATCCATAAGCCCTGTGCCCAAGACGTGCTCGGGCACGTCGATCGGCTGTGCCAGGAGGCGACGCCGGGGCTGAGCGGTCGGCTCACCGTGAGGATCCTCAAGGTCTTCGACCACGTCGAGGAACACTGGGCGGAACTGTCCCGCGAGGCGATCGACGACCCTCACAGCGAGGACCTCGCCTCCGCCCTCAAGGAGCGCGCCTGGCTCCCGGCCGAGACCAGCTCTCGGGGCCTCAGGCGGTGGCCCGGAGCGGTCGCCCCCGAGACGAGGCTGTACCGGCCGGACGAGCTCTATATGCAGACCCAGGCCAACCTGGTTTCCAGCCAGCGCCCGGTCTTCGCTCGCGCGCGGGTCAAGGCGGACGTCCAGCGCGCGCTGGGCTTCCTCGCGGAGGTGCCGCTCGAAACCGTCCTGCTGCATTTCGAGCACCTGCTCGGACTATGGGCAGGCTCCGGCCGGCCGGCGCGCGAGCCGTTCGAGGCCGCGCTCCAGGACATCTACCGCCACCTCGGGGGTTACGGCAAGCGGCCCGAGGCGAGCGCAATCCGGGACCGGTTCGCCGGAGTGGCGTGCCTCTGGTACCGAGGCCGGCTATGGCGCCCCGGACACGCGTTCCGGGCCAAGGTGCCCTTCTTCGGCGACCGGCGCGTGACCGTCCAGGCCAAGGAGGCGGTCAGGTCCGCGTACCAGCTCCTCGGCGTGCGCGAGAGGCCGTCTCTGGCCGACTTCCTGGCGTACGTCGAGGAACTCGTCGATGAGTTCGGGGAGGGAACCCTGCCGGCCGCCGAGGTCGATCGGCTCCTTGAAGTCTACCGGCGGATCGGGGATGAGGCCGGGGGAGACGGAGCGCTCGAAGAGCGATTCCCCCTGCTCACCGAGCGAGGCACCCTCGTCGATCCGCAGGACGCGTTCTACGCCGACGCGCCCTGGTTCCAAGAGCGGATCACCGACCCCCGCGTCGCGTTCCTGCACCGCTCGCTGCCCGTGACCGTGACCCGGCTGTCGTGGGTGCGATCCCTCGCCAGCGAAGTGCGGGAACGGCCGACGGGGCTCACAGCCCCCCTTGAGAGCCCGGAGGTGCAGCGGCGGGCGGAGGAACTCGAATCACTCATCCGCACACCGGAGTTCCGGTGCGGCGTGGCCCGCCTGATCTACCACGAGCACGGGACCTACCGCTCATCCATCGCCGGCTGGCTCGGTAGGACGGGCATCGTCGCCGTGAAGGAGCTCACCTCGGAGCTGGTGCTGGAGCTCGACGACGAAGACGTGGTGGTCGGCGCCGGGCCGTCGGACCAGTACCTGGATTCGCAGGGGCCCTGCATCTACGTGGCCGGCAACGCGGGCAAGCTCATCCGTACCTTCGTGGCCCAGGCCGTCAACAGCGGGCTGGACGAGTACCGGCTCCGCGACCAGGGCCCGCTGGCGGACATCCTCGACTGTGAACCCGCGGAAATTGACCAGACGCTCACGCGGCTTCGGATCAAGCCGGTCGATGAGGAAGGCGCCTTCGCGCACGCCGAGGCGGACGAGGTCGCTGCCCCCGCGGACTCCGACGAGCACGAGGGCGCGGTTAGCTCTGAGGAGGCGCACCCGCCCGACGGCGTGAACGGTGACGGGGGGGACATGCTGGGTGCCGGCGGTGCAGGAGATGAGGACGCCAAGCCGCGTCAGCCTCGCCCCCAGGCCGTCCCTCCCGCCGCGCGGGGGGCGGGGGAGCCTGCTTCCCGGCGCGAGGGGGCGTCCGCCCCCGGCAGGGGTGATGGCCGCCCCGCCGGAGACAGGCAGCCGGCCGGCGCGGGCACCGGGGTTCGACCGCGTCCGGCGGAGGAGAACGGGCCGGCACCCGAGGGCCAGCGCGTGGCCCCGGCGGCGGTCCCGGATGGGCCTGGTCGGGGGCGACCGGACGCCCGCACGTCAGGGGGCGGATCGTCGGAGGGATCTTCGCGCACGGGCGGCGGGGGTGGTCAGGCGAAGCAGCCAGGGACGGCCCGCGAGGTGCGAATGCGGCGGCGGAAAGCCCGGCGGCGGCGCGAGCGGGAGAAAGACCGCATCCTCACCTACGTCTCGTTCGGGCCGGCCGGAGAGGCGTCACAGGCCGCCCCGCTGTCGGAGGAGGAGCGCCTGGCGCGGATGAAACTCGGCGACGCCGCGGCCGACATCGCCTGCGCGTTCGAGCGCACCCACGGCCGCGCCCCCACCAAGCTCGCCCACAATCACCCGGGCTGGGACATCGACTCGCTGGACGTCCGCCGGGTGGAGTCGGAGGGGGCAACCGGGAGTCCGTCCCGGATGATCGAGGTGAAGGGGATCCGCGGACCGTGGACGCGCCAGGGTGTGGCCATCTCCCGGCGCCAGTTCGAGGCATCGCAGCAGTTTGGCGATCGGTACTGGCTGTACGTGGTCGAGTTCGCCGACGACCCGGCGCGGGCGCGAGTCCACCCCGTTCACAATCCCTTCGCGAAGATCAACCAGTTCTGGTTCGACAGCGGCTGGCGGCAGCTGGCGGACCCCGTCGAAGCGCCGTCGGCCGGATGCAGCCTGGCCGTGGGGCAGCGGATCGCCGTGGACAAGGTGGGGGTCGGGTCGGTCGAGCGAGTGGAGGAGCGGGGAGCGCTCAAGGTCGTGCATGTACGCCTCGACGGCGGCGAGCTCGTCCGGAAGCCCTTCAACCCCGGCACGATGCGGCCGGTGTAGCGTATTGATCGAGGAGGGTTGCCATGGCGCGAATGATCCCGGAACTCACCGAAGAGCAGCTCAACCGGCTCAACTCCCAGGCCGAGGCCCGCGTCTACCGGCTCTGCCGGGACGTGCTGCCCGACCGCGTCGTCGTCCTCCACCGCATCGAGTGGATCGTGCGCAAATCGGGGGAAGGGGCCGAGGACGGCGAGGCCGACTTCCTGCTCTGCGACCCGGAGGGGGGCCTCCTGAACCTGGAGATCAAGGGCGGGGGCATCGAGTTCGACCCGGCGTCCGATGCGTGGTGGTCGACCGACGGCGGGGGGCACAAGCACCAGTTCAAAGACCCGTTCCGCCAGGCCCGGGGGGCGAAGTACGCGATCCTCAGCAAGATACAGGAGCACCGCCGCTGGCCGCAGCTGCGGGCCGGCAAGATCCTCATCGGGCACGCGGTGCTCTTCCCCGACATCGACGACGCCTCCCCGTTCGAGTCGGCCCGCAGCCCCCGCCCCGTGGTGTGCGGGCGGCTCGACGGCCACGCGTTCCGCGCCTGGTGGCAGAACCTGACGGCCTACTGGCGCAACAGCGACGCGTCGCTCCGGAAACCCGGGAAGGGCGTCGTCGCCCTCGTGGAGGAGGTCTTCGCGCGGCCGGCCACCGCCCGCAAGCTCGTCGCCGCCCACCTGGCAGAAGAGGAAGAGGTCCGCGTCCGCCTGACGGCGCAACAAGGGCAGATCCTCGGCATGCTCGGCGGCCGGCGCCGGGCCGCGATCTGCGGCGGGGCGGGCACGGGGAAGACGCTGCTGGCGGTGGACAAGGCCAAGCGCCTCGCGGCGGAAGGCTTTCGGACCTTGCTCCTCTGCTACAACCGTCCTCTGGCGGAGCATCTGGCTGGCGTCTGCGACGGGGCAGACGGCCTTGAGGTGGCCAGCTTTCACGCGCTGTGCGGCCATGCCTGCGATCGGGTCAAGGAGCAGGGGCGCGACCTGCTGGCCGAAGCGGAGGCGGCTTACCCGGGCGCCAGCCTCTACGATGTCCACTTGCCCTGCGCGCTGGCGTACTCGGCGGAGGTGCTCCCAGACCGCTACGACGCGGTGGTCGTCGATGAGGGCCAGGACTTCCGCGACGAGTACTGGTTCGCGGTCGAGATGCTGCTCGCCGACCCTGACAACAGCCCCTTGTACGTGTTCTTCGACCCCAACCAGGCGCTCTACACCAGGGCGAGCACCTTCCCCGTCAAGGACGAACCGTTCGCCCTGGTCTCCAACTGCCGGAACACGCACGCGATCCACCGGGTGTGCTACCAGTTCTACAAGGGCCACCAGACCGACCCGCCGGGCATCCCCGGCCTCCCCGTCGATACCGTCTGCGCCCCGTCCCTCTCCGCGCAGGCGTGGGCGATCCAGAAGCTGCTCAACCGCTTCGTGATCGAGGAGAACGTTCGAGGGGGGGACCTGGCCGTACTGGTCGTCGATGGGCCGAACAAGAACACGCATTACGGGGCGCTGGGGGGCATCTCGCTCCCGCTCGGCCTGCGCTGGGCGTTCGAGGACCATCAGGCGAGCGGCGCGGTCCTGGTGGAGACGGTCAGCCGCTTCAAGGGGTTGGAGCGGGCGGGGATAATCCTGTGGGTCCCGGAGCCATGCTGCCCGCGGGCGCTGGCGGAAATGCTGTATGTGGGGACCTCGCGCGCCAAGTCCCTGCTCCACATCGTCGGCACGACGGCGGGCTGCACGTGGGTGCGCTGCGGCGACTGAGCCAATCTCCGATGCCGACTGCGCTGCCAAGAGTTCCACACCCGTCTCGTTCAAGCAGCAGCCGGACACGTCGCGGAAGCGGCGCACGAGATCGTTCGCTGGGCGACCTCGACTTCGACAACGACGACCTTCACCGGTCTGTCCTCCAGGTAATGGAGCGCTAGCATTTTGCGCGTTCCATGATGCCTTGCGGCGGTAGGGCACGGCCGAAGTGGGGCACGCCGCGCGGTCGCCTTCCGTGCGGCCGTTGATGGCGACACGAAGCCCAGCCCTTTCCGTCTCCCGGTGCCGATCTTCCCCTGCTATCTCCCCTCCATCAGCCTGATGACCGCCGCCCACATCCGCCGCCGGTGGGCGGCGACCAGCGCGGAGAGCTTCTACTCCAACTCCTTGCGGAAGGCGCATCGTTCGGCGGCCGCGACCTGCTCCGCTCCCGGTAGGCCCGCCGTATTCGCTCCCGGGTTTCGCGCTCCGACGCCTCGCAGACGTTCTCGCGGCTGATGATCAGCGGCAGGACGTCGCGCAGGTTCCCGAGCAGGCGGGCCATGGCTGCGCGGACGCGGTCATGCCGGTCGCACCAGGCCCCCCTCCCTCGCAGCGGCGAGCGCGTCCGTGGCGTACCGATGCAGCCAGCCGAACGCCACTCCTTGGGCCACCCCGCCCATCGGCTGCCACAGCAGCCGCCGGATCTCTGCCTCGTCGCGTTCCATGCCCCACCCTACCGCCCGCCGCGCCGCGTTGCGCCCGGCCGGCCGCCATCTGGCGGGGTCGTCCGTTGCGCCCCGCCGCCGGCCCCGGTACCGTCCTGCCGTCCGAACCCCTTCACATCACCGGAGACCGATTATGCGAGACGAGACGAAACTGCGTGCCTTCCTGGAGGCGCTGTGGGCCGAGCCGGTCCACGAGCCCCCCACCGACGAGTCGTGGCGGGAACTGATCGCCCGGATCGAGGGCGGCCGCAACCAGCGGGTCTGCCGCGCGACGTACGCCCACTTCCTCGGTGTGCTGCCGCCGCACTACCACGGCGGCGACTTCTTCGCCTTCTGCGAGGGCGCGGAGGCGCTCAAGCTCTTCGCGCGGCGCGACGGCGGGTTCATCTGCCGCCAGCTCACCTGGGACCAGACCGTCACCTTCTGCAACCTGGCCGGCATCGACCTGCCGAACTGAAAGGAGATCATCATGCGCGAATTGACCGACCGCGAGCTGGCCACCGTGCTGGCCGCCCTGCGCTTCTGGCAGGACGAGATGGGACCGCACCCCCACGCTGGCGGCTGCTACCCCGAGTACTTCGACGGCATCGAGCCGCTCGACGCTCGGGAGATCGACGACCTCTGCGAGCGCCTCAACACCACTCAGGGAGCGATGCATGGATCCTGATCAAACCTACGCCGAATTCCTCAACGCCCTGAAAGAAGGCGACGCCGAGGTAGCGTCTCACCGACTCGATGACCTGGCCACCTGGATCAGCCGCGGCGGCTTCGGTCCCAAGAAAATGCTGATCCGCGGCATCCACACCCCCGAACTGGCAAGGCTGCTGACGAGCGCTACCGTGGTGCTCGCCTGGGCGGCCAAGGACCTGAATCAAGGAGAGGCGTCATGAGCAAGCCCTGGAGCGAGCGCCCGCTGTGGGAAAAGGTCTGGATCGGCCCCCACAGCAAGGTCTACCTGCACGCCGGGAAGATCATCGGCCACCTTGGCTGTTCTGGATTCGAGTTCTACGACGCGGCGAAGTTGCTGCCAAACTACGACAAGCTGAAGTACGAGAACGCGGTGCGCGACCTGACCGTCTACGCGAAGCGCGAGCAGGGGCAGTACGAACTGCACGCCAACGCGAAGAAGATCCTCCGCATCATCATCGGCCCTGCGCCGGACGACCCGGAGTACGCCGCCTGGTGGCGTGGCCGGTTGATCTCGGTACGGCAGATGCGCGAGCAGGGGCAGCCGGTCGAGTGGGCGGAGGAGCCGCCGATTCCGCTGCCCGAGCAGAAGCCCACGGAGGAGCCGCCGAAGAAGCCAGCCCGCAAGCAACGCACCAGGAAGAAGAGCGCGTGACGGACAGCGGAATTGCCCGCTCCCTCGCGGCCTCCTCACTTCTGGTCCGCAAGCACACCGAGGCGTTCCTCGATCCGGTCGAAGACGTCATCCCATCGCTGCAGTTTCTCCTGGCGGAATAGTGTCATCGCGGGATACCACGGCGTGGCATCTCCATCGAGCCGCCACCGCCAGTCGGGGGAGAGGGGAAGAGCGACCCACGTCCGTACGCCGAGCGACCCGGCGATGTGCGCGATCACGGTGTCGCAGGTGACCACGAGGTCCATGTTCCGGATGACGGCGGCCGTGTCGAGCAGCGTCCAGGCAGGGGCGTTGAAGTGCGCGGTGAGATCGGTCAAACGGCCTGGCTTCGCGATCTTGCCGACGTCGTCGGGCCGCGGCCCCTTCTGCACCGTGCAGAGGCGTACCCCCTCGACGCGAGCAAGTTTCTTGAAGAAGACGGGCGGGATGTCGCGAACGATGTGCACGCGGTTGTCCGGGTTGCCGCGCCACGCGATGCCCACCTTCATCTCAGGCTTCTCGTCGAGCGTCGCCTTCCACGCCGCCGCCACCGCAGCGTCCGGCGTGAAGGCGGCGGGTGCCGGAGGCGGGGCGGGGAGGAACGTCCCCACGATCGCGGGGAGCGCGCTGAGGGGGGCGTAGCTGTCGCATGCGCCAACCGGCGGCATCGCATCCGCCGTGAGACCTCGTCGAAGGGGAGAACGGTCGAGAGGATACCGGCCAACTCCGGCTTGCACAGGAGATTCAGCTGCCCGCATCGCTCCCGCACGAGCGGGGCATGCCGCACGAACTGCAGGCAGTCGCCCAACCCCTGGTCAGCGTAGAGGAGGACGGTGCTCGCGGGGGCATGCGCGCCGTCCCACACGGGCCGCTGGTAGCTCGAGAGAGGATGCCGGCGTTGGAGGTACAGGGGCCAACCCTCGGCGAACTGTCCCCGCAGGAGGCGGACCAAGCCTTGGAGGAACCTCGCCTCCGGGTTCTGGGGCTCCACCTCCTCTGCCCTCTCGAACTCCTCCATCGCCTTGTCGAGGTTGCCGGCCATGGCGAGGATGCCGCCGAAGTCGCGGTGGAACTGCCCGGAGTCCTCCCCCCGCTTCGCGGCCGCCGCCATGGACGCCTGCGCGCCGCCGAAGTTCCCCCCCTGCCACTGCCGCAGCCCTTGACTGTGCTGGTCGTTCACGCCGTCCTCCGGGATACGTCGTCATGCCGTCGTTGCAGTGCGATCACGTTCCGTCGCCTGGGTTCATCAGCGCGGATGCACACTCGGTCAGCAGACGCCTGGCGTCAGCGAGGAGCGTGTCGTAGAGCCGCTCCGGCGGTTCGTTGAACAGGCGGATCGTTCTCGGCCCGATCCCGGCCTCCCCTCTCGCCTTCCGCAGGATGTCGTTGAGTTTTTCGCCGAGCCGGTCCGTCCGCGACACGTCGTAGCCCGGGCGCGGGTGATACCCGACCCAAATTGCCGAGTCCTGGAGGCCGAGCGAGAAGTACTCCCCGCCCTCCTGCAGCACGTCCACGCGGTCGGCGAGTACCGGCAGTAGACCGTCCCCGATGATGGCTTTCGGCTTGGTGCCCGTGCCGCTCTCCTCGATCTCGACGAGGAGGATCGTGCGCCTGGGCTCAGACCTGGTGACGACCGCGATGTCCGAGACGCCTGCCTTCGTGGTGGCCGTGTGGTCGTCGCCGATGAAGAAGGCGATCTGCCGGAGGAGGATGCCGGTGGCGAGGAGTTCCTGCTCCCGCTCGCCTTGGTACAGCCCCCGGTGGCTGCAGATGACCTGGAGGTGGCCGTCCCAGCCTTGCTCCAGGACGAACAGACCGAGTTGCTTGGCCAGCTCCGCCGTCCGCACGCCCACCGCTCGGCCACCGGCTGGCGCCGGCCTCGGTGGCCTCGGGAGGTCTTGAAGTGCGACGGCGTTCGGGCCCGCGATCGGCAGCAGCAAGGTCTTCCAGCCGGCCCTGGTGGTGCTGGACTCTACCCGGCCGGCCAAGGGGAGCGGCACGTCCTGCTCGGGCCATCCCACACGGGCGCGATGCGTCCTGCGCGCCAGCAGCTGAGCCTCGTACCGCTGGCCTTCGAGTTGAAATGCGACTCTCATCGTCTCTCCTCATCCCGCATCCGGAACGTGGCCGAACCGACGACAAAGGGGTAGGTGGATCATGCCGCTCTCTCCTCTACAGTCCGCATCAAGCGCGCGGAGTTCCGGAGGAGAAAACACGGTTATACGGCTGCTGCGGCCGATCCATGTCACGGACCAACACGACCAGATACTGGGCACTGTGCGTCGCGGCGATGTCTTGGACCAGGGCACGCAGTTCGGTTTCCGGGTCGCGAACGCAGGACGTCCGATAGGCGATCCCCAGTACCCCCACGCGATGGCTGCGCGGCCCCGAGATCGTTTCGGCGTGCCCGAGGTCGTAGCCGGTGCGGCGCTGGGCGACCTTTCGGCAGACCGTCCGGTAATTCCTCTCGAACGCATTCTGGTCACGACTCGCGATGTCCCGCAGGACGAACACCATCGGGAGCCAACTGGCAGGCTGATCGGCCTCCAGGCGGCGAATCAGGGTCCGCCAGAACGACGTGAACGGCCGCGAGGGCTTGTGCTCCCGCGAGGGATTGGCGCGGGAGAGGTACTGCCGGACGAGGGCGTCGCTCCGGCCTTCCAGGAACAGGATGCCGTCGCGCAGGGGAACATCCTCGACGTTCAGCGCGTTCTCCAGGTACGCGCCGATGACGTCTAGTTCGTCCCCGAGGTAGTTAACCCGGTGCTCGAACTCCGCCCGGCAGACGAGGTAGTGGAGCTTGGCGTCCGGCTCTTCCAGAAGGTCGAACAGCAACTTCAGGCTCGAGTACGGGATGGTGGGGGCCGGATCGACATCGGGGCGCTGCAGGCCCGCTTGTTGGAGCCAGGGCCAGCGCGTCTGCAGGTCCCCGAGGTGGTCCAGCGAGACACTCAGCCGGAAGATGTGCGCGATCCGCGTCGAGTCGATGACTGCCGTCCCGCCGTCGTCGGTCGGCAGCGTGTGGACGCAGCGGTTGGCGAGCAGGAAGTCCCGGAACCGCCGCGATTGGATTGCCGGCTCTTCGATCATCTCACGCACGTCGCGTTTCAGCTGGGTCGGGGCACCGCGGCGCGTCCGGTCGTCGATGCGGCGCGATTTGGCCTCAATGAGCAACAGCCACTCGCCGAACTGAAGGACGACGTCGCTCTCGTAGCGCGTGCCGCTGTCAGGCTCCACCCACTGGACGTTGCGGTGAATCCGCGCGCCGGGGAACGCCTCGCAGAAAAGATGGTAGATGGCGTCCTCAAGGAACCCTGCACGCCGCTCGTGGTACTGCTCCTTGACGCCTGCAGCCTGGCAGACGTCCTCGATGATGTCGAGGCAGAAGCTCAGGGGGGTGATGAACGCCGGGCAGAACCAGACCTCATCGGCGAGTTTGATGAACGGGCGTGTCCAGACAGGGTTGTCGAGGAAGAGGTAGTTGGGGTTCCCGTCCGCCAGTTCGCCGAACGCCACCGAGTGCGCGTCCATCACCCGGTGCAGCGCGGGCTTCGCCGCAAGGTCGCCGTACGCGCCCGCGAGGTCGTCCAGCGTGAACCGGAAGATCCTCGGGTACGCCCGCTCGGCGAAGTAGAACAGATGCTCCTGGAACGATTCGCGCTCATCGGGATGCGCCCGCAGGAGCTCGGTGGGCCAGGCGGCGCGGACCGAATCGGCAAGATCGGGGAAGGCCCGGACAAACGCTTCCAGGATGTCCTCAAGCGCGTGGGGCGCCTGCGTGGACCGGAGGGCGTCGAAGTGGCGCGCCACTCGCGTCTCGGAGGCCTCCAGGAAGCTGTAGAACAGGCGAGCCAGACGGCTCGGGCGGATTCCAGCCTTCTGCTCGACCAGGCTATCTAGTGGAGCCACGATCTCCTCAATGATCGCGATCATCTCCTCGCCGGAGGACCAGTTGCGAACCGCCTGCGTGAAACTCCGGATGCGCCCGAGGATCTCCACCCGGAAGGTGTCCTCCTCCGGCACGGGAGTGAATGTCGCCATCCACTGCCGGGCCTGGAACGACCGCGTGCAAGCTTTCAGTAGGTCGTGGGCTTGATGGAACGCGCCGGGATCCGCGATCGTGGTGGTGAAGGTATCCTGGGGAAAGCGGAGCACCAAGGCCTGCACCAACTCCACATCGCTCTGGCCGAGGTGATCGGGGTCCTCAGGTGCAGGCACGTCGCGGGGGATGCGGACGTGACCGTAGAACGCGAACAGCGAGAGGAGGTGAATGGGATCGTAGCCGGGCAGGAACTCAAGCAAGGCGCGGAGATTCGCCTCGAAGGACTCCGATCGGTCCCTGGCAGCTGCGACGAGGTCGGCCACCAGCTGCACCGGCGGAGCCTCCGGCGACTCTGCCTGGGCACGAGCAGGCTGACGCCGCCTCCGCTCATGCCGCTTCTCCTTCTTCCGCCTGCGCTGCGCCATAGTCCGCCCTCCCCGCTGATGCCCCGCCCGCGATACCTCCGGGCCTCCCCTCACTCACAGGACAAGCGGGCTCCGCGAGAGGTTCCCTCCGCCCGCAGACTCCCCGATCAGTACGGTCGGCGGCAGGCGTTCGTCGGGGGTGGCGGCCGTACTGACCCGGTAGGGATTGTAGCGGTCGCCTGCTCGTCTGTTTGTCATACAAACCGTTTGCCTTGTTGACATTGCCTCCGGCTCGGGTAAGATCATCCTCATCTCGGAGACACGGGGGATACCCTGCGCGGGGAGACCCACGATTTGGGAAATCACGACGCCTTCTATACCGAAGTCGGTCGCCGGGTCCGGATGGCGCGTGAGCGCGCTGGGCTCACGCAGGATGCCCTCGCCGCGAGAGTGTCCCTCAGCCGGACGAGCGTGACCAACATCGAGAAGGGCAGGCAGAAAGTGTTGCTCCACACGTTCTGGGGCCTGGCCGACGCGCTGGGAGTGGCCCCGGCAGTCTTGTTGCCCGACGAAGACTCGAACGCGAGGGCGGAAACTTGACGAGGGTGTACGTTGACGACCCGCCGAACCACCACTGCAACGGCAGAAGACGCCTCCCAAGAAGGCCGGGGCGGTGCGCGTACGTCACGGGCGGGCGGATCGGGGTTGGCCGTTGCGGTCGTGAAGCCAGCCGATCTGGCGATCATTGATGCGATCAAGGCCCTCGCGGACCAGCACCGCGACGAACTGGGCTTTCACACCCGACAGGCGTTCATTGACAGTGCCCGGCGGGGTGAATTGATCGTCGCGACCCTGCGCGACGCCCTGGCGGGGTTCGTCCGGTTCCACAAACGGCGTGATCACGCCGCCACCATCTACGAGATCGCAACGTCCCCCGTACGGCGAAGGAGGGGTGTGGCGCGGCGACTCGTCGAGGCAGTGGTCGAGGAGGTCCGGAGGCTGGGCGCCCGGACGCTGAGGCTTTCTTGCCCCGCCGAACTGTCCGCCAACGAGTTCTACCCGGCCGTCGGCTTTTCGCGAGTCTCGCCCCGCAGCCGGCCCGGAAAGCAGCGACCGCTGATCGAGTGGCAGATGCCGATCCTGCCGCCGAGGCCGATGACCTTCGTGGCCTCCCTGTCGAACGCCGCCAACGACCTGCGCCACCTCATCCGCCTCTGGGAGGACGAGGGGTCCGACGACCGGCCCTTCGAGCGCTGCATCATCACCCCGCTCTTCACCGACGGTCGCAGCCTGCAGCACGTCCGGTACATCCACGACCGCTGGGGCGTCCGGGTGGTTTTCGACTCCGGCGGCTTCTTCGTCCAGCAGGGGAAGGTCACCTACGACGAGCTTTTCCCACGCCTCCTCGACTACTACGCCCACAACGACTGGGCGGATTCGTACGTCCTGCCGGACTTCGTGCCGACCTCCCGCAACAGCGCCTCCGAGGTGGACGAGCGGGTTCACGTCACCGCAGCCGAGGGCGTCAAATTCCACAACCGCATGCCCTCCGACCTGCGGCCGCGGGCGCTAGGCGTACTCCAGGGGCACAGCGCGGCGCACCTGAAGTTCTGCCTGGAGACGTACCTCGGCAGCGGCATCCCCCACCTGGGGTTCGGCAGCTTCGACACCGGGGGCATCAACGCCGAGATCAACCTGTTCACCGCCCAGTCTTCGCAGCGGCTGGAGGTCCTGCGGGAACTCCTTGAGGGGCCGTACCTACGCGGGGAAGGAGACATCCTGCCCTCCCTCCACCTGTTCGGTGTCAGCTCCCCGGCGCTCCTGGCCAGCTTCCCTCGCTTCCTGGCGACCAGTTTCGACAGCTCCGGGTGGCTTCGGACGGCGGGGTACGGGAACGTCTACCTGCCGTTCCTGTCGCGGCGGAACGTCACGCACGGGGCCTCCGCCCTCTCCTGCGGCACGGGCTTGTCCGCCGCCGCCTTCTACACTGCGTGCGCGACCAGCGGCCACGAGTGCCCGTTCTGCCGGGACTTCGACCGAATCCGGAAGGACCGCTACGCCCGGATGCTGCACAACGCCCTCGTCTTCCGCGAGATGACCGCCAGGCTGAACGACGCCTGTCCCGACGGTGCCGCGGCCGCGTCGGTGGGGGGCTGACAGCATGGAGCACATCGAGCACACGTTCCACACACGCCACGACTTCACGCCCGAACTCGGCTGGGCGGCCTTCCAGCTGCTCGCGGAGATCGGCGGCGACGGCGTGACGGTGGAAGGGCTGGAGGAGGCGGCCCGGACGCTCGCCTCGCCGATGGCGCGCCGCTCGGACCTGCGCAAGCTCCTGCGGTCGATGGACGAACTCGGGCTGCTGGGCCGCTCCGCGGACAAGCTCTCCCTCTCGGCCGCCGGGCGGGCCCTCGCGGCTTCCGCCGGTCGGTACGAGCCCGGCTTCTTCGCGGGAATCCATTGCCTCTACGCATGGGGTTGGCAGTGGGGCGGCCGGGCGGAAGTGGCTACGCCGTCCTGGAGCTACCGCCAGGTGTGCAGGGAGATCCGGACTGCCGGGCCGCTGGGGATCGAGCCGGACGCCATCGTCCTCAAAGTCGCCGCCGCCGGGGAACGATTCGGCGCGGAGCGCGTCTCCTTCAGTAGGTCGAGCGTGAACGGGGTGACGGCCTGGCTCAAGGCCCACTCCCCCCCGCTGGTCGGCCAGACCGCCGGCCGGCTCCACGCGCTGCCCCAGCCTCGCCCCGGCCCGACCTCTGTCCGCTTCCACGCCGCCGCCCTCTGCGCCCTCCGGGGCGGTCAGGCGGACGTGGGCGGGGAAAACGCCGACCTGTTGGCCGACGCGTTGGTGCTGCCTACACAAGAACTTCGGTTGGTGCTGGAGGAGTCGCTCGCGGGCTCGGACGAGTTTCACCTCTTCGGGTCGGGCGTGAAACGCATCTCCTACCGCGACTCTCCGGACCCTTTTCTCGAATGGATCGTCCATGGCCGAGACCAAGACAACTAGGCGACGCGCGGGGACGGCAGCAAGGTCCGGGCCGGAGGCATCCGCGCCCCCGATCCTGCCCGTCTGCGACACTGTCAGCGGCCGCAAGGCCGCGGGCGACCCCGCGGACTCCATCCGCCACTACGAGACGCTGGCCGAGCAGCTCTGGCTCCCGCCCCGGGTCCAGCAGCTCGCGGACGGGGTTCTCACCGAGGTGCGCGGCGGCCGCACGCGGTGGGCGAGCATTTCGGGCCCGTACGGCTACGGCAAGACGGCCGCAGGAATCGCCGTGTGGCGGCACGCCCGCGATCAGGGCTTCACCGCGATTCCTCCTCTGTCCTGCTCCAACTTCGACGAGCTGGCGCATGGCGTGGCCGCGCTGGCGTCTGCCCTTCGGCCCCAGGACCGCGGTCGCATCGACAAGCTCTTCCGCCGCGTGTGGGACCGCGGCCTCGACGAGGCGGTCCAGGCCGACGCCCGCAAGTACGAGCTGCCTTCCCGAAAGGTCCGCCGGCTCCTGCAGGACAAGCTCCAGGCCGGTCAGATCTCGCTCGACGGCCAGTGCCACCGCCTGGTCGAGTTCCTTTCCGAGTTGGGCCGGCTCGCCGCGACCTGGTCCCACGGCCTGGTCGTCGTGATGGACGAGCTGCAGCAGCTGCTTGGCCCTCTCGACACGCGCTCGGTGATCCAGTTCCGCGAGTTCGTCTGGGGGATGCGGACGGAGCAGTCTCCGTGCGGCGTCGTCGTCTGCCTGGACGCGATGCTCGAAGCCCGGCTCGCCCGGTGGGCGGCGGACCTGCTGCACCGCATCCGGGAGAGCGGCCCGACGCTCCAGCTCGCCGAGGTGTACACCCGCGAGTTCCCCAACTGGCTGTGGGGCCACCTGACGACCGCCAACGGTGCCCCCGCCCGTGCGGACAGCCGGTCGCTCTCCCCGTCCGTCCTGCTCTCCCTCGGCCAGTTCGTCGAGCGCCCCGACCTGGCGAACGGCCCGCGGACCGTCGTGGACGTCTTCTGCCGGGCCATCTCCCGCTTCCAGGACACCAGGAGCTGCTACGACGTCGGCGACCTGGTGACCGATCTGCACGGCGGCGTGTTCCGCTATTTCGGCGAGGGGGCGCCCGTCCAGCGGACCCTGACCGAGCTGCTGAAGGACGACTGGCTGGGGGCCGACCAGGACCGAACGACCCTCGTCCGGACGCTGGCCGCGTTCCCCCGTGGCTGTCCCCCCAAGATCGCGGCCCAGTCGCTCAGCTCGCCGGCTCGCCTGCCGGAAGTCCGGGCCGACCTCTTCGGGCCGCTGCTGATCGAACTGCCGGAGGGGCTCGCCCTCGAACGCCTCCAGCAGGTGCGCCGGCCGATCGCCGACTGGGAGCACGTCCTGGCCCGGTGCTGGGACACCCTCCCCGCGCAGGACAGCCTGCTCGCCCACGCGCCGGACATGGTCTGGCGAATCCTCGCCGCCCGCCTCTTCCCCGAGGCCCCAGGGGCCGACGCCAACTGGGAGCGCACGTCGGACGAGTCGGTGACCGCGCTGACCGGGTGGCGGTTCCTCCGGGGCAGCTTCGACGACGACTTCCCGCGGCGGGACGTCGCCGTGTGGATCGGCGCTGGTGCCCCGGCCGAGTGGCCCGACGCGGTCGATCTCGCGATCGCGATGGTGTGCGAGTCTTCGCCAGCCGCCGAGGCGTCCTCCCTGCTGGAGGCCGAACACGCCACGCCGCGCCTCACCCTCCGCCTGCCGCTCCTGCGCCCCCTGGAGGAATACGTCCCCGCCGAACTGGAGCGGTACAGGAAGTACCTGCAGCCGGAGCCGTTCCGCGCGATGACCGTGATCGCCGCGGTGCATGAGCTTGAGTCGCTCGCCGGGCGGCTCGCGCCGCAGGCCGGCGGCAGGCCCACGGACGAGGCCGAAGCGGAGGGGCCGCTCCCGGCGCTGCGGTCGTTCGTGGGCATCGCGGTGGCGTTCTTGCTGAGGGAAACTTTGCAGGGGAGCGTGAACCTCGGTCCGAAGGCCAGTGTCAAACAGCGCGGCGTCGAACTGGTACGCGCGCTCTTCTCCGCCGCGTGCCGCAACAAGTTCCCCGAGTATCGCACACTGGTTACACACCACCACTGGGCCGAACTGCTCGACACCTACCGCAAGGCTCTTCGCGCGGATTCCGTTTCCGACCCCCAGCGGCGGGGCGAGGCGGCGGCGGAAGGCACGAAGGCCGAACTCCTCCGCACCCTCCTCGGCCAGAAGAGCGCCGCCGCCGGCGACAGCTTCCTGCGCCTCCTCGGCCCGCTCGTGGAAACGTCGGGCACCGCCAGCGCCTTCGCGCTCCGCTTCACCCTGCATCCGGGAGAGACCCTCGCCCTGGAATACCTCCGGCGGACCGGCCGTAAGCGCGCCGTGCCCCTCACCGCCGTCCAGGAGGTGCTCCGACACGCCGGCTATCTGCCGACCGAAGCGGAATCGCTCGTCCGCCTCCTGATCGACCGGGGGCTGGTCACGGAGGTCGCCGGGGGGCTGCGACCGCTGACCGCCGACCGCTCGGAAGGCGAGCAGGCGCTGCGGGAAATCGAGGATCTGTCCGCCCGCCTCACTGCCCTCGTCGGTTCCGAAGTGGTGCCCGCCGCGCCCGAGGGGCAGTCGCTCCGCGCCCTCTGGGCCCACCTCGACCGGCTGCGGGGGGTGCTACGGGACTCGCTCGGTGCCATCACCCAGGCCGTGGAACGCAAGGCGGATCGCCTCCGGGAACTCCTCGGCACAGTCCGGGCGGAAGGCATCCCTTCCGAGTGGGTGAAGTCGGAGGTGGCCGCCCACCTGCGCGGAATCGCGAAGCTCCTGGGGCGCACCAAGGAGGCGCTGGCCCGTGGGCTGGAACGGGAGGCCGGGCGGCTCGACGACGAACTCGCCGAGGCCGGGGCCGGCGAGGAAGACTGGGCGCTCGCCTGGAAGAAGCGGGCCGCGTCGTTCGAGCGCGTGTGGGGCGACCTGGAACAGCGCGTCGCCGACTTCCTCAAGCAGACGGCGGCGGTCCGCGCCTGGTCGCCCCTCAACGAGCGGTTGGCATCACTGGCCGCTCTGGGGGCCAAGGTCGCCGGCTCGGACGCCGCCGTCGCCCGCTCGG
>WNGB01008256.1_pt1 | contig 26264 bp, 18 predicted proteins | sample 5400681 | NCBI WGS metagenome assembly WNGB01 (sample SAMN13153367, study PRJNA577476) | soil metagenome | isolation source: 115 cm soil or saprolite under grassland replicate 2 | place: USA:California | collected 2016-06-15
CCACCACCCGACCGCGCTGCTCAGCCACTAGCGTGGCGCGCTCGGCGACCCACGGGTCGACGATGAACTCACCCGGGTCGCGCTCCAGCTGGCTCATGACCGTGTTGACCGACACCGACACCCCCGGCACCACGGCCTGTACGTGGGCGTTGACCAGCGCGGTCAGCTGCTCGCGATCGCCACGACGAAACGGACGCACCTCGACCGAGGGCATGAGCGAACCTCCACCAGGACGGCGCCGTGAGCGCGAGGAGCTGGAGGCCGCTACCGGTGCGGCACGCCGCCGACACTACCAGGGCCGGCGGCAGACGTGGAGGTCAACGGTCCGAACCAGGTTGCTCCTCTGTCAAGCCGCAGCAGGAGAGGCTGCTCGTAGCCGCTGCTCGGCCTGCTTGAGGTCCTGGTAGACGGCCCGGGTGATGCGGCGCTTGAGGGCGCGGACGGCCTCGCCGGTGGCGTCGCCTTGGGCGCGGCGCCGCTGGTAGTAGGCCTGGCCTGGGCCGGGCAGGCGCAGCTGGGTGATGGCGATGCGGTGCAGGGCGGCATTCAGCTGGCGGTTGCCACCGCGTGACAGCCGGTGGCGGTCGGTGCGGCCGGAGCTGACCGGGACCGGTGCCACCCCAGCGTGCATGGCAAAGCAGGCCTGGGAGCGGAACCGGGCCACGCCGGCGGTCTCGGCGATGAGCTTGGCCGCGGTCAGCGTCCCGCAGCCGGGCAGGCTGAGCAGCGATGGGGCCAGCCGGGCGACCTGCTGGCGGAGTTGACGGTCCAGCTGACCGATCTGGTCGCTGAGGGCCTGGATGGCGCTGACCTGGGCCTGGCAGATCCTGACCTGCACTACCGAGCCGGCGTCGGCGGCGGTCTGGGCGAGCCTTGCGGTGATGCGGCGTAGGCCTCGGCCGGGCAGGCGACGGGTGGTGTGTTCCAGATCGGGGTCCAGCTGGTGCAGGTGCCAGCGCAGCCGGTTGATCGTCCTGGTGGGTTCGGCGACCAGGTGCTCGCGATGGTCGACCAGCAGCTTGACCTCCCAGGACGCCTGGTCATGGCCGGCGGTGGGCAGGTTGGGTTCGCGCAGGGCCGCCCGGGTGACCGCCAGCGCGTCGATCGGGTCGGACTTGCCCTGTGTCCGCACGGCTTGGCGGGCGCCGGCCATCAGCCGTGGCGGCACCCGCACCACCCGCTCTCCAGCGGCCAGCAGGTCGCGTTCCAACCGGCCAGTGACGTGCCGGCAGTCCTCCACCGCCCACGTCCGTTGGGCGGGCCCGGGCCAGCGGGTCCGGGCCCAGCCGACCAGCTCGCCATGCCCAAGCGTGCGCGCCGGCACGGTCGTCTGGTCCAGCTGCCGGCCGGCCTGATCAACCGCGACGACGGTATGGGTGTCCTTGTGCGGATCCACGCCGAGCAGCACCATGCCCGTGGTCTCCTTCGCCTGTTGGGGACCTCGGGCCGGCCGGCGGGCATGCCTCAGTTGGGGCGCTGCCACGCTCCTCTCAAGCCACGCCGGTCGGCCCACAACACGATCGTGGCGGCACAACCTAGTCAAGCCACCTCAACCAGCGAGGGGCAGCGTGTCTTGGAGCCAGCCACGACCGCGTCGTAGTCCACCACCCCAGCGGGCGGCTCACCCACTCTCACACTGAGACGTGTCTCAAAGTCAGCTGCCCTACTGTGCGACCGACGGCCCTCGCCTGGCGGCCCGGCCAGGCGAGGGCCTGAAATCACCTCGACACTGCTCGCCTCGCCCGGTACGGTCGCGAGAATGTTCTCGCTGCGGGAGCCCATGAGACCCGCGCGCGTTCCCACGCTGAGAGTAGGTTTCGTCAATGGCATGCCGTATCAGTGAGCTCGTGCTCGCTTGCCACGACCCCGAGGGGCTGGCGCGGTTCTGGTGCGAGGTCCTGGACTTCATAGTGCTCGATCGCGAAGAGGGCGGCATCGAGATAGGGCCGCGCGAAGGGTTCGGCGGCCCGCAGCCGACGATCATCCTCAGCCGCAACGACGAGCCGAAGAACGGGAAACTCCGGCTGCACATCGACGTCAACGCCACCGACCGCGATCAGGACGCCGAACTCGAACGCCTCCTGAAGCTCGGGGCGCGCCCGGCCGACATCGGCCAGACCGGTCCCGAAGGCAACGAGTTCTGCCTGCTCAAGGCCCGCCTCGACCCACTCTGACGGCCCTCGTCGGCAACGAGGGCCGCGCCCAGGTGGAGGGTGTATAGGCGACGTGTCCGGCCTACTGCCCAGCCGGCACCCGCGAGCACCGTGGTGCGACTGCCTCGGCGGGCCGGGCGTGGCCCCAGTGTGGCCCCAGGCGATCCCGGAAACGACGAGAGCGCCGCCGATGATGCTTCGACGACGCTCTGATCTGCTGGTATCGGGGGTGGAGGTGAGGGGATTTGAACCCCTGACTTCCTCCGTGCGAGGGATATTTCGCTAATCCTACGTCCTCGATGGACGACCCTAGACCGGCCATGACCAGCGCCTCTGTAACACCGTCAGGATCGGTATTCTCCTCTGGTAGCCCCTCTTTCGCGGCCTCAATGCGGCCGCAGCGCATCACCAGACATCTTCCCAGCTCAACCTACTGACTACCTTAGCAACCACGCTCCGTAGTCATAGTAACGCTTCCTCCAATCTAGCCAGTCACTCAGCAATCCACCCACCCACATCTACAGCCTCGCCACCCCATCACCTGACCTCATTGCCACCTACACTCAGTGCTACACTCACCTCCAATTCCAACGATCTACACATCCGCATCTGCGATGCACGGCTGCCCGGATGGTCCGGGCGGGAGGTCGGGCTGGTGGCGCTGCCGGTGAAGGCGCTGAAGGCGGGCCAGGAGGCCTACTGGCTGGACCAGATCGCCCGCAACCGCGAGGAGTACTTCTCCGGCCGCGGCGAGTCACCAGGCCGCTTCGTCGGCAGCGCCGCCCAGACGAGTGGCTTGGAGGGGGTCGCCTCGGCCGAGCAGGTGCGGGCGATGTTCCAGGGCCTGGACCCGGCCACCGGCGAGCTGCGGTGCGCGCCACTGTGGCGCGCCGACCCGCGCTCCAAGCTCGCCGCCGGGCCACTGCTGGACGCCCTCAAGGCCCGCGCGACCGAGCAGGGTATTGCCGACCTGGAGACGCTGGCCGGCTCCAAGGCGCTCAAGGGCGACGTCCGGTCGATCCAGGCGGCATGCAAGCTCGGGGGCTCCAGGCGGGTGAAGGTCGAGACGGTGGAGCGGGTCTGCCGCAAGGTCCTCGGCCTTGACCCCAGCGAGCTGTACGGGGAGGGGTTCGATCGGGCATGGCAGCACCGGGGCAAGCGGGTGGATGAGCGGGTGCGGGCGTTCGATCACTGCTTCTCCAGCCCCAAGAGCGTGTCGATGCTGGCCGGCGGTGGTGGCGACCAGCTCAGGAGGCAGGTCGCAGGAGCCCGCGCCGACGCCCTGCAGGTCGGCATCGCCTATCTGGAGCGGCACGGGATCGGGGTCCGGCGCGACCACAACGGCACCGACCGCCACCACGTACGCGGCGGGCTGCTTGCAGTGGCGTTCGAGCACCGCCTCAGCCGCGCCGGGGACCCGCAGTTCCACACCCACGTGCTGGTGCAAAACGCCGCCCAAGGGCCGGACGGACGGTGGACCGCCCTGGACAGTGATCGGCTGTACGCCCACTTGATGGCGGCCGATCACCTGTACCTGGCGGCCGAGCGGGCGGCGCTCACCGAGCGCTTAGGCGTCCGCTGGGGACCGGTGGACGAGCGCTCAGGCGCGGCCGAGATCGTCGGGCTGGATGATCGGGCGCTGATCGAGCGGTTCAGCAAGCGCTCGGAGCAGATCGACCACTGGCTGGCCGAGCAGGGCCTGTCGGGGATCAAGGCGTCCAGCGCGGCGGCGGTGGCGACCCGGGCGCCCAAAGACCACCGCGAGTCCGAGCAGAGCGTCTACCAGCGGTGGGCGCGGGAGCTGGCGGAGCAGGGGGTGGGTGAGCGCCAACTGGCCGAGGTCTGCCGAGGTGAGCGCGGCCGACCCGCCACCACCCAGCAGGTCCGCCAGGTGCTGGATGCGCTGGCCGGCCCGCAGGGACTCACGGCCGAGGCATCCACCTTCACCCGGGCGGACGTAGTGGACGCGCTCGCCAAGCGGCTCCCGGTTGCCGCTTCGGCCACCCAGGCGCTCATGCAGGTTGAGGAGGTGGCTGACCGGTTTGTGGCTGAGCGGGCGATCCGGGTCGCGGGTGATCGCCGCTTGGGCGTTGATCGGTTCTCGACACCGGAGCTGCTGGCGCTGGAACGCCAGCTCGTGGACGGCGCCACTGAGCGGGCCGGCGAGGGCTCCGCCGTCGTGCGTCCGGGGATCGTCCGCCAGGTCCTTGACCGCCACTCGACCGCCGGGGAGGACCAGGCGGCGATAGTCCACGACCTTACCCGAGGCGGGGACGGGGTGGCGGTGGTGGTCGGCCGCGCCGGGTCCGGCAAGACCTGGTCGCTCGGGCTTACGCGGGAGGTGTTCGAGCTGGACGGCTACCGGGTCATCGGCGCCGCGCCGACCGGGATCGCCACCGTGGGCTTGGCCGAGGAAGGGTTCAGCGAGGCCCGGACGGTGGACCGGCTGCTGTGGGATCTCGGCCGAGGCCGGGTGGAGCTGGACGACCGGACGGTGCTGGTGGTGGACGAGGCGGCCATGGTCGCCACCCGCAAGCTGGCCCCGCTGCTTGAGCATGCGCACCGGGCGGGCGCCAAGGTGGTGCTGGTCGGCGATGACCGGCAGTTCGCCTCCATCCAGGCCGGCGGCGGCTTCCGCGCCCTGCGCCTCCGGCTTGGCGCCTCGGAGCTGACCGTCAACCGCCGCCAGGTCCAGGCGTGGGAGCAGCGGGCGATCGACGACGTACGCGCCGGCAACATCGAGCAAGCCATCGCCGCCTATGCCGAGCATGACCGTACCCGCGCGTTCGAGTCGCGCGACGACCGCGACCGGGCGCTGGTGGCCGACTGGTGGCAGGCCCACCAGGCCAGGGAGCGGCCGGTGATCTACGCCCACCGCCGCGCCCACGTCGACCAGCTCAACGCCGTCTGCCAGCGGCTGCGGGCCGCCGCCGGCCAGCTCGGGCACGAGCGGCTGACGGTGGGCGACCAGACGTTCGCGGTCGGCAACCAGGTGGTGCTTGGCGCCAACGCCCCGCAGCGGCTCGGCGTGGTCAACGGCACCAGCGCCGTCATCGTGGAGCTGGACCTGCCCGGCCGGGCGATGACCGTGCGGACCCTGGAGGACGAGCCGCCGCGGACGGTGCGGCTGCCGGGCTGGTATCTGGACGCCCAGGTCCGGCCCGGCCAGTCGCGGCGGGTCGACCTCGCCTACGCGCGGACCGACATGCGCTCCCAAGGCAGGACCGAGCAGCGGGCGCTGCTGGCCTTGGACGGCGCCGAGGACATGCAGGGCTTCTACGTGCAGCTCACCAGAAGCACCGACCGCACCGACCTGTACCTGACCGTCGGTCCCGAACCCCTCGGCCCCGACGACGAGCGGCCACATCCGGCCAGCCAGCCGCGGGCGCCGGAGGAGCTGCTTGAGCGGGTGATGACCCGCGACGGCAGCAAGACTCTCGCCATCGACACCCCTGACCTGCTGGACGTGCGGCGGCTGTCCACCGCGGAGCTGCGCGCCGAACGCGACCGGCTCGCCGAGCTGCGGGCATCCTGTCCGCCGGACCGGTCGCGGGAGCTGCGGCTGGCCGGCCAGCGCGCCGCCGATGCCAGAGCGGCCCGCCAGCAGGCCCGCAAGGAGCATCAGGAGGCTACCGCCGAGGTCGCCGCCCTGACGGGGCGCTGGCGGCACCGCGGCGACCTCGCCAACGCCAGGGACCGGTTGGCGCTGGCCGGCCACGCGCTCCAGGCCACGACCCGGCAGACCGAGCAGACCGCCGAGCGGCTCGGCCTGGTGCGGCGCGCGCAGCAGCGCCACCTGGGCTGGATGGAAGCTCACGACACCGACCTGCGCGTCCGCGAGCGGGCGGTGGTGCGGGAGGATGCCTGGCGGCGGCGGGTCGACCAGCGCGCGGTCGCCCTGGACCCCCCCTCATGGCTGGTGGCCGAGCTCGGCCCCATCCCCACCGACCCCCAGGAGCGCACCGTGTGGCTTGCGGCTGCCGCAGAACTTGACGGCTACCGACGCGCCTACGGCCTCGACCACGACAGGCCGGCGGAGCATGGTGGGCGCAGGGTGGCCCGGGACGGGCGGGCGGCTGCGCCTCCCACCGGCGAGCTTGCCGGCGGGGCGAGCGGGTCGGCGGGACGCCGCGGCCGCGGCGAGCGCGCCCGGTCACGGCCCGATCGGCAGTCACCACGAACACGGAGCGAACTGACGGCCGCCGAGGGACGCCACCGGGTCGACCCAGGCTGGCTGCTCGGCACCGAACCCCGCCGGGACACTCCCGGCCGCCGGCGTGACTGGCAAGCGGTGCGCGCCGCGCTGGAGCGGCTGGCCGACCACCACCGCCACCGCTTCCGCGACGACCGCCACCGCCCGCAGGAGCGCACCGGCCGGCTACGAGCCCGCGACCTCGGCCGAGAGGAACGCGACAGCCGGTAAGTGCGCTGGCAGAAGGGAGCAGCACATGCGCCAGTACCCAGACCCCGACGACTTCCACGACGAGGACTTGGACGACGACTTCGGCCGCCCCGTCTACCAGGGCGGCGGCCTGACCGTGCGGGAGCTTGACGCCGAGCAGCTCCAGCGGTTCCTGGACGCCCATGCCGGCCAGCCCGCGCGGCTGCTGGGCAGCGGCTGGGCCGCCCTCGACCCACCAGGGCACGCCCTCGGGGTTCCCCGGACCCCGCCGGAGGCTGGCCTTGAGCCCCCTGGACCCCTGGCAACGGTGCCGGGCGAGCCGATCACCGGCAGCCACGGCAGCCCCGGCCGCTCCGCCCTGGCGCACTACCGGCGCCGCCGCGGGGTCGAGCTGGCCGGCTGGACCCGCAGCCTGGCGTGGCGGGCGCCGCTTGTCGCCGCCAGCGGCCTGGTCGTCCAGGTCCTCACTACCCAGGTCGGCCTGCCCAGGGCTGGGCTGGCCGGGCTGGCGGTGGCCGCGCTGGTCGGCTGGCGGCTGCGGTTCCGATCCTCCGAGCGGGCCCGCACCTGGCAGCGTGGCGCCCAAGGGGAGCGGCGCACCGCCCGCCTGCTCCGTCGGCTTGCCCGCGAGGGCTACATCGTGTTCCACGACCTGGCCGTCCCAGGGTCGGACGCCAACGTGGACCACTTAGTGATCGGCAGGTCGGGCGTGTTCGTCATTGACAGCAAGCAGTGGACCGGCGAGGTCCATCAGGGCGCCGACGGGCTGGCCTGGCACAACCACTACCCGCTGGGCCGCACCCTGGCGATCGTGCGCTGGGAAGCCGAGGCGGTCAGCCGCGTGCTCGGCAGCCGCGCCACGGCGCTGCTGTGCGTCCACGGCGCCCACGTCCAACGGGGCGGCGTGGACGCCCAGGGCGTGGCGATCGTGCCCGCCGGCCGGCTGCGCGATGCGCTCGGCCACGACCGGGTGCTGTCGGACGGCGACGTCGAGCTGCTGGCTGCCACCGCCCGCATGCGGCTGCGGCCGGCCGCCTGACGGGGTCGGGCGGCGAGCGGGCTCGATCGGCGGTCGGATGGCCGATTGACGGCTTAAATCCGATTCCTCGGTAAGCCGAAGGCAGTGATCCGGATAGCGCGATGTCTGCGACAGCTCGTGCGGCTGCCCGTGCAAAGGGGGGTAGCTGTGAGGCGACGGGCGTCGTAGTCTCTCCCGCATGCCAAGACGATCCGACATGCGGGAGCTCGTTCGCCGGCTCGACGACATCTTCACCGCGCTGGGGTACAAGACGATGCCCCAGGAACACCGGCTGACCGTTGAAGATACCGCCCTCCTCAGTTCCTCTCAGCAGGTCATAGTCGCCGGCCATGCCAGCTACATCGCCGATGAGGAGATCACCTACCAGCCGCCGCGCTTCGTGGTGATCGAGGACGACGCACCCAGGCGACACATCGAGCGACTTCAGGCCGCCGGTCGGACCTGCCGCGCCGAGCCTACGGTCGTGAGCTTCAGCCGCTTCATCGACCCGCTATGGCAGGCCGGGCAGGCCGCGAGTTCGGCACAGGCGGACTCTCAGGCCGCCGCCGACCTCGACATCGCTACCGGCCTGTCTGAGGCCGCGCGGCCCAACCCCCTTGCTCTCTACACCGATCAGCTCCTCTGTATCGAGAAGGGATCGCCAGAGCGCCACACCGCGCTCGCTTTCTGTGATGAGTGGCTCACGAAAGGGGGAGGCACGCTTGTCGTTTTCGCCCCCGCGGGCCTCGGAAAGTCGGAGCTTGCGACGATTCTGGAGTGGAATGCCGCGCTCCGCTACTTCAGGAACTCCGGCCGCGAGGGTTTCGACGCGCTGCCACCCGTGGCCCTTCGGGTTCAACTGCGGGAACTGCCCATGCTATCGCTTGAGGCCATCGCGCAGCACTTGAGGGCGAACCGCGGGTTGGAGCGGATCAGGAATCGGGAGGTGCTCGTCCAACTGCTCCTGCACAACCGTCTTGTGGTCCTCTTGGATGGTCTCGACGAGCTCTCCATACCGCGGCCGCTCATCGAGGAGGGTTTGGCCGAGATCAATTTCTTCGCCGAGCAGGGTGCCCGGATTATGATCACCGCTCGTTCCGGCTACTACGGCTCCGAGGGCGTGATTCATGCCAAGCTCGGGCGAGAGTCGATCGCGACGCTGGAGCCGCTCGACCATAAGCGCGGGCTCGAGTTGCTGACCAAGCGGGGAGCCTCAAAGGAGGAGGCTCAGCGGGCTATCGGCGCTCTTCCGCCGAAGCCGGAGCTGAGAGGGGTTCCCTTGTTCCTAATCTGGGCCTGGCGTAGTCGCTCTGGCCTTGAGCACAAGGAAGAGGCCAAGTCAGAGGCCATGGTGCTCCTTGGGTTCGTCCGGCTCTTCTGCGTGCGGGACGAGCCACGAATCCGGGTTCCCGCCGAGCAGCAACTGGAGATCCTGACCGATCTCGCATATCAGTCCACGTTTGTGGGAAGCGTGAGCAAGACTGATTTCGTGTACTTGGTCGGTGCGGAGGACAGTCCGTTCGTGGAAGGGCCGCACGCGCTCCTGAGACTTCGGGAGGACGGGAACATCGTTTTCCGCGACGCCACTTTCGAGAGCCTCTTCGTCGCGCACGGGATTATCAAGCAGTGGAGGGACAGGGCGAAGGCCGGCGAGCTGGGGCTCAAGACTTGGCTGGGGGAACGTCTCGGCGCGGTCAAACTCGAGTCCCTGACCGTTGATTACCTTGCGGAATTCCTTACTGATGAGGAACTCCGGACCGCTTGGAGGCTGGCCGGAGAGGCTCCCACTCGCTACCAACCGTTCGCGCGGCGAAACCTTCTTGCAGTGGCGGTCGCCAAACTTCGGAGCCTAGGCGAGGGCAAGTCCCCGCAGGACCGGGCTAGGATTCTCGAGCAGCTTCTTGGATCGCGCATCCTCAGCGACACAGTGCTGCTGGATCTGGTCATCGAGGTGCTGGACTTCAGGGGTTGGAGTCTACGGAACTGTGATGGGCGGGGCGCCTACATCGCCTTCTGCCACTTCGAGGGTGCTGAGATCGATTCCAGGCTGGAGAGGGCGGACGTCATTTCCTCAACCGGCCTCGAGCCGAAGCTTCCAGTGGAGGAGATACTTCGGAAGGGGATACGGCGACTGACCCGAGTCCTCGGGCCTTGGCGCAATCACGCAATGGGCCCCACCGCCCTCAAGCACAGGTTGAACGAGGACACTCGTGGCCTGGACACCGAAGGTATGAAGGTGCTTCGCGCTAGAGATTTCGCCACCCTCCAGCCGGGTGAACGCGCCGTCGAGTACTGGGAGCTGACCGAGGAGGCCCGCCGCAGCTTCCGAGAGTTCCTTGAGAATCCTTCCGTGACTGCCCCAGGACTTCGTGAGCTGCTGCTAGAGCTGGGGCGCCTGTAGAGGGCCGCTGTACTGAGGCTCGCCTGCCGGAAGAATAGGGAGACCAAGCCTGAGGAGAGATCATCGGTTCCCGCAAGGCCTTCCCGCTGGTCTCGTAGCCGGGCCAAAGGCCAACGGAGCCGATCGGGTTTCCTCACCTTTCCCGGGCGGGGCGCTCGAAGGACTGCATCTGGACATCCTCGACCGGCTGGGCCTGGCCGGTCGGCTGGACTGGTCGCAGGCGAACGGGGATCGGCCATCGTGCGCGCCAAGCGTGGGGAGACCACGTTGGCGCAATCCGGTGGATCGAGGCAAGCCAAGGTCGAAGATCCACGTTGTTGGCGAGCGTAGCGGGCTGCCGCTGACGCAGCGGTGACCGCAGCCGAGACACTCAAAGAGAGCGAAACGACGTCTTAAAGGGTCTTGGGGGTTGACCTGACAGGACGGGCGGTCGAGTTGAGCTGGTAGCTCGGCCAGGGCAGGATCAGCGCATGCCAACCACGCCCCGCCGCGCTGCGGCCAGCAAGAACGCCAACGGGTTCGTCGGCGAGCTGTGAAGCACACCGGCCTATCGGTGTCATGACCGTGTCCAACTGTTGCCGAAGAGCAGCGCGATGGTGGAGGAATCGTCGCCGCCCCGGTGCGATCCTCGGTGCATGAGCGATCAGTCACCGCAGCGCCGCTTCCAGTTCTGGGTGGGCGTGCTCGTGCTGCTCGTGGTGCTGGTCGCTGTGCCGGTCGTGCTAGCAGGCCGCCACTACCAACGAGGCGTGGAGGGCCAATGCGCCGTGCACTTTGAGGGCGACAAGCCCGATCTGGCCGGTTACCACTGGAGCTGGTGGTGGCTGCCGGGTTGGGTGTGCGAGTTCGAACGGGATGGGCGGCGGTGGGAGCGGCGTCTCTGGTAAACGCCGGGACACGCCAGGTCCAGGGCTGAGAGTCGCAAGGGCGAGCGCCGCCGTACAAGTACCCGCGACCTGTTCAACGGCAACTGTCAGGTCAATCCCCAAGACCCTTTAAGGTCAACGTCCTGGCCGGTGCCGGGTAGCCTGGTGCCCGCCCATCCACCCGCCCAGGAGCCGCGCCCGATGGGACTGCTCGGCCCCAACGCTGACGGCGAGCTGCTGGAGCCTGGCCGGGTGCCGGACTGCTTCCTCGGCCTGCTGCTCCGCGCCGGCGACCCGGACCAGGCGCCGGGGGTGCTGGTCGTCAGCCCGGCGGCGTTGCTGCATCCCGCCGTCCCCCAGCCAGATGGGACGCTGGTGTACGAGCTGGTGACCGGTCATCCGGACCGGGTGCCCCGGGAGCTGGTGTTCCTTGCTGATCTGGCGGTGGAGCTGCGCGCCTGGCCGCATGGCACCTGGACCAGACTGGGCGTCGACCCGCAGGCGGCCGCCCGCGCGGTGGTGGCCGGCTGGTGGCGCGGCGACCTGCTAGGGCTGCGGCTGGGCGGGCTGACCGCCGAGGAGGCCTTGGCCTTGGAGCGGCCGGCCATGACCTTGGTGCGCGCCCAGCTCGGCGACCGGCTCGGCCGCCAGCTCGCCCGGGCGTACCGGCGGTGGCGGCACCCGTCCAGCCGCCGCCGGTCGGGCGACCGCTTCCTATAGCAGTGGATACCCTGGACTGCCGCAGTGTCCGCAGGCTGCGGCGGGGTGTCCGCGGTGGACACCAGCCGTCCCGCGGACGGTCGCCCGTCGGCGACCCCATCGCCCTGCCCTGCTCAGGGCGCGGCAGTGTCCGCGGCGGACAGTGCCGTCCAGAGGGTCCGGACGCACCGGCCGGCTCCGGCAGCATGGCCGGACAGCGCAGCAGCCTGCGTCCGCTGCCGCAGCCGCCCACCGGACACGGCCGAGGCGTGGTTGAGCTTAAGGTCAACGTCCTCGTCGGGCCGGGTAGCCTGGTGCCCCACCCATCACCAGCAGCAGGAGCGGGGCCAGTGGCGCAGCTCGGCGCCAACGCCGACGGCGAGGTCCTTGTGCCCGGCCGGGTGCCGGACTGCTACCTCGGTCTGCGCCTAGACCCAGCCGGCCACGACGAGGCGGCCAGTGTGCTGGTGGTCGCCCCGGCCTCGCTGCTGCATCCCTGTGTCCCGCAGCCGGACGGCACCGTGCTGTACGAGCTGGTGACCGGGCACCCTGACCGGGCGCCCCGCGAGCTGGTGTTCTTGGCCGACCTCACTGTTGAGCTGCGCGCCTGGCCGGCCGACACCTGGGGCAAGATCGGGATCGACCCGCAGGCGGCCGCCCACGCGGTGGCGGCTGGCTGGCAGCGCGGCGACCTGCTGGGCCTACGGCTGGGCAGGCTGACCGCCGAGGAGGTGCTGGCACTAGAGCGGCCGGCCATGACCTTGGTGCGCGCCCAGCTCGGCGACCGGCTCCAGCGCCAGCTCGCCCGCGCCTACCGGCAGTGGCGGCACCCGTCCAGTGGCCGCCGGCCAGACGACCGGTTCCTGTAGCGGCGGACACCAACCGTCCGGATACCGGCCAACCGTCCGGACACCGGCCGCGGTTCCGGATAGCACAACCACCTGACCACAGTTTCCGCCGCAGTTCCGCAAGCCTGCGGACACTGCCGCAGCGGCCAGTTCCGCGGACACCCCCTTTGGTTCCAGTCTGCGGTGGACGCGACGACCGACGGCGGCCAGCAACCGCAGGCTTGCGGACACCGGCAGCCCGAGCGCACCCGGCGCAGCGGACACCCTTGGACTACGACGGCGACTCTGCGGCCATTGCGGCAGTGGTTGACGTTCGACCGCCAGCCGGCGTGTCCACTGGCCGCCGCCTGCATGTCCGGCCGGGATGCAATCACCTGAAGCGAGCTGACGAGGCCAATAGGGAGTCGTTTGCCCTGCTCGCGCTACTCTTCCCCACCATCAGCATTGCCGCTATAGTGCCGTAGTGGGACCTTCTGCGTGGCTTGATGGAGTGGTCAGGTGCGCGACCCTTCCGACATCGATGCCCCCGGACGGACAGCCATGTCGTCCACCACGGAGACGCGGCTTGATGTCGCTCTCACTGGGCTGCGTGAGACTCTCACGGACAGCTTCCATCCCGACGCCTTCGGACAACCCGAAGATCAGCTCAAAGGGCCCATCCAGGCCTTTGTCCGCCAGGTCGGTAACGCATTCGGCGCCAGGGTCCGCTTACATTCGGAGCACCGAATTCCCCAACTCGGTGCCCGACCAGATCTACGCGTCGAGGTCAACGGAGTTCTGGGCGGCTACATCGAGTTGAAGGCACCCGGCCGCGGAGCCATCCCGCAGGTCTTCAAAGGGCGAGAGGCAAAGCAATGGGAGAAGCTCCAGAACCTGCCTAACCTCATCTATACCGATAGCGAGACATGGGCACTATACCGAACCGGTAAATTGCGTGGTTCCGTGGTTGGAACTGGTAACATCACTTCCGGGGAGGTAACGCCCGCTCCTTCTGCGAGGCGATTGTTCGCTCTCCTTCACGACTTCCTCACTTGGAAGCCGAGCGTTCCTACCTCGCTGAAGGCGCTCGCGGACGTATTAGCTCCGCTCTGCCGCTTGCTCCGACAGGATGTCCTCGACGCAATCGCGCGGCCCGATTCAGCACTGTCCATACTCGCGGAGGAGTGGAGGAGCTACCTGTTCGCCGACGCCGATGATTCTCAGTTCGCTGACGCCTATGCCCAGACATTAACATATGCAATGCTCTTGGCTCGCCTTGAGGGTGCCAGCTCTCTCCACTCCGATGCTGCCCGAGTACTAGATAGGCACCACGGGCTCCTAGCCCAGGTCCTTCGCGTCCTTGGCCAACCACAAGCTCGGAAGGAAATCGAAATCCCTGTCACGCTGCTGGAACAGTCGATTGAGGCGGTTGACCATCGTCGGTTGGCGGGACGTCATGGCGAACCCTGGCTCTACTTCTACGAAACGTTCCTAGCATCCTACGACAGCAAACTACGACGCGAGCGGGGTGTATATTACACACCGGCCGAGGTAGTAGAGGTACAGACGTCACTCGTGGCCGAGCTTCTTCAAGACCGCTTCGGCAAGCGTTTCACCTTTGTAGACGATGACGTCACTGTCCTGGACCCGGCGGTCGGAACAGGTACGTATCTGTTGACCGCGTTACAAATTGGCCTGAACCAAGTGCGCCTCCGCTATGGCCTTGGCGCCGAAGCTCACCGAGCAACGACGGCAGCTCACAACTTTCACGGGTTCGAAATCCTGGTGGGGCCATACGCGGTCGCACAGTTACGACTTGCACAGCAAATTATGGATCTTGGAGGTAGCATCCCCGAAGACGGATTAGGTATCTACTTGACTGACACGCTTGAGTCACCTTGGAAGACGCCTGGGGGACAGCTCAACTTGCTTCACCAGCGCTTGGTGGAAGAGAATCGGCGAGCGCGTGAGGTCAAGGCCACTACCCGAGTGCTCGTCTGCATTGGAAATCCACCCTACCATCGCGGGACTGATGCCCAAATCAATAGGCCGGCTATCCGAGCCGGCAACTGGGTTCGTGATGGTGATGACGGCAGGGGCGGGATCCTGGAAGACTTCATCCAACCGCTTCGTGCCGCGGGGTTAGGCGTTCACGCGAAGAATCTGTACAATGAGTACGTATATTTTTGGCGGTGGGCTCTCTGGAAAGTACTTGACTCTACAGGCGGACCTGGGATCGTCAGTTTCATAACTGCTTCCTCGTATCTCCGAGGTCCCGGATTCGCGGGTATGCGCCAGGTCATGAGACAGACATTCGACCGTATCTGGATTCTCGATCTTGAGGGAGATATTACTGGCTCTCGGAAGACGGATAATATCTTTGCGACCACGACACCCGTTGCGATCGCAATTGGTGTTCGGTACGGCGAACCGCAAGAGACAACTCCGGCGTTCGTTCGCTACGCGAGGATTCGAGGCACCCGACCGGAGAAGCTACGGGAACTCAAGAGCATTCGGCAGCTCGATGACGTACAGTGGCAAGACTGTAAATCTGACTGGCTGGCACCATTCTCTCCGAAGGCGGTGGGCCGCTATTTTGACTGGCCGCTGTTGGCAGACCTTTTTCCATGGCAGCACTCGGGCGTACAGTTCAAGCGGACCTGGCCCATCGCGCCCTCGCGGGAGCAGCTTGAACGGCGCTGGAAGCGACTTCTCACCTATCCGCCGGGCGAGCGAGCCGTGGCGTTCCGAGAAACACCTGATCGCGAGGTCAGAAGGGCCTACTCCAGTCTCGGCGGTAGCACCCCTTGCCACCGCTGCAGGATCTCAATGCGACCACGCCGCCACCACCGATACTCCGCTACGCCTATCGAAGCTTCGACCGGCAATGGGTACTGCTCGACAACCGTCTCGGCGACCGTCTCCGGCCCATCCTCTGGCAGATCCATTCTGATGAGCAGGTTTACTTCACTAGTCTCCTTACGGGAGCTATCGGATCAGGCCCGGCGGCAACCGCGGCGGCTGACGTTCCTGACCTGCATCACTTCCGAGGTTCCTATGGCGGCGCCGACGTCATCCCCCTCTGGCGTGATCGAGCGCTTACTCGTCCGAACGTGACCACGGGCCTTCTTGATGCGCTCGCCAAGGCCATCGGCCATAGAGTCTCGGCGAGGACGCTGTTCGCCTACTGCTACGGCATCCTCGCATCCCATTCGTACAACCAGGCCTTTACCGAGGAGTTGATTACTTCCGGTCCGCGCATCCCGCTGACTACGGATCGCGAACTTTTCCGATCCACGGTCTCTCTAGGTAGACGTCTTGTCTGGCTTCATACCTATGGCGAACGATGGCGGTCTTCCGAAGATCCAGATGATGCCATTCCACAGGGAGATGTTCGGTGCGCTCACCCTGTTGGTGGTCAGCGTTACCCTAACGCCTTCTACTATGACTACGAGAGACGGTCCCTATTTGTCGACGAGGGCATCTTCTCTCCAGTGTCTCCAGAGGTATGGGACTTTTCTGTATCGGGGCTCAATGTGGTGAACTCTTGGTTGGGTTACCGCATGGCATCTCGTTCCGGCAGAAGGTCTTCGAAGCTTGACGATATACATCCTCGACGATGGACGGCTTCACTCAACGAGGAACTCCTTCAGCTTCTATGGCTGCTTGAAGCAACTATTGCCCTGCATCCTGCACTTGAGAATAATCTGGATCGAGTCCTCGCTTCACGGCTGATGAATATCGAGGATCTTCCCAGGCCGGCATCTGGTGAGCGGCGACCGCCCCGCCCATTGGCGCCCTTCCAGGAGGCCATGGTGGTCGACGAAGACGCCGAACCGCTCGCCTGGTGAGGCTGGACGCCGCTCTTGCAGCCCGGCCAGCTCGCCGACGGGCAGGCTGTCCAGGTAAATGACCAGGTGGGCGCGGAACCGCCGGTCGCCGCTGAGGGGCTAAGCCCCTGAAGCACAGTTCATCTGCTCCTCTGAGCTACAGAGCTTGTCGCTTCTGGCACATCATCACGAACCTACGCCATACACCTGGATAGAGAGATCGCACGTCCGAAAATGGAGACTCATTCGCGCCTTCCCAAAACGCGAACCAGCTTGAGACTCCAAAATCGTCTTCATAGATCTCTCGTGCCAGTCGTAGGCGCTTGTCGGCTCCATTTCCATGCTGAAGTATGTCTCCAGCAATATCGCGAAGCCGTCTAATAGATCGCGCTCGGCCTTCGATAATATCTTCATGGTTAATTACATCAAGAACAGTGAGCGTTGCATTACCCTTCGGATCTGGACCATCACTGAGAAACCGGGGAGCCAGGACCCCTGTTGATGTGTCAAGGATCAAGTGCAACCAAGGATCAACGCGGGTCGGATCGATCATTAGGGGCTGGCCATCCGGTCCTGTTGGGAATCGTCGCCCCTTCTTTCGGTTGCACGTGGGACATACCCATAGCATGTTCCGCCAAGAGAACGTCGAACCGACCTGACGAGCGATCGGCACAAAATGGTCAACGTCTGCTCCCCAGGAGTCGCTGCAATAGAAGCACCGGCCGCGAGGGCCGGCCATCCGACGCAACTCTCCGAGAACCGCGTCAGCGCCCAGGGATCGCCTATACGAGGTCCACGAAGCCTGTGCAGAGCTAACAGACGTAACTGATTTCCCTCTACGGAAGAGCTCTAGACGCGCTACAAGAGGTAACTCACCGCGATAGACGCGACGCATGAATGCGCGCTTTACTCAACAGTGGCGAACAATTCGAGCTGCTTAAGCTCCTTGGCCTCGTCCTCATCTAGCCCCCCCGTAGATAGCTGCTTCGACACTAGCAACGCATGTCGCTCCCGCGCTTTCACTGCGCGCGGAGAACGCGTATGAGCCAGCCCAAATGCAGGCGTCAACAGGATCTCGTCTGGCTTCCCGGCAATTATTCGGTCGAACTGATCGGCATGTATTTGGAAAGGTTCACCCTGGCCCGGCTGGGGCATATGATAAATACGACCACCATCCGCCGCTTGGCATACAAGTGGACTATGTGTCGTCACAATGAACTGAACAAGGGGGAAGTGCCTCTTCAACCAGAAGCCGATCTCACGCTGCCACGCTGGATGCAAATGCGCATCAACCTCATCGATAAGCACGAGGCCAGGACGATGAATTGCGTTAGCACCGTTGGACTTAATGACCAAGTCCTGCGCTCCGTATACCTCTACCATGTGGCGAAAGATATCAATGAGCATGGCAAGCGCCGCCCTGTAACCTTCACTCATGTCCGTGAGCGGCATGCGCCGGCCTGCTGAGTCGAGAAGCCATATCCCTTCTGAGTCGACGCTATGTATTGATATGCCCTGCCGCAGAAAGTCATCGTTCAACAATTCTAGGAGACGATCGAGCACAACTCGCTCCGCCTCCCTAGCCTCAAGGCGCCTATACTGAAGTTGCTTAACCCATTCCTCACATTCGCTTAGGGTCGCGTCTTCCTTGAATAGCGTGGCAAAGTGAGGAATACGGCCGGGGATAACCATCAGTCGTTGAGCATCCGGTGAACTTCCGTAGAGTCGCCGGAAGGGCCCGTAGCCCAGCGCAAACCAGCCCGACGTTGACTGAGGCCATGGACCGTTAGCGGCGCCCCTCTTCTTTCTCCTAAACGGATCGGCGGATGACATTTCCCAAGTGGGACCTTGTTGGGAGATTGCCACTTCAGCCCAAAGGGTACCCCTTACCGGCGTGCCGCCCTTAAGAGTTCGATCATATTCATGATGAGGCTTAATCTCAACAGAGATCGTTCCACTCTCTTCGCCTTCTGTTACCCACCCACGGAGGTCCTGCACCAGGCCACGTGACTGGTCAGGTCCTAGCACGGCAAGAGCAATAGCCCTCAGAAGCGCTGTCTTGCCGGACCCGTTATCGCCGGTAACAACAGCCCAGCCAGGGAAGTCGGCGCCTTCCGGACGGAAGTCCAACTCGGCGTTCTCGAAGCCCTTGATGTTCTTCAAGATGACACGCTTGATATACATCGGCTCCTCACAGGTCTGTCACCGGTCGTGCTACGTCTAGCCTAGACGCAAGGCTAGCCGAAGCGAAGTCATCGACTGGCAGCGGTCCTTCGTTTCAGGGCCGCTCTGCCGCCGAGACGGCCCGGGTTGGGTTGGCAGCCTGCGGGCGCTCCACCTTGATCTCGGCCGGGTGGCCCCGATGATACGGGTCGGCGTTCCGCCCGATCGTGCGGCATGCCCGCCGGGCAGGGCCTACCGCTCCGGCTGACCGATGCGTTTGACGATCCGGTCGTCCCCAAGCCCGGACAGCAGCAGGCCCCGGTACGAGGGCCGGGGCCTGCGGGGTTGTGGTGGGCAGCGAGTCAGCGGTCGTCGCCGGCCGCGTCCAGCCGGTCAGCGGGCATCGGCGATCACCTCCCGCTCCTGGACCTGCGCCCGTGATCGGCTGGGCCGGTCGGTGCGGCTGGCGCGGTCGGCTTGGCGGCGCTCGTTGCGGCCTTCGCGGTCGCTGGTGCGGTGGTGGGCGCGTTGGGCGCGGCGGGTGATCGCCCATGCCCGGGCGGCGGGCCGCTTGCCGTGGGTTTCGCTGCCCATCTCGACCACCACGTCGGCGCCGAAGACCGCGTACTCCTCGGCGCGGCGCACCCGCGCCGCCAGCTCCTCCTCCGAGCGAGCCCGGACCGGGAGGAGCTTGCGGTTGAGCTTCAGGAACGCCGCGTCCAGCCGCCGGGTGGCCGGCCTGCTGTTGCTGGTGGGGCGGGGTGGCAGGCCGAGGCCGTGCCGCTGCCAGGCGTTCCGCAGCGCCCGGTCGGAGACACCCAGTTCCTTGCGGGTCTGGTTGATACCGACCTCCGTGGCGCGCCGCCACGCCTGCTCAGCGGCCTCGCGGTCATCGTAGAAGCGGGACCGCTTGGGGCCGCCCTGGAACACCTGGGGCTGCGGCAGGCCGTGGTGGTCGAAGGCACGGCGCAGCGCCTGCTTGGAGACACCCAGCTCGCGGGCGGCCTGGTCGATGCTCTTCTCGTTCGCCAACGCCAGCGCCTCCTCCGCGGCGGAGCGGTCCTGCACGAACCGGGTCCCCTCCGCCATCGCGGCGCGGCCCCGCAGGCGCACGCGCTCTCTGGCGGTGGTGCCGGCGAAGATGCCGGTGTGGTCGTCGCGGGCCTGCGGGCCGCGCAACGCCGCCTCAAGGCACGGCCCCCGGACCGCACAGCCGGCGCAGACCGCCTTCGCCTGCGCGGCCTGGGGAATCTGCCCCGTCTCGGGGAAAAACAGCTCGGAGTCGACCCCGGCGCAGGCAGCGTCTAGGCGCCAGTCGCGGTCGCCGTCGGCCCGCCCGACCGGTGGTGGGCTAGCGAGCTGCTGGTGGGTAGCGGCCAGCCGCTCCCCAAGCGGCGGCTGCCCCGAGCGGGTGCGGAGCTGCCAGGTGACGTGCCGCACGTAGCTGTCGGAGATCCCCAGCCGCCAGGCGAGCTGACTGGAGCTGAGCGGCCGACTGCCAGGGTTTTGCTGCTGCTGGCGCCAGAGTTGCGCGATCCGCTCGCCGGCGCTCGATGGCCCGGCGCGCAGCTCGGCGAGCTGCTGGCTGATCTGCCGCTGGTCGCCGCCGAGCTCCCGCGCAAGCGCGCTCGGCCGGAGCCGCTCACCGGCGCGGACCTCCCGAGTCCAGTAGTGGCGTTCCACCTCGACCCCCAGCCGCTGGGGGTCGCTCGGGCGGCCGCTGACCGCGGCGTGCTGGTGGCCGCCCGAGGCGAAGTGCGCCTGCAATCCCGCAAGCTGCTGGCTGGTCGGGCGGCCGTGGCTGGCCGGCTCGCTGAGCACCTCCAGGTCCCGTCCGGTGGTGTGCTGGGCGCGCAGGCCCGCCAGCCACTGGCGGGCTACCGCCGGCGTCGTGCCGACCTGGTGGGCGAGGGTGGCCGCGTCCAGCCGCTGGCGGCCCCCCAGCTCGCGGGCGAGGTAGACGTCGGTGATCTGGTCACGGACCAGCCGCGCCCGCAGCTCCCCAAGCGTCGGGTCGCGGTCCCGCTGGGCGCGCAGCACCCGCAGCAGGCCATGGGCGAACTGCGGCACCACACTGACCTCGCGGGCCAACTCCGCCGAGTCGACCGGCTGGCTGCCGTCGACCTCACGCGCCAGCCAGGTGTAGGCGACCCGCTCCCAAGCAGGCCGCGGGTCGCTCGGCCGCTCCTGGCTGGCCTGCTCGGGAACGGTGGTGGCGTCGGGCATGCGGGTCATCGCTGGCCCCCTTCCCGCTCCGGCCACACCGTTCGCGCCGCCGCGGCCTGGCCCTGGTCTCGCAGCCGACTCCGCTGCATGCGGGTGAAGGCCCGTTCGGTCTTGCGGCCAAGCCGTTGCTGCGCCCGCGCCACCCGGCGCGCCGCACGCTGCTCGGCGCGGTCCCGCCGGGCCTGCTCACGCGGCTGGTAGTAGGGGCGCAGCCGGATCGGGGTGGGCCGCAGGTGCCCGTACAGCAGCACCCCCTCCCCCGGCCGCAGCCGCCGCAGATCTTCCACCGGCAGCAGCGGCCGATACGAGGTGGACTCGTTTAGGGAGTGGCGGCCGTCGGAGCCCATCGAGCGGTTGCGATCCACCAGCGCCTGGTCGCCGATCAGCCGCGCCCCCAGCTCCAGCGCCGACAGGTCGGCCAGGCCGGACAGGAAGAGCTTGGCGCGGTGGTTGTTCAGGATGGTGGAGGCCTTGGGGCCGTAGCGGGCCTCGAGCTGCGACTTGTCGTGCCAGACGGTGACGAGCTGGATGCCCTGCCCCCTGGCAGTGGTCGCCAGCACATCCAGGTCCGACAGCGCCGCACAGTTGCCGGCCTCATCCAGAAACAGCCCCAGCCGCGGCGACAGCATCCCATCCGGGCTGAGCGCGGCCTTCTCCTGGGCGGCGGCCACCACCTGCTGGGTGATCGTCTCGAACAGAGGCCGCAACAGCCGCTGCTGGTGGGCGGGAGCGTACAGGTAGATCGTGTGGTCCCCGGACAGGAACAAGTCCAGGTCCAGGTCGTGGCCGACCGTGGAGGCGCTGACGCGCTCGTTGGCGTAGACGTGCAAGACCTCCTCGGCGGTCGCATACAGCGAGTCCACCGCCCGGTCGGTGCGATACTGGGAGGACTCCCAGGCGTCCAGGGCCGCCGGCACGCCCGCAGTTTCGAGGATGGTCTTGATCTGGTCGTCCTCGCGGGAGTCGAGCCAGTGGAGCACGTCGGTCATACCGAGGCCCTTGGTGGCGGCGGCGAACAGCACCGGGGCCAGGAACTTGGTGCCCATGGTCTTCCAGAAGCGATGCTCGGGGCGTTGCTCCTCGGTGGGGGTCTGCTCGATGGCGTTGGCCAACATGACGGCCGTCTGCTGGGCGCCCGCCCACGTCCCACACGACGCCAGCGGCGACCACCGCGCAGCCTTGACCCCTGAGGCGCCCAGCGGGTCGATCACCACCACCTGGCCCAGCCGGGCGCGGTGCGCCATGGTGGCGCGCAGCAGGTCCGGTTTGACGCTGGTGGCCAGCAGCGGGCCGGACCATTCGAGCACCGCAGGGATCACCAGGGCGGAGGTCTTGTAGCTGCCGGTGGGGCCGAAGACCAGGACTGAGTGGCAGTCCTCGGCCGCCAGCAGCCGCCCGAAGACCCCTGGGGTGCGGCCCAGGATCACCCTACCCAGCTCCGGGTCGCGGACGGTGAGCAGCCGCAGCTCGCGGTTGCCGGCCCACACGGCGGCATGCTTGGCCAGCCTGGGCTGGCCGGGGCGGTGGCCGGCGGCACGGCCGGGCAGGCGCCGCAGCACCGCAGCCGTCCCACCCGACAGGCCACCGACCACGCCGGCGAAGGAGGCGTACATGCCGGCCGGGCCGGGCAGCGGCCCGCGCACGTCGGCCGGCCAGGCCAGGGCGGGGTCGCTCCAGTGGTGGGGTAGGTGCCAGAGGACGTGGGCGACGTCGGCGGGTGATAGCTCCAGCCAGGTGTGGCCGAACGCGAGGCCGGCGACCTGGCCTGTGGCCCACGCCAGCGCGCCGGCACCCGTGGCGGCGCCGAGGCCGACCGCGAGGAGCTGGTCGCCGGGGCTGGTGAACGGCGGCGCGTCGGGTGGCCGATGCCCGCCGGGCGGCAAGGGAGGCCAGGCGTCATGCCACATCCGCGCCACCCCCCGATGTAGGACTCCCGGTCCCATTGGCGCGCGCCTGGCTCGCGATTGCTTCCTCGACTAGGCGCTCAAGGACGACCTTGGGCACCAAGACCCGGTCGCGGATGCGGATCGCCGGGAGCTTCCCTTCGGCGATCTCCCGGTACAGGGTCATTGGGCCAACGCCGAGCCGCTGGGCGGCCTCATTCACGCTGTAGGCCAAGCGGTCATCGGCTTCGTGGCCAACGTTGGCTTGCGCTACCGACCTGTTCGTCGGCGCGCTAGGATTTCCATGCATCCGAGGTCTCCAATCTCGATGCACTGGCCTAGGGGACGAGGACACGTCCCCTAGGCTCTTTATGTGGTTGTTGCCTTGATCGCCCTATTACTCCCTTCTCTCGTCCTCCGGCTCTGTCCACTCGAACACCAACTCGTGCCGATCCCCGACATACAGGTCATCGGCGACCTGAAGAGGCCGGTCATCGGCGTCGTAGTCGATGTGGAGCAGGCGAACCACTGGGGTCCCAGGTCCCAGGCGAAGTACCCGGGATTCCTCGGGTGTTGGCATGCGCGCGCTAACCACCTCAACGACGTGCGCGAACCGGTAACCCAAGTTCTCGATGGCCGCGTCAGGGCCTTCTGCTAGCGGCTCCGGCAACTCCAGCCGCGTCCCCTTCGCGAGTGACAGCGGGAAGTAACTTGCCGAGAGCACAACCGGCTCGTCGTTCACGAGCTGAAGTCGGCGCCGCACCACGACCGGTTCATCAGCTTTCACCCTGAGCCAGGCTGCGACATCGGCCGGCGCGTCAGTTCTGCCCACCTCAAGCATCCGCCTCGAAGGCATCTGGTCCTGAGCCTCGATCTCGGTGTCGAAGATCGGCTTACCGCTTGCGCGATGAGCAGCGTGGCGACGATTGGATGCAACTCGGCGGATGGGTGGGCGCTCACGCACATAGGACCCGTAGCCCTTGCGCGTAACCACCAGACCCTCAGTCTCAAGGAGGCGGAGAGCGCCCCGGACAGTTGTCCGGCTGACGCCGTACTCGGCCTGGAACTCGCTCTCCGTGGGAAGTTTGCTGCCGCGAGCCCGCTTGCCGCTCCGGATCTCGGAACGTAGTTCGTCGGCGAGCTGACGGAAGAGAGGGCGGTCGCTTGAGGGGTCGATCGGCACGCGGGTCCTGCCTCCTCTCCTCCATGTAGGGCTAGGACGACAGCGTGAGTATCCACGAGTCGTACCAACCTTGCTGGAGGACCGACGAGGCGGACCGAACGGCAGGAACGGCGGGCGAAGCGGCATCAAGGGATGGTTCTCCGAACCTGTAGTCCTATAATCCTAGGACGACAACCGGAGTATGCACGGATGCCAGCGGAGAAGCAAGGGAGCTACTGAGGTGGTGGGTCAGAGTGGGCGAGCAATGCTCGCAGCGCCGTAGCGTCGCGCTGGACAAGGCCCTCAGGCAGGTTGGGCCGCTCGACGCCAAGGAGCGGGAACGGGCGGCCCGGAGCAGGGTCGTCCAGGTAGCGAGGCACGAGATGGGTGTGCAGGTGCGGGAGAGCGTTGCCCAGCACCTCGTAGTTCATCTTGAGCGGGTGGTAGTACCGCTGGAGGGCCTCGGCAACACGGAGAACCTCCAGCCAGTACCCTGCGGCCTCGGCCGCCTCAAGCTGGGTTGGCTCCGCCACGTGCCGTCCTCGCCAGATCACGAGGGTGTACCCCCGCTGCATATCGGCCCGCTGGAGGTAGGCGTCGCTGTACTTGGCCGCCTGGATGCGGACGCCGAACCCGTCGTCATCGGGCCGGCCCTTCGCGCACATCGAACAGCCTCGGCCCGCCAGCATCGCGTCCCAGTCGGCTGGCCATGTCGCGGTCATGCTCGGTCTCCTTTGGCGGGAAGAGCGGCCGAGAGCGGTGGTGTCCAGGCTGCCGGAGCAGCTATCCGTACAGCTCGGCCGCTGGCCCGGTCCGATGCGGCCCGGAACGTGAGGGTACATGCGCAGGGTCGTTGTACCGCAGTACCTCGATCCGTCCGGCGAGTGTACGCATGTCAACCCGGCGGCAATGAGTTGCGGCGGACAAGTGCCGCGAATCCTCGTCTCTCAGCGAGGGTCAAGAGGAGCAGGTAACGATGGGGCACATCGAGCGCCGCGTGTGGAGCGGCAAGGCCAGCTACCGGGCGCGCTACCGCGACCCGACCGGCCGTGAGCGGTCGAAGAGCTTCAGGCGCAAGGCCGACGCCGAACGATGGCTCGCGGAGATCGAACATGCCAAGGCGCATGGCACGTGGACCGATCCCGCCTTGGGGCGCACCCGGTTTGACGATTGGCTCACCTCCTGGTGGGCGACCACGACGAACCTGCGTCCAACCACCCGCGCCCGGGATGAACTGGTGCTCCGCCTGTACGCCCGCGCTCGGTTCGGCAACGTGCCCCTGGCGGCCATCACGCAGCTCGACGTCCGAGCCTGGGTGGCCGAGCTCTCGGCGCGTGGGCTCACCCCAGCGACCGTGACCAAGACCTACCAGGTCTTCGGCAAGGTGCTGGGCGCCGCCGTCGACGCCGGCTACCTGGCACAGACGCCCTGCCGCAACATTCCGCTGCCGAAGATCGAGCGCGAGGAGATGCGCTTCCTCACCCCGGCCGAGATCATCACGCTGGCCGACGCCATCCGGCCGCTGTATCGAACGCTGGTGCTCGTCGGCGCGTACGGGGGCCTTCGGATCGGTGAGCTGGCGGGCTTGCGCCGAGGTCGCGTCGACCTGTTGCGTGGCACGGTCACGGTGGCCGAGATCGTGACCGAGGTGGAAGGCAGGCTGTTCTTCGGGCTCCCGAAGACCCGAGCCGGGCGCAGGACCGTCGGGCTGCCTCGGTTCGTTGTCCGAGAGCTGGAAGCGCACCTCGCGGACCCGGGGGACCCGAGCGGCCATGTGTTCACCGCCCCGAACGGGGGACCGCTCCGGGTGACGGCCTTCCGAGCGCGGACCTGGCGCCCGGCGACCAAGGCGGCGAGCCTGGATGGGCTCCGCATCCACGACCTCCGGCACACCGCCGTCGCGCTCTGGATCGCCGCCGGCGCGAGCCCCAAGGAAGTTGCTGCCCTGGCCGGTCACACGTCGGTCAGCTTCACGCTGGACCGCTACGGCCACCTGTACCCCGACTCCTACGCCACTCTGCGTGACCGCCTCGACGCCCTCCACTCGTCCACTCAGGAGCGTGACGCGGAGGTCATCGACCTGGCGTCCACAGCCCTGCGGCCGCAGCGCGGCCGCAACACGCAGTGAGCGCCGCCCGCTCGAAGCTGACGACGCTCTGACCTGCAAGGTTGGGGGTGGAGGTGAGGGGATTTGAACCCCTGACTTCCTCCGTGCGAGGGAGGCGCTCTGCCGGACTGAGCTACACCCCCCAGTGAGCGCCTGGATGGTACCAGACGGGACCGCCTGGATCAGTCGCTGGCCGGTCCCTTGACACCTGCCCGTATCGCGGGTAGTTTACCCGCCATACGGAAACCGAGGATGGGTCTGCATGACCAAGTTCGACGTCAACCTGTCCATCCTGTTCACCGAGCTCCCGCTGTACGAGCGTCCCGGGGCGGCGAGGTCCGCGGGGTTCGACGCGGTCGAGCTGTGGTGGCCCTTTGACGTGGCGGTCCCGGGCGACCGTGACGTGGACGCCTTCGTCCGCGCGGTCCGGGAGGCCGACGTCCGGCTGGTGGGCCTGAACTTCTTCGCCGGGGACATGCCGGGCGGCGATCGCGGGCTGGTGTCCTGGCCGGCCCGGGGGGCCGAGT
>WNGB01003129.1_pt1 | contig 26243 bp, 18 predicted proteins | sample 5400681 | NCBI WGS metagenome assembly WNGB01 (sample SAMN13153367, study PRJNA577476) | soil metagenome | isolation source: 115 cm soil or saprolite under grassland replicate 2 | place: USA:California | collected 2016-06-15
CCGCCGCGGCAGCGGGCCGCGCTGGTGCTGCGCGAGGTGCTGGGCTTCCACGCCGCGGAGGTGGCGGCCATGCTCGACAGCAGCGAGGCATCGGTCAAAGGCGCCCTCCAGCGTGCGCGCGCGACCCTGGACCAGCGCCGTCCAGCCGCAGACCTCCAGCGGACCCCGCTGCCGCGCTCGGCGCGCGAACGCGAGCTCACCCGACGCTTCGCCGACGCCTTCGAGGCCGACGACATCGACGGCCTCATCGGGCTGCTGACCGACGACGCCTGGCTCACGATGCCCCCGGCCCGTCACGAGTACCAGGGCGCGGCGGCGATCGCGTCGTTCCTGCGCACCAGCGCCAGCTGGCGCGGCGGACGCCGGTTCCGGCTGGTGCCCACGCGCGCCAACACCCAGCCCGCCTTCGGCTGCTACCTCGACGGGCAGGCGGTCGGGCTGATCGTGCTCACCCTCGACGGCGAGCGGATCTCCGCCATCACCCGCTTCCTGGACAACAACGTCCTCCACCGCTTCGTGCTGCCGCAAGCCTTGCGCGGTGCAGTAGGGCTCCTCGACCAGTAGGCTGCTGGGACCCTGGACGTCGCCGGGAAGGACCCCCGATACGCAGACGCAGGCGTCGTGGCTGGTCAAGGACGTGCGCGCCGAGGTTGCAGAGCTGCGGTCACGCGGCGTCAAGGTGGAGGACTACGACATGCCCGGCCTGAAGACCCAGGACGGCATCGCCGACCTCGGGTTCGCCTGGGCGGCGTGGATCGTCGACCCGGGGAAGAACGCGCTGGGAATCCTCCAGCTCAAGCAGTGAAGCCCGGCTAGTAGAAGATCCCGGGCTCGACCGCGTTCTCCAGCGGCTCGCCGTCCAGGAAGCGGCGCAGGTTGGCGACGAACAGCTCGACGATGCGCCGGTTCTCGTGTGCCGACAGGGCGGCGGCGTGCGGGCTGACCAGCACGCCAGGAAGGCTCCACAGCGGCGAGTCAGTCGGCAGCGGCTCGGTGGCGAAGACGTCGAGCGCCGCCCCGGCGATGCGCCGCTCGCGCAGGGCGTCGACCAGCGCCTGCTCGTCGACCACCCCGCCGCGGCCGACGTTGACGAAGATGCAGTGCGACGGCAGCCGGGCGATCGTGGCCCGGTCGATCAGGCCGGCCGTCTCGCCGGTCAGCGGCAGGCTCACCACCATCGTGTCGGCCCGGTCGGCCATCTCCGCCAGCCGCTCCGGGCCGTGCACCTCGTCGGTGAACGGCGGCGGCGGCCCGCCGCTGCGCCGGAAGCCGACCGTGCGCATCCCCATGGCCTTGGCGAGCCGCGCGACCTCGCGGCCGATGGCGCCGAGGCCGACCAGGAACACGGTCTGGCCGCGCAGCTCCCGGACCGGGCCGCGCACCTCCGGCCAGACGCGGGCGCGCTGGTCGGCCGCCAGCCGCGGCAGCTCCTTGGCCACGGCCAGCAGCCCCAGGACGGCGAACTCGGCCAGCGGCACCGCGTGGACCCCGCTGGAGGTGGTGACCGTCACCCGCTTCATCGCCTCCGGGCCGACGCCGGCCAGGCGGACCTGCTCGCCGGCGCCTGCGCTGGTGGCATGGACCCAGCGGAGCCGCGGGAGGGTCGCGACCACCTCGGCCAGGCCCTGCGCCGAGTCGCCCGGGATGCCGAACAGCACCTCGGCCCGGTGCAGCATCGCCCGCCAGCGCGCCTCGGCGTCCGCGTCGCGCCGGAACGCCGGCTCGCCGCGGTGGTCGCCGGGGTAGCGGGCCGGCGGCAGCAGCGCCGGGTCGAAGAGCAGCTCCACCCGCGGGTCGGCGGCGCCGATCCGCCCGGCCAGCTCGGCCTCGAGCGGCGTGGCGACCATCACCGGCACCCGGGTCACGGCGCCGCGGGCTCGCCGCTCGGTGGCGGGATGGTCGCGCGGGCCAGGCTGCCCCCGCCAGGGCTTGGGGTGAGGCTGAACTGGCCGCCGAGCTCCTCCTCGACCAGCGCCCGGACCAGGCGGAGGCCGAGCCCGCCACCGAGGCGACTGGACCGCCCGGTCGGCGACCCGTGGCCGCCGTCGCTGACCTTCAGGTCGACCGGCTCCCGCCCGCCACCGTGCAGCTCGACCGTCACCGTGCCCGGGCCGTCGCCGAGGCCGTGTTCGACCGCGTTCTGGATCAGCTCGTTCAGCACCACCGCGAGCGGCGTGGCGACGGCCGCGTCCACCTGCACCGAGGCCGTCCGCAGCCGGATGCGCACGTCCTCGCGGCCGAGCGAGCCCTCCAGCATGCGCACCACCCGGCGGGTCACGTCGGCCATGTCGACCGCGCCCTCGAATTCCTCGGTCAGCGTCTCGTGGACCAGCGCGATCGAGGTGATGCGGCGAACCGAGTCCTCGAGGGCGGCCACCGCCATCGGGTGGTCGCCGAGCCGGCGCGCCTGGAGCCGGAGCAGCGAGGCGACCGTCTGGAGGTTGTTCTTGACGCGGTGGTGGACCTCGCGGATGGTCGCCTCGCGCCGGGAGATCATCCGGTCACGCCGGCGCAGCTCGGTCACCTCGCGCACCAGCACCAGGGCGCCCCGTCGGCCGGTGCCCCGCAGCAGCGGCACGATGCGGATGTCGGTGACCGCGCCGCCGGCGTCGATCTCGGCCTCGACCGGGCGGCGGCCTGCCATCGCCTCGGCGACCAGGATCGCCGCCCGGTGCGGCAGCGGCTGGCCGAGCGGCAGGGAGTTGGTGCCCATCCGCCGGAAGGCGGAGGTGGCGTTGGGGCTGGCGAACTCGACCCGGCCGCTGGCGTCGAGCACGACCAGGCCGTCGCCGACCCTCGGCGAGGCGGTCGGGTCGTAGGCGTCCTTGAACGGGAAGGTCCCGCCCGCGACCATCTCCAGCAGGGCGTCGGCCGCGCCGAGGTAGGCGGCCTCCAGCCGGCCGGTCGGTCGGGCGGGCGCCTCGGCCGACTCGACGCTCAGGACCGCGACCACCTCGCCCCGGTGGCGGACGGGGACCGTCTCGACCCGGACCGGCTCGGCGTCGATGAAGATCGGCTCGGGCGAACGGAGCCGGCGACCCTCCCGCCAGGCCCGCTCCACGTACGGGTGCCAACCAGGCTCCACCACCTCGCCGACCAGGTCGGCCGGGTAGAGGGTCCGGGCGGTGTAGGGGCGCAGCTGGCCGACGATGCGGAAGTCCTCGGTCGCGTCCACGGCCAGGAACAGCAGCAGGTCGGCGAAGGCCAGGTCGGCGATCAGCTGCCAGCCCGCCATCAGGCGGTGGAGGTGCTCGACCGCCTCGGTGTCCAACCGGTGCGCCGCCGGCCTGGCCACGTTCGTCATGCCCCAAGCGTAGCCGTCCAGCAGCGCGGCCGGCTCGCGACCGCCGCGGTCGGGCGCCCGGACCGGACGGTCCGGGAGAAAATTCGTGCAGCATCTGCGAGTGCCTCGTTTGACGCTATGTACGCGAAATTCTCAAGGCGTGCTCGGCGCCCCGCACGGGTCGTTCACCTGCTCTTCTGAGCAGAACTCAGCAGAACTGACGGCGTCGGCGCGAGCGCCACGGCTGATAATGGTGACCGAATCGACTCGTGACGGCGTACGTGTCGAGATTGCGGGGGGCGTGACGCTCGGCGTCGTTGTCATTTCCCCGCTGCCAACGGTTCACGAGGGGGAGGCGCGATGCTCCGTCGACGATTGGCCGTCCTGGCCGTGGCCACGCTGGCCGCGCTGGGCATGCTCACCCTGCCAAGCTCCGCAGCCCAGTCCGAGGCGCTCATCCGGCTGGCCCACTTCGTGCCGGAGCTGCCCAAGGGCGACATCTATGTCGTCTACCTCAACGGGCGTCTGCAGTTCAAGGGCGTGCCGTTCAAGACCGTCTCCGACTACCTCAAGGTCAAGCCCGGCCAGTACCGGATCGAGGTCCGCGCTGCCGGTGAGCCCGCCGCTTCGCCGGCCGCCCTCTCGGTGACGGTAAAGCTGCAGAGCGGCCGCGCCTACACGGCGGCCGTGTTCGGCCAGCTCACCTCGCTGAAGGCCGTGCTGCTGAACGACGATCTGTCCCGTCCAGGGTCGGGCGAGAGCAAGGTCCGGCTCATCCAGGCCATCCCCGGCGACCAGGCGGTCGACCTGGCCGCGGGCGGCGACGTCCTCTTCTCGGGCGCCCGCTTCCCGTCGGCAAGCGACTACCAGGAAGTTCCGGCCGGCCGGGTCGAGGTCGAGGTGCGCAAGTCCGGCAGTACCGACCTGCTGGTCCCGGCCCGCCAGGTGAACCTGAAGGCGGGCTCGACCTCGTCGCTGATCCTGGTGGGCGGCATCGGCGAGCAGTTGGAGCTGCTCGACGTGCCCGACTCGGCCGCTTCGGCCGTGGCGCCCGCGAGCGGGGTCGCCACCGGCGCCGGCGGGACCGCCCCGTCGGGCATCCCATCCCTGGTCGTGCCGGCCGCCCTCGCGGCGGCCCTGCTGGCCAGCGCCGGCTTCCTGCTCCAGCGCCGCCGGTCGTCGGGATAAGTGGACCGCGCTCCCCGTCCCAGCTGGGCGCTTGGTTGGGTCGGGGCCGTGGTCGGACTGCTCGCGCTGCTCATGTCCGCCAGCACCACCACCGCACCGCCGGCCTCGCTGCGGGAGGCCGGCGGTGCCGGTGGGCGCACGGTGCCGGCGGCCAGCGCGACCCGGACGAGCCCTTCCGGCTCCACCACCGTCATCGACGTCCCCATCCGGTCCTGGCGACGGTTGCCTCCGTCGCCTCCGGTACGGGTCGAGATCCCCGGCATCGGCGTGTCCTCCGCGCTCGTGCGGCTGGGGCGCAACCGGGACGGGACCATGCAGGTGCCCACCGACTTCCAGGTCGCCGGCTGGTTCGCCGAGGGACCTCAGCCGGGTCAGCTCGGCCCGGCGGTGATCGCCGGGCACGTCGACTCGCGCACCGGCCCCGCCATCTTCTACCGGCTGCGCGAGCTGCGCCCCGGTGACCTCATCCGCGTGACCAGGGCCGACCGGCGGGAGGTCCGGTTCGTGGTCGAGTCGCTGGCGAGCTACCCCAAGCAGGCCCTCCCGACGGAGCTGGTGTACGGGTCGACCACGTCACCCTCCCTGCGCCTGATCACCTGCGCCGGGTCCTTCGACCGGGCCAGGCGGAGCTACCGCGACAACCTGGTCGTCTCGGCCGTCATCGCCGGCGACCCACGGCCGCGTGGCAGCGCCGGCGGACCGCCCGCGAGACCGGAAGCGGAACGGTGAGCGGGAGCCAGCCCTCGTCGGCGCCACCGTCCCCGGGATCGGGCCCGCCGGTTCCGTCCGAACCCGCCCGCTCCTCCCGGCCGCCCGGCCTCGGTGGCAATGGCTGGTCCGGACGCTCCGGCCCGGGCGCCGAGCCGACCGGGCCGGCGTTGCGGGTGGTGCTGGTCTCGCGCGACCCGATGCTCGCGAGCGCCCTCGAGAGCCTGATCGAGGCGCCAGGCAGGGTCACGATGCTCGACTGGCGCACCGACGAGCTGGAGGCGGCCCTCCGGCACGCCGACGTCGTCATCCTCGACATGCCTCCGAGCCAGCACCGGCGGACCTTCGTCGCCATCGCCGGCCGCTTCCTTGGTCGCACCGTCGTCCTGCTCCAGGAGAGCGAGCGCGAGGAGGACCTGCCGGCCGGGCCGCCCTGGGTGGTGCTCTACCGGCCACTGCAGATGGGCGACCTGTGGGCCGCGATCACCGGGACCGGGCCGTTCGCGCCGCCACCGCCACCACCGGAGGCCGCCACGCCGGATCCGGGTGACGCCACGGACCTGCCGGCGTCCTACGAGGACACCGGCGCGGAACCAGAGCCCGCCGTCGATCTCCAGGTGGACGCCGGGGTCGAGGCCGACGCCGTCCAGAGGGACGAGGGCGACGGCGTGGACGCCGAGGACGGCGGGGAGCCCCCGCCGTCGGGCGAGTCGGGCCAGCGGCCGATGATCGGCCTGAGCGGCCGGGAGCTGGAACCGGTGATCGGGCCCGGCCAGGTCGCCCCTGGGATGGACGCCGCCACCCTGGAGCGGGTGCGGGGCTGGGCCTCCCGGATCAGGAAGGCGCCAGCGGCCGAGCCCAAGGCCGAGACCGGGTCCGAGAGCGAGGCGCCCAGGCGCCGGGAACGCCGGGCCCGCGCGAGGCTCGCCCGCGGAGCGGCGCGGGCCCGGCGTGCAAGGGACCGGCGGGCACGGTCCTGGCGCCGCCTCAGCGGCATGGTCGCCGGGCTGGCAGGCGGCGTCGGCAGCGGGGCCGCCGCGACGGCCCGCGCCACCGGCACCGGAGTCGCCGGCCTCGTCCGCCGCACCGGCACCGGAACCGCCGGCCTCGTCCGCCGCACCGGCACCGGAACCGCCGGCCTCGTCCGCCGCACCGGCAGCGGAGCCGTCTGGCTGGTCCGTGGTGCCGGTGGCGGGCTCGTCCGGGTGGCGCGTTGGGTGGGTGGTGGCGCCGGTCGGCTGGCGCGTGGGGTAGGCCGCGGGGTCGTCGGGCTGGTGCGCGGGACCGGCCGATCGGCGGTCTGGCTGGTACGTGCGCTCGGCCGACTGGTCGTCTGGATGGTCCGACCGGCGGCGGTGGTGGTCCTGGCCGGAACCGTGGGGCTGCTCGCGACCGGGTGGCGCGGCCAGGGTGGACCGGACGCGTTGGCCGGAGAGGTGGCGCTCGCCCAGGTGGCCGACTCCCCGGCGGGTGGCGCCCTGCTCCTCCCCGACCCGAGGATCGGGCCGCTCGACCTGCTGCACACGCTCGCGGTCCGGTCGTGGCTGCGGCTGGCCGGGACCGAGGGCGGCATGGACGCGCTCATCCGGGCCGCCCGAACCCCCAGCCACCTCCTGCTGGCCGCCGTGGTCGCGCTCACCGTGCTGCTCTCGCTGCTTCTCACACGGGTCGGACCCGGTACCGGTGCGGCGGCCGGGCCGGGTCCGGCCCCGCCGCATGCTGCGCGACGGACCTCCGTCGGGACGCCCCGTGGCAACGGGCGCGATCGCGGCACGGTCCGCCGCCGAATGCTGGTGGCGTCCGTGGTCGGCCTGCTCGTCGCCCTCGACCCGTTGCTGGTCCGCACCGGGCGGGTGGCGACCGGCACCGTGCTCGCCCTCGCCCTCGCGCTCGCGACCCTCGCCGTGGCGTGGGCGTTGCCTCCGCGCCCGGCCTGGCGCTGGCTGCCCGCGGTCGGCGCCGGGTCCGGCCTCGCCCTGCTCGCCAGCCCGCTCGCGCTTCCGGTGCTGCTGGCGCCGGCGGCCACCGCCCTGCTCCAGCGGCGCTGGCGCGCGGCCGGCCAGGCGGTGGCCGCGCTCGGCCTCGGGGCCGCCCTCTGGCTCTGCCTGCCGGTCTGGCTGGCCGGTCAGGGCATCGGCGACGGCGCCGCCGGCTGGCTGCTCGGCCGGCCTCCGGGCCGGGGATCGCTGGCAGCCTCGCTGGCAGCCTCGCCGCTGAGCTGGCTGCTCGCCGGCCTCGGCGTGGGCGCCGCCGCCTGGAGCTGGCGTCGCCGTGGCGACCAGCCCGGCCCGGCCGCCGCCAGGGTCCTCGGCTGGGTCGCCGCCACGGTGGCAGGCGCCCTCGCCGCCATCGCACTCGGGTACCCGGTGGAGCAGGCGCTCCCGTTCGCGCTGCCCGCGGCGGCCACCGCCCTGGCGCTGGCGGTCGGGAACGTCGGGGCGGCCACGCCCGCGGGCGTGAGGGCGGCAACGCCCGCGGGCGCGAAGGAGGTCGGAAGCGCCTGGCGGGGGGGACGCGCCGGCGGTGTGGCGGGCCGGGCGGCAGCCGTGGCCGCGCTCGCGGTGGTCGGCCTGGTGGTCGCGCAGGGCCTGGACTGGGCAGGCCGCTACCGGGGGGCCGACGACGGGCTCGACCGGCTGGTCGAGCTGGTCGACACCGGGTTGCCGGACTGCTCGGCGGTCAACGCGAGCGGGCCCGACGACCGTGCCCGGCTGCTGGCCGCCGGCGTCACCGTGACCGAGTTCTCCAGCGTCCCGGCCGCCAAGGCCGTTGGGGTCCGCTACTTCGTGCTCACCGATGGCGCCGCCGCCGCCCGGGGCGGGCCGACCACCCCCGCCATGGCCGCCTGGATCCGCCAGCACGGCAACCGGCTCGCCGACCTTCCCAGCCAGAGCTTCTCGCGGGTGCAGCTCTGGCAGGTCGAGCCGGCGGCGCTCGACCCGGTCGCCGAGAACCTTCCCGTCCCGGGCGGCGTGTTCTCCAACGTCACCGGGTCGGCCTGCGGGGGCTTCCGGGTCCTCGACAGCGACCTCGGCACCTTCCACGCCGCCTACCAGGCGCTCGGCGGCAAGGCGGTCCTCGGGCGACCGCTCGGCTCGGTGTGGTCGAGCGACGGCCCCGCGCTGCAGGCCTTCGACACCATGCTGCTCGGTGCGGTCCCCAGCACCGCCGGCAAGCGGCCGTCCGTCCGTCCGGCCGACCTGCTGCTGCTGCTTGCCAAGCTCGACCCGCGCGGGCTGGAGGCCGCCAACATGCCGCTCCCGTCGGGGCCGCCACCACCCACCGACGCCGAGGCCCGCGTGTTCCTCAACGTCGAGGCGATCACCCGCGTCTACCTGGGGACCGACCCGGCGGGGGCGTCGCCGGACGACTGGCGGCGGGCCACCGACCGGTTCGGCAGGCCGCTTGGGATGCCACGGGTGATGCGGGACGGTGCCGTCCGCCAGCCGTTCGAGCGGGTCGTCATCGAGCTGCCCGCCGACGGCGGCCCCGCCCGGCTCGCGCCGCTGGGCCAGCTCGCCCTGCGCCTCGGCGTGGTCGTCCCCCAGCAGGCACGCCGACCGGAACCCGTCCCCGGCCTGCCCGCCAGGGAACCGCCCACCCGGGCCGAGCCCGGCCCGTTCCTGCGGCTGCTGGCCGCCGGCATCGGGCTGCTCGCGCTCGGCGCCGCGGTGGGCGCCCTGGCCGGCCGCAAACACGCGCGAGGACATACCGGAACTACGTCGCCGTAGTGTTGACGACCTGCATGACCCTCCGTACCCTTTTCAATCTGAGCAACGGCGCTCGCACGTCGGGCGCCGTTTCGTGTCCCTGGACACCGTCGTCCCGTTGCGCGACCTCCGGCGTCTGCCCGTAGCAGTGCGAACGGAGGCGAGATGGACGGTCGCGTCCTGGAGGGCCGCGCGCGCAGCCCTCAGGCTGCCGGCGGCAGCAGGACTCTGTACGACCCGCGTCGCGACGAGCGCGACGCCTGTGGCATCGGCTTCGTCGCCGACGTACGCGGCCGGCCCAGCAGGGCCATCGTGGACACCGCCCTCATCGGCCTGCAGCGCCTGCGCCACCGCGGGGCGGTGGCGGCCGACGCGCGCACCGGCGACGGGGCGGGCGTGCTGCTCCCGCTCGCGGCCCCGTTCCTGGATGGCACCGGCGAAGGCGGCCGCCCCACGGAATCCCCGCGCGGGCGGGTCGGCGTCGCCATGGCGTTCCTGCCAAGAGACCCGCACGGCGCCGCGGCCGCCCGCCTGGCGGTCGAGGAGGCGCTGGCCGCCGAGGCGCTGGAGCTGCTGCGCTGGCGGGTGGTGCCGGTCGACGAGCGCGCGCTCGGCACGCTCGCCAGGGCCTTGGCGCCCACCATCGAGCAGGCGGTCTTCCTGGCCCCCGACGGCGACGCGGAAGCCGCCGAGCGCCGCTGCTTCCGGGCCGGGCGCGCCGCCACGCGCAAGGCCGCGGCGGCGGGCGCTGCCCTGTATCTCGCCTCCTGCTCGACCCGGACGGTCACCTACAAGGCGCTCTGCGCCGCCGACCAGCTCGCCGCCTTCTACCCCGACCTGACCGACCCGGCGCTGGCCGTGCCGTTCGCGATCTTCCACCAGCGCTACTCCACCAACACCGCCCCGTCATGGGAGCGCGCGCAGCCGTTCCGCTTCCTCTGTCACAACGGCGAGATCAACACCCTCGACGGCAACGTCGCCTGGATGCGGGCGCGCGAGGCCAACCTCGGCGCCGGCGAGCTGGCTGGCGACGAGCTGCTGCAGCCGGTGCTCGACCCCGGCGGCTCGGACTCGGCCAAGCTCGACAACGCGGTGGAGCTGCTGGTCAGGGGCGGCCGCGACGTCCGCCACGCGCTCGCCATGCTGGTCCCGGCCGCGGTCGAGCACGACCGGGAGGTCGGCCAGGAGCTGCGCGACTTCTACCGCTACCACGCCTGCCTCACCGAGCCGTGGGACGGCCCGGCGGGGCTGGTGTTCACCGACGGGCGTCTGGTCGGGGCGGCGCTCGACCGCAACGGGCTGCGGCCGCTGCGCTGGGAGGCGTGCGAGGACGGCCTGGTCGTCTGCGCCTCGGAGGCCGGCGCGGTCGAGACGTCCGGCCGTGGTCGGGTGCGCCGGGGCCGGCTGGGACCGGGCGAGATGCTCTGCGTCGACCCGGAACGGGGCCTGCTCACCGACGGCGAGCTCAAGGCCGAGCTGGCCACCGCCCGCCCCTGGAGCGCCTGGGTCGACGAGCACCTGCGCACCGCCGAGGCGGGCGCCCCGGTGGCGGCCCCGGCCGACGACCGGGCCCTCGGCGCCGCCCAGGTCGTCTTCGGCTTCACCAGGGAGCTGATCTCGACCGTGCTGCGCCCGATGGCAACCGCCGGCAAGGAACCGATCGCCTCGATGGGCGACGACACCCCGCCGGCCGTGCTCGGGGTCACCGCCAGGCCCATCGGCCACTACCTGCGCCAGCGCTTCGCCCAGGTCACCAACCCGCCGATCGACCATCTGCGCGAGCGGCACGTGCTCTCCAAGCGGACCCTGCTGGGACGGCGCCGGCCGCTGCTGCGGGAAGAGCCGGACGCGGCGCGGCTGGTGGAGCTGCCCAGCTTCGTGGTCACCCCCGACGGGCTGGAGTCGCTGGCCTCCCCGTCCCTTGGGCTGACGACGCGGGTGCTCGACGCCAGCTGGCCGGCGAAGGAGGGCCCTGCCGGCCTGCGGTCGGCCTGCCTGCGCCTCGGCGAGGAGGCGGCGGCCGCGGTGCGGGACGGCGCCGACCTGCTGGTCATCTCCGACACGGGGGGGTCCGGGGGGCTCATGGAGCCGAAGGCGATAGCCCCCCGGTCTGACGGGAATGGTGGGCGGGTGCCCGTGCCTTCGCTGCTGGCCGTCGGGGCGGTGCAGCAGCGGCTGCTGCGGGAGGGGCTGGCCACCCAGACCAGCCTGGTCGCCGACAGCGGCGAGCCATGCGACTCCCACCACGCGGCCGCCCTGCTCGGCTACGGGGCCGACGCCATCTGTCCCCGGCTGACCCTGCGCACCGTGGCCGCCCTGGCGGGCGAGCAGGAGGCGGCCGCAGCGCAGGACCACTACGTGCACGCCCTCGAGGAGGGCGTCTTCAAGATCATGTCGAAGATGGGCATCTCCGTGCTCGACGCCTACCGGGGGGCGCAGATCTTCGAGGCGGTCGGGCTGGACGCCGAGGTGGTCGCCACCTGCTTCGCCGGAACGCCCTCCCCGATCGGCGGCGCCGGCTTCACCGAGCTGGCCTGCGAGGTGCTCGACCGCCAGCGGGCCGGCCACGCCGAGGTGGCGAGGCTGGAGAACCCCGGCTGGTTCAAGCACCGCCCCGGCGGCGAATACCACGCCACCAACCCCGAGGTGATGCAGGCGCTGCACCACACCGTCCGCGAAGGGGCCGAGATGAAGGGCTCCAAGCGCGGCGCCCACCTGCTGCAGCAGGCCGTCAAGGGTGGCGGCTACGAGCGCTACCGGCACTTCGCCAAGCTGGTCAACGAGCGGGCGCCCGCCGCCCTGCGCGACCTGCTCGAGGTCGGCCCCGCCGGGCCGCCCGTCCCGCTCGAGGAGGTCGAATCGGTAGCGGGTATCCTGCGCCGCTTCTCGACCGCCGCCATGAGCCTCGGCTCGCTGTCCCCGGAAGCCCACGAGACGCTCGCGGTCGCCCTCAACCGGGTCGGTGGCCGCTCGAACTCCGGCGAGGGCGGCGAGGACCCGGCCCGGTTCGGCACCGAGCGCAACTCGGCGATCAAGCAGGTCGCCTCCGGCCGCTTCGGCGTCACCCCGGCCTACCTGGCCAGCGCGGTGGAGCTGCAGATCAAGATCGCCCAGGGCTCCAAGCCGGGGGAGGGCGGCCAGCTCCCCGGCCACAAGGTGTCCGCCGAGATCGCCAGGCTCCGCCACACCCAGCCGGGGGTGGCGCTGATCTCGCCACCGCCCCACCACGACATCTACTCGATCGAGGACCTGGCGCAGCTCGTCTTCGACCTGAAGCAGGCCAACCCGGACGCCGAGGTGTCGGTCAAGCTGGTCGCCGAGGCCGGGGTCGGCACGGTGGCCGCCGGGGTGGTCAAGTCGCTCGCCGACGTGGTGATGATCTCCGGCGCCGACGGCGGCACCGGCGCCAGCCCGCTGTCCTCGATCAAGCATGCCGGCGCGCCGTGGGAGCTCGGCCTGGCCGAGACGCAGCAGGCCCTGGTCGCCAACGACCTGCGCTCGCGCTGCCGCGTGCGGGTCGACGGCGGCCTCAAGACCGGCCGCGACGTGCTGCTCGCCGCCCTGCTGGGGGCCGACGAGTTCGGCTTCGGCACCGCGACCCTGCTCGCCGAGGGCTGCCTGATGGTCCGCACCTGCCACCAGGACAACTGCCCGGTCGGCATCGCCACCCAGCGGCCCGACCTGCGGGCGAAGTTCTCCGGCACCCCCGACATGGTCGTCCACTACCTCGAGTACGTGGCCCAGGAGGTCCGCGAGCTGCTCGCCGGCCTCGGCCTGCGCAGTCTCGACGAGGCCGTCGGCCGGGTCGACCTGCTCGCCCAGCGGACCACCGGCGACCCACGCGCCGACCGGCTCGACCTCACCCCGCTGCTCGCCGCCGGCGAGCCGGGGGCGCCGCGCGCGTTCGTGGCGCCGGCGCCGATCCAGCGGCCACGCTCGGCCCTGGGCGACCGGGTCTTCGAGGAGGCGATGCCGGGTCTGATCCGGGGCGACCTGGTGCACCTCAGCTACCCGATCGCCAACACCGACCGTTCGGTCGGCGCCCGGCTCGGGGTCGCGGTGGGTGCCGCCTTCGGCTCGCGGCCGCCCGCCGGCCGTGCCCGCATCGAGTTCGAGGGCACCGCCGGGCAGAGCTTCGGCGCCTTCCTGGCCCCAGGGATCGACCTGCGGCTGACCGGCGCGGTCAACGACTACGCCGGCAAGGGCATGGGCGGCGGCCGCATGGTCGTCCGCGGACCGGCCGACGACGCCGGCGACCCGGTGCTGATCGGCAACACCGCCCTGTACGGGGCGACCAGGGGAGAGCTGTTCTGCGCCGGCCGCGCCGGCGAGCGCTTCGCGGTGCGCAACTCCGGGGCCACGGCGGTGGTCGAGGGGGTCGGCGACCACGGCGGCGAGTACATGACCGGCGGCACGGTCATCGTGCTCGGCCCGGTCGGGCGCAACCTCGGCGCCGGCATGAGCGGCGGCGAGCTGTTCCTCTACGACCCCGACGCGCGCGCCCTGCAGCGGCTGAACGACGAGCTGGTGCTGCCCCACCGTCCCGACGAGATCGAGCTGGTGTTCCTGCGCGAGCTGATCGTCGCGCACCACGAGCTGACCGGCTCGGCGGTGGCCGGCGGGATCCTCGATCGCTGGGACCAGGCGGTGGCGGCGTTCTGGCGGGTGGCGCCCCGCGCCGAGGTCGCCGCGATCGAGCGCGCCCACGAGGGCACCGGCTGAGGAAGGATCGCCGGTCCCACGTGGAGCCGGCGATCTTGGCTACCATGCGTGCCCTGGTGTTGGGGAGGCGAGAGGAGCGAGATGGCGCGAGTGCTCGTGGCCGAGGACGAGGTCCTGATCAGGGTCGACATCGTCGAGACCCTGCAAGAGGGCGGCCACATGGTCGTCGGCGAGGCCGGCGACGGCGAGCAGGCGATCCGGCTGGCCCGCGAGCTGAACCCCGACCTTGTGGTCATGGACGTGAAGATGCCCAAGACGGACGGGCTCTCGGCGGCCAAGCAGATCACCGCCGAGGGCCCGGCGGTGCTGGTGCTCACCGCCTTCTCCGACAAGGAGCTGGTCGACGAGGCGGCCGAGGCCGGCACGATCGGCTACCTGGTCAAACCGTTCCAGCCGGCGCAGCTGCTCGCCGGGGTCGGCGTCGCCCTCGCCAGGGCGGCCGACCACCGCGAGCTGCAGCAGACCGTCGAGGACCTGGAGGGCAAGCTGGCCGCCCGCAAGGTGATCGAGCGGGCCAAGGGCCGCCTGATGGAGCAGTTCGGTCTCACCGAGGACCAGGCCTACACGCGCATGCGCCGGGCGGCCATGGACCGCCAGCTCCCCCTGGTCGAGATCGCCCGCCGGGTCCTCGAGGCCCAGGGCAACAACCCGTAGTCAGCCGCCAGCAGCCCGGTGGTGCCGGCGCACGGCGGCCGCCGCCAGCGCCAGCGCGCCGGCGACGGCGAGCACGACCAGCAGGATCAGTCCGGCCCGGCCGGCGACCTCGTGCGCGCCCTCGCCGGCGGCGTAGCCGAGCAGCACGTGCGCGACCGCCCAGACCCCGGCGGCCGGCGCGGTCCAGGCCAGGAAGCGCCGGTAGCGGACGCCGGAGGCGCCGGCCAGCCCGGGCAGCAGCACCCGCACGCCCGCCGTCATCCGCCCGAGCACCAGCGCCGGGCCGCCGCGACGTTGCAGGACCGCCCTGGTCCTGGCCACCCGCGCCGGCCCGGCCAGGCGGCCGGCGCCGACCTCCAGCAGCCGGCGGCCGAAGCGCCGTCCCAGCCAGTGGCCGACCGCGTCGCCGGCGATCGGCCCGGCGACGCCGAGCGCCAAGGCGGCGGCCAGCGGCACCCGGCCGTGCTGCGCCAGCACCCCTCCGAGCACCAGGACCAGCTCGCCAGGCAGCACCAGACCGATGAACGCGGGCGCCTCCAGCGCGGGAAGCAGGAAGATCATCCCGAGCGCGAGCCAGCCGTCCAACGCCAGCAGACCGTTCATCGAGAGCATGGCTCGAGCCTGCCGCCACCAACCGGCCGCCACCATCCGGGAACCCCCCTGAGGTTTCCCCGCCCGGCCCGAGGCTCCCTCAGGGGGCTTCCCTGATGGTGGCGCCCGCCAGGCGCCGCTACCGTGCTTGGTGGCGGGTCACCGGACGCGCCGAAGAAGGAGTGAGCACCGTGGAGTACTTCCGCAGGCAAGGCCTGATCCGGCCGAAGCAGGGACGGGTCATCGCCGGGGTGTGCGCCGGGATCGGCCAGCGGTTCGGTCTGTCGCCCTGGGTCACCCGGATCCTGTTCATCATCACGCTGATCGTGATCCCCGGCAGCCAGATCATCGTCTATCCGCTCCTGTGGATCTTGATGCCCTCGGAGTGACCAGCCTCCAGCGCCGGTAGGGCACCCGCTTGGCCCGTGGCCGTCACGTCCCGCAGTTCGTAACGATGCGGGGACGCTCCCCTGCGATGCTGCGCTTCACGTAAAGGGCGTGAGGCGGACAATGCCCCGGGACCAGGCGAAGGAGTCAGGGGCGGTGCACGACGGGGCGACAGGAGCCGGTCGATGACCACCGCGCAGGCGCAGGCCGGTGGCGGCCGGGTGCCGGTCGGGAAGACCACCTGGCTTGCCTGGTCGTTGTGCGCGGTCTCCCTGGCGCTGATGGCGCTCAGCGTCTTGCTGATCGTGCTCGGCCGCACCGCCAGCTACCCGGCCTCGCCGACGGAGTGGACCGCCGCGTCCTGGGCCGAGCAGATCGCCGGCATCGTCGGGGCGCTCGGCGCACCGATCCTTGGCGCTCTGATCGCCTCGCACCGGCCGGGCAATCGCTACGGCTGGCTGTGGTGCGCGCTTGGGCTGGCTTCGGCGGTCAACTCGGCAGCGGCCGCCTACGCGGTCTATGCGCTGCTGGTGGCACCGGGCAGGCTGCCGGGTGGCCTTGCCACTGCCTGGCTGGCCAGCAGCGTCACCTGGATCGTCCAGGGGCTAGGGCCGTTCACGTTCTTGCTGTTTCCGGACGGCCGGCTGCCGTCGCCACGGTGGCGGCTGGTCGGTTGGGCGCTTGGACTCGCGGTCGTCTGGCTGACACTTGCAGCTGCGCTCGGGCCCGGCCCGCTGGAGAGCTTTCCCTTCTGGACCAACCCGGTCATCGGCAGCGCGGTGATACCCGAGTCGGTCGCATCCACGCTCGGCGACTGGTCCTGGACGATCTACATCGCGTCGGTCGTTGTTGTCGGCCCGGCCGCGGTGCTCGTTCGCTTCCTGCGAGCTCGTGGCCAGCCGCGCCAGCAGCTGAAGTGGTTCGCGGTGGTCGGCGGCCTGGTGCTGGCCCAGGTCGTGGTGACCGGGTTCGTCCCCGATGAGGAGTACCCGCTGGCCCTCGCCGTAGGGTTCGCCATCCTGAACTGGGCCATCTATGCCGCGATTGGCATCGCCGTGCTGCGCCACCGCCTGTACGACATCGACCGGCTGCTCAACCGCACGGTGGTCTACGGGCTGCTCACTGCCATCCTGGCGATGGGCTATGTGGCCGGCGTCTTGGTCCTGGGTCAGCTGTTCGGCCAGGACCGATCCAGCCTAGCCGTTGCGGGCGCCACCCTTGCCATGGCGGCTGTGTTCCAGCCTCTGCGCCACCGCTTGCAAGACGCGGTCGACCGGCGCTTCAACCGGCGTCGCTACGACGCGGCCCGGACCGTGGAGGCATTCACTGCCCGTCTCCGCGCGCAGATCGACCTGGACACGCTGAGCGAGGAGTTGCTGGCCGTGGTGGACCAGACCATGGAGCCAACCACGGCGTCGCTGTGGCTGCGACCACCAACGAAACACTCATAACCTCAGTTCACCGTCGAGACCTTACAGGGCCTCAGGAATCGAGGGTCACAGGTTGCCCCCGCTGGAGGATTGCGGCGCCAATTCTCGGCCCGTGCCGCGCTGGCCGTGGAGGGACCGGAGTTCGGCCATACGCAAGCGAAAATTCCATTCACAATTTGCGATGGGTGCTTGAACCCGGGCGGGGACCAGGGTAGGTTGCGCCTATGAGCTCGAACATATATTCGATTGAAGAGGCGTCGCGACCGCTCGTGCAGCCAGTCGGGCTGGACCAGCTGGAGGCCGCCATCCAGGACCTGTCCACCCAGGACCTCCAGGCCCTCCCCGACGGGGTCGCGGCCGCGCGGGTGCTGGCGCTGCGGCGGCTGCTGGACCGCCTGGAAGGCCACTGGCTCCAAGAACTCGCGCAGGTAGACATTCGCGGCGCCGCCGGCGCCGAAGCCGGCACCCAAGTCCTGTCCATCACAAGTTGGCTGCGCAACCAGCTGCGCATGGGCGGCGGCGCCGCCCGCCGAGCCGTCCACACCGCGAGGGCGCTGTTTCGTGGCCCGCTGGCCGGCACCGCCCACGCCCTTGCCGCTGGGGAGGTCTCGGTGGCGCATTCGGCGGTGCTAGCGGCCGGCACCGCCGACCTGCCCGCCCACACCACGATGGAAGCCGAACCGGTGCTGCTGGAGGCCGCCCGCCGGCTGGACCCGCACCGACTACGTCGGGTCGTCAACCACCTGCGGTATGTCACCGACCCCGACGGTGCCGAACAGCAACAGCAGCGCCGGTTCGAGCGGCGAGGGCTGTGGTTGTCGCCCACCTGGGAGGGGATGCTGGCGGTGGATGGGCTGTTGGATCCGGAGGCCGGCCAGACCCTGCTGGCGGCCCTGGAACCCCTCGCCCGCCCCGCGGGCACCGATGATGAGCGCAGCGGCACCCAGCGCAACGCCGATGCGCTGGCCGAGCTGGCCCGTCGCAGCCTGGAAGCAGGTTCTCTGCCGCTGTCGGGTGGGGTGCGGCCCCAGCTCTTGGTGACGGTGGACCTGGACAGCCTGCTGGGCCAGCCCGGCCCCGGTGGGGAGCTTGGCTGGACCGGATCCCAGGGCGCGGAGGCCTGCCGGCGGATTGCCTGCGACGGCGCCCTGACCAGGGTCCTGGTCACCCGCCAGCCGGCCACCAACGGCAACGGCAACCGCGGCGGGGCTGGCTGGAACGGCTGCGGGGCTTGCAACGGTAACGGCAGCGGCGGCGGGGCTGGCGGGTTGGCGGCCCGGTTGCAGGCGGCGATCCGGCTGCTGCCACCGGCCCTGGGCGGGGCGCCGACCCAGCCGTTGGAGGTCGGCCGCACCACCCGGACCGTCAGCCCCGCCCAACGCAACGCGCTGATTGTGCGGGACGGTGGCTGCGGGTTTCCGGGGTGTGACCGGCCGCAGAGCTGGTGTGAAGCACATCACCTGCGCCACTGGGCGCATGGGGGGCCGACCGACCTGGGCAACCTGGTGCTGTTGTGCTGGGCCCATCATCGGGCGGTCCACGAGGGCGGCTGGCGGCTGCAACGTGCTCCCGATGGGCGGCGGCTGACCGCCATCCCGCCACCGCGATGATCCCGGTGGTCACGGCCCGGGCCTGATCCTCCTCGCCGCGCTCCAGACACTGGCCGATAAGACCGCTGCCGCGAGATTCGCTACAGGGCTGCCCGCAGCCGCCGAGAACCATGCAGCCGGCGATCCGCTTGACCGGATCGACAGCCAAAGAAGTTCCCGCATCACCAGACGTTCGACCCGATCGCCTTCGGGATCCCATGATCTTGGTGATGCGGAAACTTCTTTGCTGCGCAAATCGACATGGAACCGTTCGGCCGGCTCATGCGTCTTCTTAGTACACGCCGGACGGCGGCAGGCAGGAGCGATGATGAAGGCGAGCGGGACGGGGACCGCGGCGGCCCGGGTCCGGGCGGGCTCGCCGCCCAGGCTGGTCGCCGTCCCGGGCACGGGCGGAGCCGACGCCCAGCAGCGGCCGCAACCGCCGCTGGTGGTGTTCGTCGGGGTGGCCGACGACGTCCGCAGCCGCCTGGCGGCGACCCTGACCGCCTACCGGTCGAGGGGGCGCGTCCAGGCGGTCTCGGTGAGCGCGGTGGTCGTCGAGCCCGACCCGATGGTCCTCCGGTCGCTCGCCCAGATCGGCGTCGACCTGGCGGCCTGCCGCACGCAGCCGCCGTCCGCCCGGCTCCTCGAGCAGGCCGACCTGGTGGTCGTCATGGGCTACGACCAGCTCGCCGCCGACGACAGGCGCACCGAGGACTGGTGCATCGACGACCCGCGGGGCAAGGACGCCGACGCCGTCCGCTGCATCCGCGACGCGATCGACCGCCGGGTCCAGCGGCTGCTGATCCGCCTCGGTGTCGCCGGACCGACCCGGCGTCCAGCCGGGTCCACGGCCTCCTGAGCCGCCCGAGCAAGACTCGCGGCGGCGAACGAGAATGACGCCCATGCGCGCATCCCGCCGTAACCCGGCCATCCTCCTGCTCTCGCTCGGTCTGCTGCTGGCCGCCTGCTCCGGCGGCGACGACGAGCTGGCCGCCCCGTCGACCAACGCCCCCACCACCACCCCTCCCACGACCACACCACGGTCGGGTGGCTCGTCGTCGACCAGCCCGGCGGCGGCATCCGCCGCCGAGTTCCGCAGGGCCCGCGTCCGCCTGGTCAGGGTCGCCACCCTCCAGCAGCCGGTGGCGATGGCCGTCCGTCCCGGCGACCAGGCCATCTACGTGGTCGAGCAGGTCGGACGGGTACGGGCCATCCGCAACGGCAGGCTGGACCCGACCCCGGTGGTCGACATCTCCGGCCAGGTCACGGCAGGCGGCGAGCAGGGGCTGCTCGGCATCGCCTTCGCGCCCGACGGCCGCCTTCTCTACCTGGACTTCACCGACCGCAACGGCGACACCCGGGTGGTCGAGCTGGCGATGCGCGGCGGTCGCGCCGATCCCGGCTCGCAGCGGCTGGTCGTCCAGGTCGACCAGCCGTACGCCAACCACAACGGCGGCCAGCTCGCGTTCGGGCCCGACCGCCGGCTCTACATCGCCCTCGGGGACGGCGGCAGCGGTGGCGACCCGCACGGCTACGGGCAGTCGCTCGGCACCCTGCTCGGCAAGCTCCTCCGGATCGACCCGCGGCCGGCAGGCGGCCGGCCCTACCGGATCCCCTCCGACAACCCGTTCGTGCGCCGGGCTGGCGCCCGCCCCGAGATCTGGGCCTACGGGCTGCGCAACCCGTGGCGCTTCTCGTTCGACCCGGCCACCGGCGACCTGTGGATCGGCGACGTCGGCCAGGGCGCCTGGGAGGAGGTCGACCACCAGCCCGCCGGGTCGGAAGGCGGCAGCAACTACGGCTGGGACCGCCGCGAGGGCCGGCACCGGTTCGAGGGCGACCGCCCCGCCGGTGCGGTCGACCCGGTGATCGAGTACGGCCGCCAGGACGGCTGCACCGTGATCGGCGGCTTCGTCTACCGCGGGCGGCGCATCCCCGGGCTGCGAGGCGCCTACCTCTACGGCGACTACTGCGGCGGCTGGGTCAGGGCCGCCCTGGTGCGCGGCGGCCAGGTGGCCGAGCAGCGCGACCTTGGGGTGGAGGTGTCCAGCCCGAGCACCTTCGGGGTCGACCCGGCCGGCGAGCTGTACGTCGCCTCCCTTGGCGGCCCGCTGTACCGGATCGCCCCGGCCTGAGCGGACGGTCGGGGGCCGCTCCGGTCCGGATCACGCCGCCGTCTCACCCACCAGGAGGGCCGCGCCCTTGGCGCCGGCGTAGTCGCCGAGGGCGCCGAGCAGGACCTTCAGCGGCGAGGGTCGCATGAACAGGTGGGGGACCATGGCCGTCTCGATCCGGCGGACGAAGGGCTCGCCGAGCTTGTCGCCGAGGCCGCCGCCGATCAGCACCGCCTCGACGTCGACCAGGTTGACCGCCGAGGCGGTCGCCGCCGCCAGCGCCTGCACGGCCCGTTCGATCAGCTCGTGGGCGAGCGGGTCGCCGGCGTCCAGCGCCGCCTTGAACACCCCGCTGGACATCCGCGCCCGCCCGAGGCGCTCCTGGATCGCCAGCAGCTCGGTGGGCCGCCCTGCCGCCACGGCCGCTCGTGCGGCCCGCTCCATCGCGACCCGACCGGCGTAGGCTTCCATGCAGCCACGCCGCCCGCAGGGGCAGACCTCGCCTCCCTCGACCACCACCATGTGCCCGATCTCGCCGGCCGCCCCGTGGGCGCCAGGGTGCAGCCGGCCGCCGAGCACCAGGCCGCCGCCCACCCCGGAGCCGACGAACACCGCCAGCAGCTGGTCGAAGCCCTTTCCGGCGCCCAGGTGGTGCTCGGCGAGGGTGGCGACGACCACGTCGTTGTCGACCCGGACGTCGGCGACGCCGAGCGCGTCGCCGACCAGCGGGCCGAGCGGCACCGGCTCCTCGAAGCCGGGCAGGTTGGCGGCGCCGTACACGTCGCCGGTCTTGGCGTCCGGCCGCCCAGGTGAGCCGATCCCGACCCCGGCCAGCTTGGCGACCGGGACCTTGGCGTCCTTCGCGGCCGCCCTGACCACGTCGGCGATCTCCGCGACCACCGCCGCCGGCCCGCCCTCGGTCGGCGTCCTGCCCCTGGCCTCGCCGAGCAGCTTGCTGTGCTGGTCGACGACCACGCCCTGGACCTTGGTGCCGCCGAGGTCCACTCCCGCCACCGCTCGCATGCCGTGATGCTGTCCGACCCCGCCGAACCCGTCAACGCCCACCCGCAGGGGCAAACCCGCGAAGCTCGCTCCCGATGTCAATCAAGGTTGACAGAATCCGCAGGTCAACCTAGGATGACGTCTCGTCAATCTGGAGGAGTCGCGGCGCCGGCCTCCTCCGTCAGATGGACCGGCGAATCGGCGCAACGGTTGACGAATCCCGCTTGCAAGGTCGCGTAGGCTCGCCGAGGACAACGGTGAGAGGACAGGAACGAGAAGGGACACCTGCGATGACATCTGGCGTCGTGCCAAGCGACACCGAGACCCTCGCCGCCCGGGCGATCGAGGTGACCAAGGTCTACGGCCAGGGTCAGACCGCGGTGCGGGCGCTCGACAACGTCTCGGTCGAACTGCCGAGCGGCCGGTTCACCGCCATCATGGGCCCCTCCGGGTCCGGCAAGTCGACCCTGATGCACTGCCTGGCCGGCCTCGACCGGATCACCTCCGGGCGGATCTTCATCGGCGAGGTCGAGCTGAACACCCTGTCGGAGCGGGAGCTCACCCTGCTGCGGCGTGACAAGGTCGGCTTCGTCTTCCAGGCCTTCAACCTGCTGCCGACGCTGACCGCCGCCGAGAACGTCGAGCTGCCGCTCGCCATCGCCGGCCGCAAGCCGGACCGCTCCTGGGTCGACCGGGTGATCGACGCGGTGGGGCTGCGCGACCGCCTCGGCCACAAGCCGGCGGAGCTGTCCGGCGGCCAGCAGCAGCGGGTGGCGGCGGCGCGGGCGCTTGCGTCCAAGCCGGCGATCGTGTTCGCCGACGAGCCGACCGGCAACCTGGACTCGGCGGCCAGCGCCGAGCTGCTCGGGTTCATGCGCCGTTCGGTGGACGAGTACGACCAGACGATCGTGATGGTCACCCACGACCCGAACGCGGCCGCCTACGCCGACCACGTGCTGTTCCTGGCCGACGGCCGGATCGTCGACGAGATGGCCAACCCGACCGCCGAGAAGGTGCTCGACCTGATGAAGAAGCTGGGGGGCTGAGCGGGGCATGTGGAACGCCACCCTGAAGGGCCTGCTGGCCCACAAGCTGCGGCTGGCCGCGACCGCCCTGGCGATCGTGCTCGGGGTCAGCTTCGTGGCCGGCACCTACGTGCTCACCGACACCATCACCGCCACCTTCGACCAGCTCTTCAAGCAGGTCACCGAGGGCGTCGACGTGGCCGTCCGCTCCCAGGAGACGTTCGGCAGCCTGCAGACCGGGGAGACCCGCGACCCGATGCCCGCCTCCCTGCTGGACAAGGTCGAGGCGGTGGACGGGGTCAAGGTGGCCGAGGGGAGCGTCACCGGCTTCGCCCAGTTCATCGGCAAGGACGGCAAGCCGGTGACCACCGGCGGCGCGCCGACCCTCGGCGTCTCCATCGGATCGGCCTCGGAGTTCACGGCCGGCTCGACCATCCGTTCCGGACGGCGGCCGAGCGGGCCGAACGAGGTGGTGGTGGACGCCAAGACGGCCGAGGACGCCGGCTTCAGGGTCGGCGACCGGGTCAAGGTGCTGCTGCAGGGCCCGGCCCAGACCTTCACCATCAGCGGCATCATCGGCTTCGGTGAGGCCGACAACCTCGGCGGCGCCACCCTGGCCGGCTTCGACCTGCCCACCGCCCAGAAGGTGCTGAACCGGGAGAGCAGGTTCGACGAGATCGACGCGGCCGCCCAGGACGGCGTCACCCCCGAGCAGCTCCGCGACCGCGTCCGGGCGGCCGTCGACCCCAGGTACGAGGTCCTCACCGGCACCGAGCTGGCCGAGTCCTCGGCCGCCGAGATCAACGACACCATCGGGCGCTTCCTGTCCACCGCCCTGCTGGCGTTCGCGTTCGTGGCCCTGCTGGTCGGCGGCTTCCTGATCTTCAACACCTTCACGATCATCATCGCCCAGCGCACCCGCGAGCTCGCCCTGCTCCGCTGCCTGGGAGCCAGCCGCCGTCAGGTGCTGGGCTCGGTGCTGCTGGAGTCGGTGGTGGTCGCGGTGGTCGCCTCGCTGGTCGGCCTCGGCCTCGGCGTGCTGATCGCCATCGGCCTGCGCGCCCTGCTGAGCGGCTTCCTCGGCGCCGACCTGCCATCCACCGCCACCCAGTTCGAGCTGCGCACCGTGGTGGTGTCGCTGCTGGTCGGCCTGGTGGTGACCGTCCTGGCGGCGCTGCTGCCGGCGCTGAAGGCGACCCGGGTGCCGCCGGTGGCCGCGCTGCAGCCGGAGACGGCGTTCGCGCCGACCGGCTTCCGCAAGCGCCGCATCGTGATCGGCGTGCTGATCACCGCCGCCGGGGTGGCGCTGCTGCTGGCCGGGCTGTTCCGCTCGGAGGGCAACCGGCTGATCAACGTCGCCGCCGGCGCGCTGGTGGTCTTCTTCGGCGTGGCGATCCTCAGCCCGCTGATCGCCCGCCCGCTGGCGCGGGCGATCGGCTGGCCGTTCGCCAAGGCGTTCCGGCTGCCGGGCAGCCTGGCCCGCCAGAACGCCATGCGCAACCCGCGCCGGACCGCCTCCACCGCGGCCGCTCTGATGATCGGGCTGGCCCTGGTCGCCTTCGTGAGCGTCTTCGCCGCCTCCATCAAGGCGTCGACCAGCAAGATCCTGGACGAGAGCGTCTCGGCCGACTACATCCTGAGCACCGACAACTTCCAGCCGTTCACCCCCGAGGTGGCCAAGCGGCTGGCCGAGCAGCCCGAGCTGGACGCGGCCGCCGGCCTCCGCCTCGGCGTCTGGAAGCTCAACGGGGCGAACAAGCAGCTCTACGGCGTCGACCCGATCGCCTACGAGCAGGTGGTGCGCACCGAGGTCACCGCCGGCAGGCTCGCCGACCTGGCCGGCGGCGGCCTGGCCGTCAAGGACACGGTCGCACGGGCCAACGGCTGGACGGTGGGGGAGACCGTCCCGATGGAGTTCCCCCGCACCGGCGTCCAGCAGGTCCCGGTCAGGGCCATCTACAAGGACAACAGCATCAACGGCGACTACCTGCTGTCCCTGGCCGACTACCAGGGCGACTACACCGACCAGCAGGACTTCCAGGTCTACGTCAAGGCCGCGCCAGGGGTCGCCCCGGCGGCGTCGCGGGCGGCCGTCGACCGGGTGACCGCCGCCTTCCCCAACATCACCGTGCGCGACCAGGCCGAGTACAAGGCGGAGAACGCCAGGCAGATCGACCAGCTCATCAACCTGTTCTACTCGCTGCTCGGCCTCGCCGTGCTGATCGCCCTGTTCGGCATCGTCAACACCCTGGCGCTGTCGATCTTCGAGCGGGTCCGCGAGCTCGGCCTGCTGCGGGCGGTCGGGGCCACCCGCCGCCAGCTCCGCTCGATGATCCGCTGGGAGGCGGTGATCATCGCCGTCCTCGGCGCGGTCCTCGGCCTTGCGGTCGGCCTGTTCTTCGGCTGGACGGTGGTCCGCGCCCTCCGCAGCCAGGGCATCACCGAGTTCACCCTGCCGGTCGGCCAGCTGATCGGCTTCGTGCTCGCCGCCGGGGTGGCCGGCATCCTCGCCGCCATCCTCCCCGGCCGCCGGGCCGCCAGGATCGACGTGCTGCGCGCGATCACCACCGAATAGCCCCTCTTGGGGCCGGAGGGGTCCGGGGAACCCCATGGGGGTGCCCCGGTCGGTCGGGCGCGAGGCGGCCCCGGGTATTCCCCGGGGCCGCCTCCTCGCCTGCCCGACCCGGCGATGGGAGACTCCGCCCATGCGCAAGCACGACAGCGATGCCGCCCTGGGCGAGAGCGACGTGGACGCCGACCCGATCGTGCAGTTCGGACGCTGGTTCGACGACGCCAGGCAGCGCGGGCTGCTGATGCCGGAGGCGATGACGCTGGCCACCGCGACCGCCGACGGGCGCCCCTCCGCCCGGATGGTGCTGCTGCGCGGCTACGACCAGCGCGGCTTCGTCTTCTACACCAACTACGAGAGCCGCAAGGGCGCCGAGCTGGCGGCCAACCCCGTCGCCGCCCTGGTCTTCTGGTGGGGGGAGCTGGAGCGCCAGGTCCGGGTCGAGGGGCGGGTCGAGCGGACCAGCAGGGAGGAGTCAGAGGCCTACTTCCGCACGCGGCCGGTCGGCAGCAGGCTCGGGGCGTGGGCGTCGGCCCAGAGCCGGGTGATCCCCGGCCGGGCCGTGGTCGACCAGCGCTTCGCGGAGCTGGCCGCCAGCCATCCCGGCGGCGACGTCCCCCTGCCGCCCTTCTGGGGCGGGTTCCGCCTCCTCCCCGAGGTGGTGGAGCTGTGGCAGGGCAGGCCCAACCGGCTGCACGACCGGCTGCGCTACACCCGCGCCGCCGGCCGCTGGCGGATCGAGCGGCTAGCCCCTTGAGGCCGGCGGCTCGCGCCTGGCCGCCCTGGGCAATCCCTACTTCGCCCCGTGATGGCCGAATGGAGGTTGGCATCCGCAGCGGGCGCCCAATCCGTCACAATGAGGGGAACCTCGCCCGAGCAGGGCGGTGAGCGACGGAGGTCTGCCGATGGCATCCCTAGAGGGCGTCGAGGTTCGCGGACCGGCACGGGAGAAGCACCCGGACATCCTGAGCGACGAGGCGTTGGCGTTCGTGGCCGCCCTCCAGCGGGAGCTGGACCCGACCAGGGAGGCGCTGCTGCGGCGGCGGGCCGAGCGCCAGGCGGACCTGGACGCCGGCGCCCTGCCCGACTTCCTGCCCGAGACGGCGGGCGTCCGCGATGGCGACTGGCGGGTCGCCCCGGTCCCCGACGAGCTGGCCGACCGCCGGGTCGAGATCACCGGGCCGACCGACCGCAAGATGCTGATCAACGCCCTCAACTCGGGCGCGCAGGTGTTCATGGCCGACTTCGAGGACGCCAACACCCCGACC
>WNGB01005015.1_pt1 | contig 26240 bp, 23 predicted proteins | sample 5400681 | NCBI WGS metagenome assembly WNGB01 (sample SAMN13153367, study PRJNA577476) | soil metagenome | isolation source: 115 cm soil or saprolite under grassland replicate 2 | place: USA:California | collected 2016-06-15
GGGCATTGCGATTAGCCAAACGGTAGCAAAGGCCAGGATTCTTGCAGCGTGGCCGGACGGAAAACTGCCGATGTCATCGCCACGCTGAAATGGATGGAAGCCGTAGGCTCCAGTGCCGATGAGGGATGGATTATCGTGATTCCAGGTCTCCGGCCAATAACGACCGAAAACATCGCCTAACGAGATGCGGAAATCATCCGCAACAATCAGGCTGAGACACGCGACAAACAGCGTCTTTTGCCAGCGCAGAAATGATCCCCACGCCCGCCGAACCATTAAAATCGTCAAAACAAGAGCCGACCAATTCTGCACTTCTGGCGGTGGATAAGTGAGCCACCGAAAAAGCGGGAATCTGTTGATATGGTGATCATAGACAAAGAACGCGACGGGACGATCAATCCAAAAGTAACAGATCAACACCGCGACGACACAGGAAGCCGCGGTGATCAACGTGCGAAGCAGTAATGTGCGGTACTCCAGTTCGGGCCTCGTCGTCACATCGGCACCTCGAACTGGCTCATCAGCTTGAACGTCTCGTAGCGCTTTGCAATTTCTTCCGTCGAGAGTGTGCGCAGACGCTCCAGACTAAATGCTTCCACGCAAAAACTGGCCAGCACGCTGCCGTAAATCATCGCTCTCCTTAAGTCATTAAAGCGCACTTTTTTCACTGTGCCCGCGAGATAGCCCGCCATTCCGCCGGCAAATGTGTCCCCTGCCCCGGTTGGATCGTGAATGTCTTCAAGTGGATAGGCGCCGCAGCTGAAAAATTGGTCGCCTTCGCCAAAAAGCAGCGCGCCGTGCTCGCCTTTTTTTATCGCGACGTAATCTGGACCCATTTTTCGAATGTTACGGCCCGCCTTGATAAGGCTTGTCTCCTTGGTGATTTCGCGCGCTTCGCTGTCGTTTAAGATAAGGAGGTTCACGCGCCGAAGCAGCGCATCGAGGTCTGGCCGTGCTGTTTCGATCCAGAGATCCATCGTATCGGCCACAACGAAACGCGGCCGCTTCATCTGGTCGAGCACATGCGCTTGCAACGAGGGCGCGATGTTGGCAAGCAAAACGAAATCGGTTTCACGATACGACTCCGGCAACACCGGTTTGAAATCTTCGAAGACATTCAGCGCAATTGAGCGTGTCTCGCGCGTATTCAAGTCCCACGAGTATTCACCCGACCACCGGAAAGTTCTTCCATTCGCGCGCTGCACTCCTTCGCCGTCTATCTTGCGCGATTTCCAAAACTGAAATTCGGATTCGGGGAAATCACTGCCCACAATTCCGACCAATCGAACCGGTGAAAAAAAACTTGCGCCCAGCGCAGCGTAGGAAGCTGATCCGCCTAACAAATCGGAATGCTCCTCTACCGGCGTCTTAACTGTGTCAATTGCAATGGAGCCAACAACGAGGACGGACATGATCAGCGTTAAATAGTTAAAGGGTTACAAAGTTAAAAAGCAGTCGTCAGTAATTAGTGATCTTGCTAGGCAAGCATATCGGTGGCGCAGCGCGCGTAATCAACAATGCTGTGCGCGTTGAGCAAGGCCGAAACCATGACAACGCGCTTCGCCCCGGCATCGATCACCTGCTGAAGATTGTCGATGTTGATTCCGCCTATGCAGAAGATCGGGACGCTCACATCCAGATAAACGCGCCTGATGTTGCCCAATCCGATTGGTTTGTAATCGGGTTTGGTTGGCGTGGCGAAGATCGGACCAAATCCGATGTAATCAGCGCCCTCTCCCTGCGCTTTGTGCGCCTGCGCCAGACTGTGCGTCGATTTACCAACAATCAAATCTCTTCCCGCTTTTTGGCGCGCAACAAGAATTGAATCATCGTCCTGCCCAACGTGCACGCCTTCGACGGGAACTCGCGCAGCGATCTCGGCGTGATCGTTCACAATGAGCGGCGTGTCCGATCGGGCAGTGATTTCATGGATCTCAGACGCGAGATTGATCAGCTCGTCGATCGATTTTCCTTTTCCGCGAAGTTGAACGAAATCCACGCCACCTGTGACCATTTGTTCGGCGACACGACTGCAATCCCGAAGTCGCGGGATGTAACCGAGATCAATGATTCCGTAAAGGCGGCATTCGCGTAGCGCTCTCATCGTCGCAGCGCAACTTTGTAAGTGCGCATTCCGGTCCTCGCAAATTACAAGCCCGCTTCTCGCGACTGGATGCAGTCTACCTCGGCGCTGTAGCGGGAGGCTTTCCCGCAGAATACCGAATCGAATCGTCGCCAGTGGTAATCACTTCGCCGCTAAACGGTGGCGCCGGTTTTGCCGGAAAAAGCGGTCGCAAGACCGCAAATGTTTGCGATACAAACGCAATGGAGACGAGGATGAACACTACTGCACACTTCATGTCCGCCGCTCTTAGCAGGATCAAGCGGCATGGCAAGTAAAATTTTTGCGCGATCACGGTAATTAAGGACAAACAGCGCGACTCATGATTCGTTAAAACGTGACATCCTTCGAAAGAGCTTTTTAACTTTGTTACTTTTAACAATTCAACCTCGCGAAGCCAGATTCTAGTTTGCGATCTCGGGTTTCGGACTAATTTTCCACGCCGATGCCACAGTTTGCATACCGTGCCCGCGACGCACAGGGAAGTTTGGTTGAGGGCGTGCTCGATTGCCCAGATCGAGCAGTCGCCATTCGACAAATTGAATTGCAAAAATGTATTCCCGTCCGGATCGAGCTAGTCGGGCCGGAGGCCAAAACGGCACAACGAGATAGCGCCGCGCCAATTCCTCCCACGCGAAATCTGAAAATTCCGCACGGTCAGTTGCTGGTTTTCACCGAGCAGCTCGCCCATTTGCTGCAAGCCGGAATGACGCTCGACGAAGGGCTATCAGTATTGGAAAAACGTTTGAAGCAGCCGCGCGTCCAACAAATGACGCATACGCTGCATCAGGCGCTGGTCGATGGCCGCAGTTTTTCACAAGCATTAAGTGAGCTGCCGCGGATTTTCCCGCCGCTCTACGTAAACCTGGTGGCTGCCGGTGAGGCGAGCGGAGCGCTGCCCCAGATTCTGCTCCGTGTAGTCAAGAGTTTGATGCAAACCAAAGAGCTGCGAGACCGCGTACAGCAGGCACTAATTTATCCGGCATTTCTCGCGCTGGCTGGTGCCATTCTTGTTACGATTTTTATCACGTTCATGGTGCCACAGTTAACCGGATTCATGGCACAAACCGGCGGCGCGCTTCCATTGCCCACGCGGATTCTGATGCAGATTCATCATGCGATTACGGGGTACTGGTGGGTTGGCGTGCTGGCAGCGATTAGCGCAGTCGTCGGTTTCCGCGCGCTTGTTCGCAGCGATGAAGGACGCATCGGTTGGGATCGTTTCCGGTTGATGATTCCCGGATACGGGCGGGTCATTCGACACCGTTACTACGCGCAATTTTCGCGTACGCTGGGAACCTTGATCGAAAATGGGATTCCTCTACTCCGTGCGCTCGATCTAGTAACTGAAATTGCAGGGAACCGATTCCTCGAACAAAAACTGGGCGACGTGCGCAAGGCCGTCATCGATGGCGCGACGCTCTCCGCCGCTCTGCAAGCGCAAAAACTGTTCCCTGATTTGTTCACGGACATGATGTCGGTGGGAGAACAAACAGGACATTTCGCCGAAACCATGCAGGCTATCGCGGACGTTTACGAGCGCGAATTGGACAAGACCGTTGGCCTGATCTCGCAACTGATTCCGCCGGTTATCATCGTCGTGATCGCCCTTCTGGTTGGTCTGGTTGTTTTCAGCATTCTGTCGGCCGTATTCGAGATGACACACAGCTTGCAAATCAGGCCGCATTGAAACTGAAAGCTTGCAATCGAGCCTGTGCTCGAATAATCTCGCCCGCTCAATGTTAGTTCGCGCCGTCTTTGCGATATTGTTCGCCGCGATTTGCCGCGTCGGCGCACAGGAAGCGTTCACCGATGCTCTCCCGGCCGCGGCTGACGCGACGGCAGAGCAGTCAGTCCCAGAGAGCGCCTGGCTCGATCTACGCCAAAACACGCCTCAAAATTCAAAAACGCAGAACGCTCCCGCCTGGGTTGAAGGGCTGACCCTTCTGCCGGCTGAGACGACAGAAGGCGCGCCCATGACCAAAAGCGTCTTTCGCATTCGCGTCACGCAACCGAGCCCTGATTACCAGGTTCTATTTTTCCGCCTCTTCTTCGACGACAAGGCAGATCAGCAGCCTGAATTAATCGCCTGGGACGAGTCTGGCACCCACGTTTTGCGCTCTGGAACGCTTGGCGCGGGTATGAATCTGCCGAGCTCGGATTCGGTGCTCATTCCGATGACTGGCGCGTCTTCCATCGATATCGAAGTGCCCGGCGACGGCAAAACGCTACGAGGAGCGTATCTCGATTGGATGACCAGCAGTGAAGTCGTGCATCCTGTGAACGCAGAACGTCGCGATATGATTCCCGAACCCTTCTCATCGGTGCCAACACTGCACGCGCCGCCTGATGACATTGAGAATTTTGGGACCGTTACGGCAACCCTCTCGCCAGAGACAATCCGTATTAGCGGACAAACTCAGGAGAGCGCCACATTTCAATTTCCAATCGAAGCACAACCGCTGACCGCTTTGTTGACCTTTGAAATCGCCAATCCGCGCGTTGACGCTCCACCGGAAGTCTATCTCAACGGTCAGGACATTGGGCCAGTTTCCCTCGTGCTCCCTGACCTGTCCGATCCAGGTTACCGCGGAGAAGCACAACCGCTCGCCACGCACATGCATTTTGGCTACACCGGATGGCTCCGCGCTCAGAAAATTGTGCCAGCTCAGAGCCTAATAGTGGGCACGAACGATTTGGTCGTTATCAATGGCGCTGACACCGGAGCTGCGGCAATTCGCGCCACGCAGATTCAGTTAAAGTATATCTGGGACAAGGCGGATTATCTATTGCGCACCGGGCACTAGAAATTCTTGCAGAGCAAGGTAGTGTTACCGCGCGCAGAACGGGAGGGATAACTCCTTTATCTAAATGAGAATCAAAAGAAAACAACAGGGCTTCACGCTGCTCGAGATCATGCTCGTAGTGAGCATTATTGTGATCATATTGGGAGTGGCGATTTCAAAATTGGGCAACACGACTGCAATCGCAAAAACCATGCGCGTTCAAGCGGACGTCCAGGCAATCAAAACACAACTGCAGCTGTATGAGAGCATGAATGGCTTTTATCCAACAACCGAGCAAGGCCTGCAGGCGATGGTGACCCAGCCGGACAAGGATCCAAGACCCGCCCGATGGTATCAGTTATTCAAAGAAACGCCAAAAGATCCCTGGGGAAACGACTACATTTATCGCTGTCCCGGTCTCAAGAACCCGAGCGGCTATGACCTGTACTCTGCCGGGGCGGATCGGCAGGCTGACACTGCAGACGACGATTGGGGCGGCGGTTAACTGACCCGAAGTTTCAATCCTAATTCTTGGGTGCGCCAGGCGACTTCCCGGCACCCTTTGGGTTTCGTTGAATCAAACCTCGCGAATGGGGGGACCGAAGCTCTCGCGTAGGCGGAACCAACTGTTGCATCTCCGCTGGCAAGTTGGCGGGTAATTTTGGGAGGGCCATGTTAGGAGTAGGGACGTTAGGCGCGGGTGGTGCGAGCGTTCTTGCGGCTAGCGCAGTGTTTGGCGCAGACTGCTGCAAGAGCGCCTGGTTAAATGTGATTGTCGCAAAATTTCCGTCCTTACTAATTGTGACCTTCGTCGCACCCACGCGCTCCGACCATTCAATATTGGCGATACTGTAGCCGTCCACAGCTGCTTTGGTGTTAAGGTATTTCTTGAAATTGTGATCCGAAGTCGAAGCGAGCGTTACCAAATCGCCGTCGGGTGAACGAGCAGCGTTGGCCACGTAAAGGTCTTTCGCAAAATCGGGCGTGGCTGCGGGCGCTGCCATTGCCGTTGCGATCGCAAACGGCGAATTGTCCACCATCTTTGAGTAACGATCGTAGGCGAACAGCGGTGGCAAAACATCCTCCGCCTGCGCGCAAATCACTCCGAGCAGAGCGGCGGCTGACATTAGGGTAAGTGAATATTTCATAGATGGACTGGAGTATTATTACTTCGTTCGTTGTGCCGGAGCAAACCAGCGGGCGATTTTAAACTTGCCGCGCATCATCGTGGGATCGCTGCCATCAATCGCCAGATTAACATTTTCAAGCACGATGAAAGCGTCCGGTCGCTGCACATCGTAAAGAAAATGAATGAGCGGCGCCCACGGACTCTTTGTTTCAATGGAAGCAAAAACCGTCTGATGATATGGCGTTGTTTCCCCGGAGCCAATCGCCGGATTCTCGATCAAAACATTATATTTGCCGGCTATTTCCTTTAACTGATCGAGCAGTGCGGAGGCTTCTGCCGGATTCTTGAGAGTTGGTTGATGTTGGTGAATCCATTCGTCGCGTTTCGTCCAGAGGTCTCGTTCTTTCACGTAAAGAGCTTGTTCGGCTAACGTTGCCCTGCGCGCCGAGATCTCCCATGCGAGCACGCGCTCGCGCGGATTCATTCGCTGATACCAGGCCGGCATCATCGCGGCTTTCCCTCCAACCGGAACTGAGCATGGTCGTTCGGCAGAATGCGAGGCGAAGCCATGTCAAACTGAAAGACTCGCAAATCCGGATTCTTCTTTATCTTTTCGATGAACTGATAAGCGAGGGCGGTTGTGTTCGCCTCGCCATCGACGGCAACCTGCCGTGCCGACTGGTTGTACGTCGTAATTCGCACCTCGGGAGATGGCAGGCTTTCGAAAAGATGCAGCAGAATTTCGACCGGGTAATAACGCGCATCGATCGCCGGAGCCAGTGCCTTCCAATTCGCTTCCGTCGCGCGGACGAACTGCGTCTCGGGAGCATCGTGTGCAATGCGGCCGTCAAGGCGTCCTATTTGAAACCGGAGCAGCCCCAGATAGGCAAACAAGAGAAAGACAAGCGCAACGTAAGCGCCACCTATCCACACGAGCCGCTTTCGCCATTCTGCCTGCCTGATCGATTGTGAGCGACGGCGCCGCCAGCTTTCTGGCAGCAAATTCAGTTTAACTGACGCGGGTGGCAGCTCGACCCCAACTATCTCAGTGGGGCTGGCGAAGATTCCCTCCACAGTGTCCCGCATCTGGTAGCAGCTTTCATCCAAAAAGACATTTGGAAAGGAAGCATTGATACCTTGCAGCTCGGCACTCATTCGCAACTGCGGCAACTCAAGTTGCAGTTGTTCCCCGTTCCCATTTTCAAACACGCGTGCAAGGCTCAGTTTTCCGTTTTCTGTCATGGCGTAAACCAGCACCTCGCCTTCAGGATAAATAAGGAGAGCATTTCCTTTTGGAGCGTATGTGCTGGCGCGCTGCGCTGCATAAACGGTGACCTGCCGCGGAATAAAACCGCGGTCGAGCAACGGAGCAGCAATCTCGGCAAGCTGTTCATTTCTGACCGCCACAGCAGAGATCACACTTTCGTTTTCGTCTTGCTCGATCACTTCAAAGTCGGTGGTCACCTCTTCGGCCGAGAACGGCAACACCTTCTCGATTTGGATCCGAATCATTTCCGGAAACTCTGCTGGATCGACGCTCGGCAGGCGAAATCGTTGGGCGAGCACGGCAGAAACAGGCAGGCCGAGGACAAAATCGTCGGTCGCTGAAAGCAACGGCACAGCTTCCCCCAGCGTCTGCAACTTGCGCACGTTCCACGAACCGTTCTGGCCAGCACTGCCCGCAGCCGTTTCGCGCGGCGATGCGGCCGTGGATGAACGCAGAAAATTCCATCCATGGGCGGTGGGAATTATAAAAATGGATGGCATCCCAGTCGCGATATCAAAGCTCCTTCCAACTCATCACCTGAGGACGCCCTCCAGCGGCGCCTCCTTTTGATACTATCATCTGAACGGTACGCGTAACGTCGCCTGATTTTCCTACGCTCGTAACGCGAAAGACAAATGTGTTTTTCAATCCGAGGGTTAGGCCGGCAATCTGCGGAGGTTGCCCGCCGGGGAAGCCCAGCGTAGCAAAGGGAGTTGGCGGGTCAAGCCGGCCGTCATCGATTGTTCCATCGATTCCGTCCGGTCCTTGCCGCAGCTGCAAAAATTGATCCACCCTGTCGTCTCCCCCTATGCCTAAAGATTGCACAAAAGCACGCAACATATCCCTCGACGCCCACCCAAGATCGAGCACTCCCCCACAGTTACTGACAGTAAAATCTTCGTCCCAATGCGGCTTGGAAGTAAATTCAGCCCACCCACAGATTTTCTTTAGATCGTCCACCGAAGTCAGTGCCGCATGCGGCGGTTGATAATTTTCGCTTTCTGGGCACGCGTTCAGACGGTGCAGTCCCGGCGGTGACATCCAGTCGAGCAAAGAATCGACCATTTTATCAACGTCATTCAACTCTATCCCTTTAAGGCCGAGATATTGACGCAAAATTTCCTTAAGCGGCGTGTTTTCGACTCCTCCGGGCGCGAGCAGGTTCAAATTCAATCGACCACACTCGCCCATCATTTGGACGTCGTAACCTTCCTGATTGCCTATTTGTCTATGCAAGTTCGCAGAATCGGGCTTGACCAGTGGATGCAATGCAAGATCAGCACCCGATGACGCCATGGCTTCGGCGTCCAGGACGCGGCTTGCATTGCCGGAAACCGTGAGGCGCGAATTAATGTCCAGCGCCCATGAAATGACCATTGCGCTGAGCAAGAACAAGGCCCAAAGCGCAAGCATTAGCGCCGCGCCACCGCGCAATTTCGAATTTGGAGCCTTCATTCTCAATACGGCGTCCGCTTCAATGGAATAATCGCTTCCCAAGGCACTGCTGAATCAGTGCGCCCCACGGTCACCTTCACCAGCCATGGCATCTGGGACGTGTTTGACCATCGATCGACCCACGTGTTCAAGTTTGGATTGAAGTAACTGATCTGGAGAGTGCTCACATTCTTAATTAATGGCACCCACGTCTCGTGTCCTTCTCCAACATCGGGATCGTCCTTCGGTTTTCGCAAGAAGCCGAGGTCGAGCCGGTCGCTCTTGTCGTTTTCCGGTTGTAACCGCAGCGTAACTGTGAAGTCGCCCGGCGCGTAGCGAGTCAGGAGTCCAGGACCCGCACTGGAATTCCAACGTAACCAATCACGCTCCCGCTCATTAAGCTTGAACGGTTCCCCGTACATTTTCGATCTGACGGAAGTGAGGCTTTGCCATTCCGATGTTAGAAGATCGCGCAATCCGTCATACTGCGAATCCCTGGCGGCTGTATCCGATGACAGGCGCAGCGCCGTCATGTTCGCTTGCACAAAACGAAAAATCGCCAGCGACATCAGCCCGAGGATTCCCACCGCCAGCATGATTTCGAACAACGTGAAACCACCGATGCGAAGAGATCCCCTCTTACCCTGGACGGTAAACATAAAACTTGACTTGTTTTGACTGGGGAACGCCGCCCTGCTGCCACTGAGCAGTTAACGTGACAAGGTAGATTCCGTTGAGAAGCGTATTATCCGGTTCTGTCAATTCGGCTGCCGTGGCTTTTTGGACAACCTTTATGCCTCCGTAATCGGTGTCGACCTTGAATTCCTTGGAATCCTCAGGAACAGCTTTCGTGGCCTGAACTTCTGCCATGCGATTCGATAAAATCTGTCGCACGACGCCTTCTTCGGCGTTGATGGTGCTCGCATTGAGGCAATTCTCGACCGCGCGTCCAAGCGCGATGACGCCGATCGCGAAAATCGTGATGCCAAGGAGAACCTCGTAGAGGGCAAAGGCGCGACAAAACTTTCGAACTTCGCTTGGCTTATCGCACCGCATAACTCGTAATCTCTGGCCGTCCTGTTAGCGGCGAGTAATTCGCCGTCCATGAGCCAGCGGGGCCTTGAAAGCGGATGGTTGCCGGTTCGCAGGCTCCCGATGGCCAGAAGATCCATTCAGCCGGATATTTCTCCGCCAATGCCACCGGGAGTGAGAGCCTTAGCGTGCTTCCTTTGATGGGACGAAACTCAGCCTTTGCTTTAGCTTCCTCATCTTCTGCAAAAGCTTCCGGCCGCACCATGACATTATTCTTACTCCAAACGATCAAGTAAGAACGACGCTCGGTGACGCTTAGTGTCTGCGCCTGACGCACAAGGTCGTTGAACTGATCCAGCGATTGCTTCAGCCGCCTGTTTGCGATCACACCGGTAAAGCTGGGCACTGCCAATACCAGTATTAACAGGAGGATGAAGATAGAGAGAGCAATCTCGATTAACGTAAAACCCCGGGCTCGTTGCACCGCCGGAAATTACTCGTTTCGCCGCAAATCACAACAGTGCCCATTGGGCATTTCGGACTTTTCGCCTCTCATACGTCGGCGACGCGACAGACGGAGCGAATCAAGTTACTCAACGGCCAGGGGCGTAACCGTGAACAGCAGTAAGGGCGATCGTTTGCGTCCACCAGGCGGGATCGGCGCAATAGCCCAGAAAAGTGTCAACCGATGCGTTGCTTAGCTTGCCAGAGCTCATCAAGTCCTCGCGAAGTTCTTTGACTGTCTGTATCCAATAATCTGCCCACAAACTGGTCCCGTTGTAGATCGCGGTTTCTGCAGTGCCACCGATTCGCTCGAGGCCTAAGGCCGCCAATCTCGGCGCCAGAGTACGACCGATTTGATAATCAATTCCTTGGTCACGGGACCATGCAAGCCAACCACTCCAGAACGCATGCACCTCCGGCGGCTCGGCGATCGTCACCGGAAGGAAATCCGGTTCAATCAAGAGGATGGCGCCTCCAGGCCGCAAGCTCGCAGCGAGATTCGCGATCGCCTTTTCGGCATCGGCAACATGGTGAAGTACTGCACGAGCCGTTACGAGATCGAAGGTGCCAGGCTCCACTGGGCCGGCGATGATATCAGCCTTGCGCAACTCCAAATTCGGCAAATGCACATCGACCAGCGAAAGATCGAGGTCGACGGCCATGGCTCGTCCATCTGGAGCGACCTGCCGTGCCAGCCACGCCGAAATTGAGCCGTTGCCGCAGCCAACTTCGAGCGTTCTTGCGCCTGATTTAACGACATCGAGCGATTGAAGATATCGGTGATGCATGGGATCGAGTAATTCCGACATCAATGCGAGTCGCTTTCCCTCGCCCTTAAGATGGTGACCCAAAACATATTCCGGCATGCGGCGGTCACCGTAAGTCGCCGAGGTATTAACGGCAAATGATTGGCCAAAACCGATTACGGGCCGCAATCAGCCGCTAAAAAAAAGCAATCAAACGGCAGCGGCAGCGTTGGCATGTGATAAACTTTCAGCGGAAATGAAGCCTGCTTTGCGCATCGGCATCGTTATAGCTGCTCTTTGCGTGGTGGCGACGCTTGTGTGGCAGGGAGTTACCGCACACGGCGCACCCGATCCGACGCGACCCGACACCAGCCCTACTGTGGCATTTTTGGACATTGGGATTCTCGTCTTTCGCGAGGGACTGGAATGCATTCTGGTTCTGGCAGCGATCACTGCGAGCATGACAGGCGCTAAACGCGCCCATCGCCGGCCGGTCGCGCTCGGCGCGGGCCTTGCGTTTATCGCCAGTTTGATCACGTGGTTCATCGCAGTGCGGATCGTGGGCTCACTCAGCGACAACATGTCGGCACTCGATTTGCAGGCCGCCACCGGCTTGCTGGCTGTCATCGTGTTGCTCGTCATCATGAACTGGTTCTTTCACAAGATCTATTGGGGCGGCTGGATTCGCGCTCACAATCGCCGCCGCAAGGCATTGCTCGAAAATGCGCGCGCCGCCGAGATCTCTCAGTCGCGCCTCTGGTTCGGATTGATCCTGCTTGGATTCACGTCGTTGTATCGCGAAGGATTTGAAGTGGTGCTTTTTTTGCAAAGCTATCATCTGCGACTGGGCGGCGCCGTGGTGCTAAAAGGCGCGCTGCTGGGACTTGTCCTGACCGCGATGGTAGCAGTATTGACCTTTGTCCTTCAGCAGCGTCTGCCGTATCGGAAAATGCTGATCACTACCGGCATTCTGCTCGGAGTCGTGTTGCTGGTGATGGTCGGCGAGCAAGCACAGGAAATGCAGCTGGCGCATTGGATTTCCACGACTGAGATCGCTTCCCTGAAAAACTACATGCCGCCCTGGATGGGACTCTGGTTTGCGGTATTCCCTACAGTTGAAACGCTCGTGGCTCAGTTGATTGCGGCCGTTTTGGTAATTGGCTCATATTACGCAGCGCGGCGCTTTGGCGGCGGCGAAACGGGTGGAACAGCGTTGGAGACTCCCGCTACTAGGATGGCAGCGATCAACGCTTAACGGATCCCGCAGAGCGCTGCGAAAAATTGGCGTAGCAGTTCGCTGCGTTCGCGTACGATTCCAGTTGAACGAACTCGCAGGCTTTTCACCTTAGGCGGATGATTACGCCTGGTTGCCGCTCTCTTTGGCTAGTTCAAATCATTTTCGGCATCTCCGCATTACTCTTCTCACCTTCTCTTCGATCAGCTGCATCCCCTACTCCCGTTCCGGCTGGAGCAGTTGATGAAAAATTGTTCAAGGGAATGCAGTGGCGGCAGGTTGGACCGTTTCGCGGCGGACGCGCCTTGGCAATAGAAGGCGTGCCGGGCGAGCCGGACACTTATTATTTTGGTGCTGTTGCGGGCGGAGTCTGGAAAACGATTGATGGCGGCGCGAATTGGACTCCCCTTTTCGATAAACAACCCATTTCATCAATCGGCGCTATCGCCGTCGCGCCGTCGGATCACAATGTGATCTATGCAGGCACAGGCGAAGCGGCCATCCGCGGCAATACCACCTATGGCACCGGAGTTTTCAAATCCATCGATGGCGGCAAGACATGGGAAAATGTTGGATTAAAAGACAGCCGCCAAATCGGTGCGCTAGTTGTCGATCCAAGGAATGAAAATGTCGTCCTGGTGGCGGCGCTGGGTCATGCATTTGGTCCAAATGCAGAGCGCGGAATATTTCGAACCGCCGACGGCGGGAAGACCTGGACGAAAGTTTTGTCTAAAGACGAAAACACCGGCGGGATCGATGTCGTTTTTGATCCGCACAATCCGAACATTGTTTTCGCTTCGCTATGGCAGGCGCGCCGGCAGCCGTGGTTTTTCTCAAGCGGCGGTCCAGGGAGTGGGCTCTATCGATCTGAAGATAATGGCGTGACGTGGAAACGTCTCGAGGGCAATGGCCTCCCCGAAGGAATCCTCGGAAAGATCGGTATCGCGGTTTCCGGTGCCGATTCCAATCGCGTTTATGCAATCATCGAGGCCAAGGAAGGCGGCCTTTACCGTTCCGATGATGCCGGGCAACATTGGACCCGTGTAAATGATGACGGTCGATTTCGCCAGCGCGCCTGGTATTTCAGTAAAGTCTTCGCTGATCCGAAGTCCGCTGACACAGTCTATCTTTTGAACACTGGGCTATTTCGTTCGGTTGATGGCGGCAAAACTTTCAACTTGTTGCCAGCACGTCACGGCGATCATCACGGGTTCTGGATCGATCCGCAAAATCCTAATCGGATCGCGAACGCCAACGACGGAGGCGCGAGTATCTCAATCGACGGTGGAAAAACATGGACTACCCAAAATAACCAGCCGACCGCGCAGTTTTACCACGTTTCCGTGGACAACGCTTTTCCTTACCACATTTATGGCGCGCAACAGGACAATGCGAGTGTTGGCATCGCAAGCCGCACAGACTGGGGCGCGATCGGGCCGGCGGATTGGTTCGAAGTCGGCGGCGGCGAGTGCGGCTTTGTTCTGGCCGATCCGCGCGATCGGCACATCATCTATTCAAATAACGAAAGCTCAATCTATCGTTACAACAAGACCAAGGGAGATATGCAGGACGTCAGCGTCTTACCTTTGGACAATTCCGGTCACGGTGCCGCCGAAGTTGCTCATCGTTTTCAGTGGGTAACGCCACTCACCCTTTCTCCGCATAATCCCGACGTTCTGTACACGGGAGCAGAGTGCGTTTTCAAATCGACCGATCATGGACAGAGTTGGACGCAAATCAGTGGTGACCTGACTCGCAACGATAAATCTAAACAACAGCCAAGCGGCGGTCCGCTAACTAACGACATCACTTCAGTTGAATATTACGACACCGTGTTCGCGCTCGCAGAATCGCCGGTAAAAAAAGGAACGCTCTGGGCCGGCACTGATGATGGACTTGTTCACGTAACAACCGACGATGGACAGCATTGGTCGAAGGTCACACCAAAGATGCCCGAGTGGAGCACAGTCAGCCTCATCGATCCATCGCCGCACGATGCGAACACTGCGTATGCCGCTGTGGACCGGCATAAACTCGACGACTTCAAGCCGTACATTTTCAAAACGACAGACCTTGGAAAAAGCTGGAGCGCGATCGTGACTGGCATTCCCGACGGCGCGTACGTCCACGCTGTGCGTGAAGATCCTAGAAAACGCGGACTGCTGTACGCGGGAACAGAACTCGGAGTTTTCGTTTCGTTTGATGACGGCGCGCATTGGCAACCACTTCAGTTGAACCTGCCCGTCTCACCGATTCACGATCTGGTTGTAAAGGACGACGATCTGGTCGTAGCAACTCATGGCCGTTCGTTCTGGGTATTGGACGACATGACGGCGCTGCGCCAGCTCAACACGCAATCTCCCCAGGCTGATGTGATTCTTTATCAGCCGCAAACCGCAGTGCGTTTGCATTACCCTGAGGAATTCGACAAGCGCCAGCCAGTCGGCGATAACCCGCCGCCCGGCGCGATTATTAATTACTATTTCAAGACTGCGCCGAAAGACGAGGTCTCGCTCGATATTCTGGATGGTTCGAGCAAAGTCGTCCGACACCTTTCCAGTAAAGAAAAAAAAGAAGGCGAACAACCGCCCGAATGGCCGGATCGCGTCGAGCGGCCCAAAACAATTCCGGCAAATCAAGGGATGAACCGCTTCGCATGGGACCTGCGCTACGATGATCCCACTCAGATACCCGGTGCGTTTTACTCCGGCGTCGGACCAAGAGGACCACTCGCCGCGCCTGGTGATTATCAGGTGAAACTGACCGTTGGCGGCAAGTCGCAGACTGCGCCGCTGCATCTGGTAATTGATCCACGAAACAAGGGCGCCGAGGCCGCTGTGCAAAAGCAATTCGCTTTAGCGACGCAGGTGAATGATTCCATGTCGCGATTGCACCAGGCCGTCAACGAAATCCGCGATCTCAGGTCGCAGATTCAAAACTTGCACAAACGTTTCAGTGACGATCCCAAATTAAAAGCGGCATTCTCGGCGGCAGACGATCTCGACCACAAAATGTCGGAGATCGAACAGAAACTTATGCAGGTAAACATGAAGGGTTCAGAAGGAAATCTCGCCTTCCCCGATATGCTGAACGAACGCTTTGAAACATTCAGCCACACAATCGAATCTGGTGACACAGAACCGACCCAGGGACAACTCAATGTTTTTCAAATGCTGAGCAGTCAGTTGGAAGAGCAGTTAAGAAAATGGGCGCAACTAAAGGCCGAAGAAGTGCCGAAGGTAAGCGAATTAATCAAGCAAGCTAATCTGCCCGCGCTAATCATCGCGCCGCCAAAGAAAAGTGAGTAGTGATTGGAGGACGGAGTTGCTGCGACGCCGGACTCAGAGGGGCTCGCCCGTCCATATCACCATGTAATGAGCCACGCACCGAAATGACCAAGATCGACAAAGCGGTCGTGCTGGCAGCCGGACGCGGTACGCGCATGCGTGAACTCACTGTCGATTTTCCGAAACCGATGATCGAAGTGCGCGGCAAACCGGTTTTGCAGCACATTGTAGAAGGGCTTCGGGATGCGGGGGTACGCAGATTTGTAATTATCGTTGGCTATCACGCCGAAGCAGTGTGGAATTTTTTCGGCGATGGCAGGCATCACAATGTCGACATCGAATACGCTACGCAAACCGTGCAGGACGGTACGGGCCGCGTCGTCGATCTCGCCCGTAACTTTAGTGGCAGGTCGCCATTCATTTTGAGCTATGGCGATATTTTGATCAGCTCGGTAAATTACAAACGCGTCGTCGACCTTCCTGATGATTGTGAAGCGATTATCACGGTTACGCGCGGCGAAGACGTCAGCAAAGGCGGCGCGGTTTTTGTGAACGAGCAAATGGAGCTGGTCGATCTTCGCGAAAAACCAAAGCCAGGCGAGCCAACAAGCCCGTGGTATAACGCCGGTCTCTACGCGTTTCGGCCAAGCATTTTCGAATTCATCGCACGGTTGAAGCCTTCGCCGCGCGGCGAGTACGAACTCACAGATGCAATCCGCGATCTCGCGCATTCAGGCAACAAAGTGCAGGCACTCGAACTAAGCGGCGAATGGGCAGACGTCCGCGACCCTGAAGTTCTGGCAAACCTGAATCGCTCGACGTAACCCCATCATGTCATTCCGAGCGGAGCTTGGCTCAGGATGATGGCGCGTTGATTTATCACCCTTATCGCGCCTCTTCGGCTGCCTCCTCGGAAGACTCTTCGCCTATTTCTTCTTCAATTTCGCGGCGCCAGTCGCGTGAGAGCCATGGACGCAGCACACCATAGAGCAGATATGCCAGGAAAAGCACTGCCGGCATCCACTCATAATTCAGCCCGGTAAAAATGAGAACGAGGATGATCACAAGAAAACGCGGAATGGATTTCTTCGTTTTCCAATTAAGCGCCTTAAAGCTGGGATATTGAAACCGACTGAACATCATGAATGAAAGAAAGAGCAGTAATGGCGGCAGAACGAAACGCCAGTTACCGAGGCGATGTTCACCTTCAGCAAGCCAAAGGAGGAACAGTGTGATCGACGCAATTAGACCGGCCGCGGCCGGAATGGGAAAGCCAGTGAAAGTGTCTGGATGACTGGCGCCGTTGTGCTTCGCCGCCGCAGAATTGAAACGCGCCAGGCGCAGTGCTCCGCAGGTCAGGTAAACAAACGCAATGATCCAGCACGCGCGGGGGAACTCCTGCAACACCACGCGGTAGACCATCAATGCGGGAGCAAGTCCAAATGAAACAATGTCCGCGAGCGAATCGAACTCGCGCCCGAACGGACTCTCGTGTCCACCCAAACGTGCAAGGCGTCCATCCAGAAAATCAAAAACGAACGCGCCGAGAACAAACCAGATCGCAGTGTGAAAAAGATCACTGGCTGCGTCGGGATTAGACGCCTGTAGCAGCGCGCCCTCGAGAATCTTCAGCGTGGCCGTAAAACCGCAAAACAGATTTCCCGCCGTCATCAAATTGGGCAGGAGATAAATTTTAGATGGTTGTTCGTTCATCAGTCGGGCAGGCGCGCGATGACTGTGGATCCTCCGGAAACGTGGTCGCCTGTTTTCACAAGAACTTCAGCGTCGAGAGGCAAATATAATTCCGTCCGCGAGCCGAAGCGAATCATCCCGAAACGTTCTCCCTTTTTCAATTCATCTCCAACATTTGCCCAGGACACGATGCGCCTGGCAATCGCGCCAGTCAGCTGCCTAACGACAATCGCGCCGCGCGGATTTTCGAACCCCCATGTCATCGCTTCATTTTTCTCGGAGCAATCTGGATCGCGAGCATCGAGGCAGAGACCTTCGTGATGCTGACGATAAATGATGCGACCATCAATTGGCGCTCGATTCGTGTGAACATCAAAAATCGACAGGAAAATGCCGACCCGCCGCGTTTTTGTCTTTAGAACCTCTTTCTCATCTAATTCAACAATGTCTCTGACCCGGCCATCAGCGGGAGCAACAATCAGATTCGGATCCACCGGTACAGGACGGTCCGGATCCCGGAAAAAAGCGATCGTGAAAACAAAAAGCGCCAGAAAAATGAGCGATAACCACGTCGAAACAAGGCAGACCGCCACGCCGACCGACGCCAGAATTAGAAGAATCCAGCGTGCCTCGAAGAGGGTTTGTGCGCGCATTGAAGTTCGCATTTTCCTGGTTCAAAATCGCATGGTCAAGTAACAAGGAAAAAGCCTTTGGAAGCAGTGGTTCCTACTCCTACCGATGGACACAATATCTTGGGTTTTGAATGGCTCGTTTACCCAACCCCTAGCGCACTAAATCCCGAATTACCCAAGAGATATTAGTTGTTTATCGGCGCATTTTGAATATCCTCTTACGAGGTCTTTCCGGCCTTAATCTATGGCAAAAACTCAAGAAGAAATTCCGGTCGAAAAATCATCTGACCGGGGATCGACTGGAATCGCCGCGGCGCAGAAGTACGACGCCGCTCAAATTGACAAATTGGAAGGCCTCGAGGCCGTTCGGAAGCGGCCTGGAATGTTTATTGGTGATCCTGATGAGCGCGGTCTGCACCATTTGGTCTTCGAGGTACTGGATAATTCGATCGATGAACATCTCGCAGGCTTTTGCACAAAAATAGAAGTGACCGTTCACGTCGATGGATCGCTGTCGGTGCGTGATAACGGCCGCGGAATTCCGGTGGATATTCATCCCAAATGGAAAATGCCGGCAATTGAGCTGGTGCTCACAAATCTGCACGCCGGCGGAAAATTCGGACAAGGTGCATACAAATATTCCGGCGGCTTACACGGCGTAGGCGCCAAATGCACGAACGCGCTTTCGGAATGGTTCAAGGCGGAAGTTTCGCGCGACGGCAAAGTCTATCACATGGCCTTCGCCAAGGGCAAAACGACGGACAAACTCACCGTCATCGGGGAAGTCAAAAACAAAAAGACTACGGGGACGCTCATCACATTCCTTCCCGATCCGACAATCTTCACAATTACGACCGAGTTTAAGTTCGAGCGTCTCGCAACGCGTTTGCGCGAACTGGCATTTCTTAATCCGGGTCTCGAAATCACTCTGACTGATGAGCGCACCGATCCGGCGAAGAAAGAAAGGTTTTTCTACAAACACGGCATCGAAGAATTTGTAAAGCAGCTCGGCGAGAACAAACAGGTGCTGCATCCGAAGCCGATCGTGATCTCCCGACAGCGCGATGAAGTCTTTCTCGACGTGGTTCTGCAATACAACGACAGCTACAACGATCAGATCTTACCGTTTGCCAATTCAATCCCCAATCCGGATGGCGGCACACACCTGACTGGCTTCCGGACAGCGCTCACGAAGGCCGTCAACCAGTACGCGAGATCGAACAACCTTCTCAAAGAAAAGGATCCCTCGATTTCTGGGGACGATGTGCGCGAAGGATTGATTTGCGTGCTCAGCATTAAGTTGCCCAATCCGCGCTTCGAATCGCAAACCAAGGTGAAGCTCGTCAACACTGAGATCGACGGGATCGTAAACTCTGTCGTGTATGACGGGCTAATGACCCACTTCGATAAGAATCCGCCGATCGCGAAACGGATTTTCGACAAAGTTCTCACTGCAGCACGAGCGAGGGAAGCGGCTCGAAAAGCCAGGGAAACAATTCGCAAGGGCGCTCTCACCGGTGGTGGTTTGCCTGGGAAACTGGCTGATTGCTCCGAGCGCGATCCGGAATTGACCGAGCTTTACATCGTCGAAGGTGATTCGGCAGGCGGCTCCGCCAAACAAGGACGTGATCGACGTTATCAAGCCATTCTGCCGATTCGCGGAAAATTGATAAACGTGGAAAAAGCGCGCGAAGATCAATTCCTCAAAAACAATGAGATCCAGTCGATGATTACGGCTATCGGCGCAGGGATCGGCAAATCAAAAGAGGATGGTAACGGCAGAGATGAAGGGCGTTTCGATATCACCAAGCTGCGCTACGGCCGGATTATTATCATGACAGACGCGGACGTCGATGGATCGCACATTCGCACTCTGCTGCTTACGTTTTTCTTCCGGCAAATGACCGAGCTGGTGCGTGCAGGCAGGATTTACATCGCGCAACCGCCGCTTTACCAGATCAAACGGAAGAAACGCGAAGAATACGTCGATGACGATGCCCGGTTAAATAAAATACTCATTTCGCTGGGCGCAGAAGACGTGCGATTGAGAAATTTGGCCGATGATAAAGAAATCCCGGCGGCACAACTGAAGGATATTCTCGAATCTCTCGAGAAACTCGCGAAGTTAAGCGAAGCGGTGCGCCGTCACGGCGGCGATTTCGAGACTTACCTCGGCAAACGCAACTCGAAATCGGGCAAGCTTCCGACCTATCTGGTGAAGGTGCGGGAGGGAAACGAGGAAAGCGTGCATTATTTTGACGACGAAAAAGCGGTCCGCAAATTTCATCAGGAAAATCTGGACCTGAATCTGTTCGACACTGAGCTTGGTCAGGAACTGCTTCCGCTGGGCGAACCTCCAGCGCGGACAGATGGGAGCCGCAGACGCGGCAGACTCGTTGAGCTGCACGAATCGGCTGCGATCGAAAAAATCATAGCCGAACTGGCGCGGAAGGGTCTGAAAGTGGCTCACTACGCGACCAGCGACCAACCGATCTTTGAGTTGATCGAGGGCGAAGGCGAAAAGGCGATTTCGCATCCGCTGTTTTCAATTCCCGAAATCCTGGAGAAGATTTTGGAGATCGGCCGCCGCGGAGTGCAGATCAAACGTTTCAAAGGCCTCGGTGAAATGAACGCCAAGGAGTTGTTTGAGACCACCATGAATCCGGAGAAGCGCAAACTTCTGAAAGTGGATCTAAACGACGATAACGCCGTCGATGCAGATAAAATGTTCACGATTCTGATGGGTGATGTTGTCGAGCCGCGCCGGCAATTCATCGAAGACAACGCGCTAAATGTGCGCAATCTCGACGTGTAAATTCCAAGATGGGAGGCCTGTTTCACAAACTACGCCATCCGCGACGCTGTTACGTCGTCTGCACAATTCCGCGTTCGGGTAGCAATTTGTTGACGGACGGCTTGCGGGCCACCCGCCAGGCCGGCATGCCGAAACAATTCTTTCTCCCTAAGTCCGAGGGCCACTACGGTGCCGAGCTCGGGGTGGATCCAAATACTGATTATCCGGGTTACGTGCGCGGCATCGTCAAAACGAAGGCAACCCGCAATGAGGTGTTCGGTTTTAAGCTAATGAGTTGGTATCTGAACGATTTCCTTGTCCGACTGCGAGATACTCGTGTTTTTGGCGACGCGGCGACGGATGATCTCGCTATGTTGAGAAATGCCTTCCCACGCCTTCGCTTTGTCCACATTTTCCGGCGTCATAAACTACGGCAAGCGCTCTCCACGGCACGCGCGCTTCAGACCGGTCTTTGGAAAGTGCAGGAGGGAAAAACCGCAGTACGTGAACCGCAATTCGACCCGGAGTTGATCGAACAATCTCTTCGCGAAGCCGAGCGACAGGAAAAGATCTGGGCCACATTTTTTCAGCAAATTGGCATTGATCCCTTCCAGGTCGAGTACGAGGAATTATGCCGGGACTATGAGGCAACCATCCGCGGGGTGTTGGATTTCTTGAAAATCTCGCTTCCCCGCCGTGCTCGGATCGGTCCTCCTGTGACAGTCAGACAGGCCGATGAAATTTCGCGGATCTGGGAGGAACGCTTCCTTACCGAGCGTCCTTCGACATACTCGCCCGCGCACGGCTAAATAAATAACCATGTTGAATCCAAACGAGAAAATTGAGCCGATAAATGTAGCCGAGGAAGTATCGCGGTCCTTCCTCGATTACTCGATGTCGGTCATCATTTCGCGCGCTTTGCCGGACGCGCGGGACGGACTCAAACCATCCCAGCGTAGAATTCTTTTCGCGATGCATGACCTTTCGCTCTTTCCGGGGCGACAGCATCGCAAATGCGCGAAAATTTGCGGCGATACCAGCGGAAATTATCACCCGCACGGCGAAGCGGTGATTTATCCGACGCTGGTCCACATGGCGCAGCCGTGGGCGATGCGTGAAAGACTGGTCGATGGCCAGGGCAACTTCGGCTCGGTCGAAGGCGATCCCCCCGCAGCGATGCGTTACACCGAAGCGCGCATGACGCATCTCGGCGCCGCGCTCATGACCGACATGGAGAAGGACACTGTCGATTTCGTCCCAAATTATGACGAAACCCGCACCGAGCCCACGGTTTTCCCAGCTGCCTTTCCAAATCTGCTTGTTAACGGCGGAACCGGGATCGCGGTGGGTATGGCGACGAATATACCGCCGCACAATCTCACCGAAGTGATCGACGGAATTTGCGCGCAGATCGATGATCCGGAAATCACGCTCGACGAGCTGATGAAACACGTAAAAGGGGCGGATTTTCCCACTGGCTGCGCGATCTGCGGCGTGTCAGGAATCAAACAATATCTCGAGACTGGTCGCGGCAGCATGAAGGTGCGCGGCAAAGTCGGCATCGAGGAGCTCAAAGGCGGCAAGGAACAAATCGTCATCACTGAAATTCCATACAACGTCAATCGCGCCACCCTCGTCGAACGCATAGCGTCGCTGGTGAACGAAAAAGTGCTGACAGACATCAGCGCCGTTCGCGACGAGTCAGATGAAAATACGCGGGTTGTTATCGAGCTGAAGCGAGACGCCAATCCAAAGGTCGTCATCAACAATCTCTACAAGCACACTGCGATGGAAAGCTCCTTCGCGGTCATCATGCTCGCGATTGATCATGGGCGTCCCAAACTGCTTTCGCTCAAGGAGGCAAATGCCTGCTACATCGAGCACCGACGCGAAGTCGTGCTACGTCGCACGCGCTTCGAATTGCGCAAAGCGGAGGAGCGCGCGGAAACGCTCGAAGGTTACCTGATCGCGCTGGCCAATTTGGACGAATTTATTCGAATCATTCGTGGATCGGCTAGTCGCGATGAAGCGCGAGTAAAACTGCTGGCCTTCGAATTCACCAGGCGACAGGTCGAGCAGATCGGCATCTTGATTCGCAGCGAGGCCCGCCTGACAAATGGACGTTACGTCTTCGGCGAACAGCAGGCTGACGAAATCCTCAATCTCCGCCTGTACCAACTCACCGGGCTCGAGCGCGAGAAGATCAATAAGGAATACAAGGAACTGCTCGAATCGATCAAAGATCTTCGCGACGTTTTGGCTAAAGAGCAACGCGTCTTTACCATTATCAAAAAAGAGCTCCGCGAAATTCGCGACAAATACGGAACGCCGCGTCTGACGGAAATCGTGCCCGATCAAGCCGAGATTAACATGGAAGACCTTATCGCGAACGAGGGTTGCATTATCAGCATCACCTATGGCGGTTTCATTAAACGCACGGCCGTCAGCGCGTTTCGCGCGCAGCGGCGCGGTGGCAAAGGCGTAATCGGTATGCAAACCCGCGAAGGCGCCACGGAAGAAGAGGAGGGCGATTTCGTCGAGCATCTTTTCACCGCGACCACGCACGATTACCTGATGTTCTTCACCGCGACTGGACGCGTCTACGTGGAGAAAGTTTACGAAATTCCCGAGATGGGCCGCGCAGCCAAGGGACGGTCAATCGCAAATATTCTCGAGCTGAAGCCCAATGAAAAAATCGCGGCGACGATCCGCATCCAATCCAAAAAATCCGGCATGGGACCGAGCGCTGTCGATCAAACCTGGGACGAAAATCTGCATATAGTTTTCGCCACACAGTCCGGCATCGTTAAGAAATCGAACCTCTCCGATTACCGTAACGTTCGCAAAGGAGGCATCATCGCCATCCAAATCGAGGAAGACGACCGGTTGATTGATGCGAAACTAACGAATGGCAATGACGAAATCGTACTCATCAGCAAGGACGGAATGAGCTTGCGATTTCACGAAGAACAACTGCGCGATCAAGGCCGCAACACGGTCGGCGTTTGGGGCATTCGCCCCGAAAAAGGCGATCACATCATGGCCATCGCCATTGTCGATCCAAACGCCATGCTGCTGGTGGCCGGCGAAAATGGCATCGGCAAACGCACGCCGTTCGATGATTACCGACGACAATCGCGCGGCGGCAAAGGCATTATCACCATGAAAACCGGTGAGAAAACCGGCAATGTGGTTGGCGCGCTTACCGTCCGCGAGAGTGATGAGATCATGCTCATCACCAACAAAGGCCAGATGGTGCGCACGCGGGTCAAAGAAATTCGCGAAACTGGACGAAACACGATGGGCGTAAAATTGATGGATCTCCGTAACGGCGAAAAGCTCCAAGCGATCGCGCCGGTCGTCAGCCAGGCGGAAGAAGAAGCGCAAACCGCAGAAGCGCCGGCAGAAAAATCATAGCGCTCTCCAACAGAAAGCGGCGGCGCACCGTCGCACTCCATACGCAAGCGCGTTGTGTATGCTCAACAAAAGGCGGCCACCGTTTGGAGTGCGCGCGCGCTGCGCCGCTTTTGATTTTCCCGGCTCAGGAGGTCCATGCGCGGCCTTTGCCGCCGGCTGGCCTCTGCCAAATCAATAGCCACCACCCATGCGGTGCGTCGTTGTTGTCGTTGTTTGCGACGTGGGTGGCGGTGGGGCCGTTGTGACCGTAGTCTGGCGCGTTGTGGTGCTAGTCGTCTCAGGTTCGCTGGAACAGGAGGCCAGCATCAAAGCGAGAACAGACAGCGCCGAACCAAGTATGATTGCTTTTTTCATAGCATGAATTGTTTCTTCAACAAACGATTCGTCGCAGGTCGCATCGGCAGACGTATTTAGGGCGAAGAATTCTTCCTTTTTGGAAGAGACTAAGAACCCGACTCGATTTTTGCGCGCTGCTTCTTTAGCTCTCCACGCTTCCGTTTCGATTCGAGAATTTTTCTCTTGAGCGCACCTGGCCTTGGCGATTTCCTTCGCCGCTCTTTTTCGCGCTTCGCGATCCCGGCCACACGCTGTTCTTCTCGAGCGCTCTCGATCGCATCCAGCAATCGTTCCCGCGCCAGCTTGCGGTTCACCGCTTGCGAACGCGAATCCTGCACAGTCACGCTGATGCCACTGGACCTGTGACGCAGCGTTACAGCGGTCGCAACTTTGTTTACGTTTTGACCGCCAGGCCCGCTGGATCGCGCAAAGGTTTCTTCAAGCTCGACATCTCGAATGCCAAGGCGCTGCATCCGCTCGGCTAGCGCGTCTTTCGACATGGCTCTCGCCCAATTACTCCGTCTTAACCTCAGGAATGCTTTCTCGTCCGTAGCGAAGAACGCGCGCCATCCAGATCAATTCATTCAGGAATTTGTCGAGGCGTCGCACATAACTTTGATCGAGCAAATTTCCCTGTTCATCGAATAGCTTTTGCACGTTTCCAAAATTCACGTCCCAAAAGATTGTTACCAGGCCGAGCTCGCGCATGACTGGCAGCAGCGCCTCGATTACTCGTGCGCCGCCAAACGGTCCCGCCGAGACACCGCAGATCCCGACAGCCTTGTGAATATACTCCTCAAGATTCATATCGAGCGCGTGCTTCAGAAGGCCTGGATAACCATGATTATATTCTGGAGTCACTATGATGAGTCCATCGCAACGCTCGATAGTCGCTGAGAACATTGGGTCTTTCATTTGCTCGCCTGCGTCATCGAGCTTCATAGGAAGCTTGCACACGTCGATCAGCTCCGTCTCGATATCCGCGCGTTTCTTTATTTGCCCAAAAACAAAGCGCGCGGCGTTCTCGCTCTCCCTTCCGCGACGAGCGGTTCCCAAAATAATCGGAATGAACAGAGGCCGATCCATTTCTGGATCGTAATTCGTAAATCGTAATTCGTGAATCGTTTTCCAATGTAACGATTTAACGACTCACGGTTCCGGAAGGATTGCCGATGGCCGGACTCGAACCGGCACGGGCCTTTACGGCCCAACGGATTTTAAGTCCGTTGCGTCTGCCATTTCGCCACATCGGCTTCCGCCACCGATATCGAGCACCTCCTGCCCTGCCCCGATCCGCGCTTCTTCGACTAGACTAGACGTTAATGGCGCGAACATCTGTTCGATCAGCACTCGATACTTGTCCCAATACCGCGCAGAGGTTTGCCACGCGTGCAGCGCTCTGTTCTGTTCCTCGGGAATCATTCTGGTTCGACGCAACCTGACCCCTTTCTACTCCGGCGCGAGCGAGGCGACGATTTTCTCGAAGCACGGATCATTCCGAAGCGGATCGAACATTGCATCTGGCACCGAAAGTCTCAACAGATTCGCGGAAGTTGTTCGCCGGAAAGCATGTCGACAACACGGGTGCCGCCGACGCGAGTTTTCATCATGATAAAGCCGGGATGGTCGCTCGTGACTTCGCCGATGACGGTGGCGTGTTGACCAAGGGGATGCGATTTCATGGCGCTGAGCACAAGATCGACATCTTGCGCGGCGACAATGGCGAGAAGCTTTCCTTCGTTCGCAACATAAAGCGGATCGAGGCCGAGAATCTCGCAGGCGCCTTTCACTTCTTCGCTAATCGGAATGCGCGCCTCGTCGAGAAGCA
>WNGB01005519.1_pt1 | contig 26227 bp, 24 predicted proteins | sample 5400681 | NCBI WGS metagenome assembly WNGB01 (sample SAMN13153367, study PRJNA577476) | soil metagenome | isolation source: 115 cm soil or saprolite under grassland replicate 2 | place: USA:California | collected 2016-06-15
GAAGTCGCGCAGCAGCGTCGTGCCTGTCGTCGTGATCGGGCCGGTGATCACGGGCTGCCGGAAGTACGTGTTGTTGTCATAGAAGCGCTCGAGCGGTCCGCGATCGCACCCGTTCCACGCGCGCGCGAAGGGGGCGAGGAGATCGTCCCAGCGGATCTGACCGTCGTTGATCACGTCGACGCCGGCCCAGTCGAGTTCGCCGATCGCCCATCGCGTGGCCTCGTCGAGCACGCCGGACAGGCCGCCGTCATCGAGCTCGCCGCGGTCATGGCGGTGCAGCGCCCGCCGTAGCTCCTGGTGCTCGTCCGAGATCTTGGGATACGCGCCGATCACGGTCGTCTTCATGGATTCGACTCCTTCACCTTCGGTCGTGGCAGCAGGCCCGCGCGCTCGGCGACGAGAGCGATCGCTTCGGGCCAGTCGATCGCGTACAGGTGCACGCCGCGGACGCCGGGGAGTGCGCGCAAAGACCTCACCATCTCGACCGCGATCCCCGTCCCCTCCTGCTCACCGTCGGCCGCCCTCTTGATCCGGTCGATGATCTCCTGACCGAGCGCGACGCCGGGCACCCGCGCGAGACGCTCGGCCTGCTCGGCGGAGCGGAGCACGAGGACGCCGGCGATGACCGCGGCCTCGCGGCCGCCACCGACCCGGCGCAGCTCGGCGAGCCACTGGCTGAACGTCGCGAGATCGAAGACCGGCTGCGTCTGCAGGAAGTCCACGCCGGAATTGATCTTGTCAACGGTCCTCTCGAGATCCGCGGACATCGGCTTTGTGAACGGGGACGCGGTCGCGCCGATGAAGTATTCGGGTGGCTGGCGGATCTCGTCTCCCGAGAGGAACTTGTGCTCGTCGCGCATGCCGACGGCCATCTTCACGAGGCCGACGCCGTCGAGATCCTTCACGAACACCGCGTCGGGGTGATTGCCGTGCTTGGGATCGTCGCCGCTCATGAACAGGAAGTTCGGAAGCCCGAGCGCGGCGGCGCCGAGCAGGTCGGCCTGCAAAGCGATGCGGTTGCGGTCGCGGCCGGTGATCTGGACGATCGGCTCCACGCCGGCCTCGCGCACGAGCAATGCCGCGGGGATCGCTGCCATGGCCGCGACGGCGCGGTTGCTATCAGTGACGTTCACGGCATCGACGTTGCCCTTCAGGACGCCGGCGCGCCGCTTCACGACCGCTCCCGACGCGCTCTTCGGCGGATTGAGCTCGGCGGTGACGACGAACTCGCCCTGCCGGAGGAGCGCTGCCAGGTTGCTCAAATAAAAGACGACCTCTCCATCTCAAGAGAAGTCGCCCCGAGGGGTCGACCCTCTCTCATCTTTCCCTGTCTTCAGGGCCGGAGTTGGCACCGTAGCGGGCCTCCGCTGGTTGCCGAGGCGTCATCGGGCCGTTTCCCTCAGCCTCTTCTGGATGAAAAAGGGATCGCGTATGAACTTTGGCGGAATCGTAACACGTACACTTTCGCCGTCCCATGACCGAACGGCTCGTCGACCGGACCTTGCGCGCGTTCACCGATGACCTGTCGTCCGATGCCCCCGCTCCGGGCGGAGGCAGCGCGGCGGCATATGCGGGTGCGCTCGGAGCAGCCCTCGCCGCGATGGTCGCGCGCATCGCCGCACGCAAATCGGATGACGGCACCTTCGCGGACTACATCGGGGAAATGGACAACCTGCGCGCGGACTTTCTGCGTCTCGTGGACGACGACAGCGCCGCTTACGGCGGCGTCGCGCAGGCGATGAAGCTGCCAAAGTCGAGCGATACCGAGAAGCGCGAGCGCGCCGAACGCATCCAGGCGGCACTGCTCGCGGCATCACGCGTGCCGCTGGAGGTCGCGAAAACGAGTCGCCGCCTTCTCGACGCGTGCGAGCGCGCGATCACGAAGGCAACGCCGGCAACGGCGAGCGACATCGGCGTCGGCGCGCTGATGGCGGAGGCCGCGCTGCGCGGCGCGTCGCTCAACGTGATGATCAACCTCGCGTCGCTGAAGGACCCCGCTCAGGTCAAGGCGCTCTCGGAGGATCTGGACCGCGCCCTCGACGGTGCCGAAGCCCAGCGCAAACGGATCACGGACTTCGTCGAGACGCGCATCGCGCGCTGATGCGACTGCTGCACGGACGACCGCTCGCGGAGCGGCTCGGCGCGCGCACGCGCGAGCGATCCGACGCGCTGCAGGGTCGCGGTATACAGCCCGTGCTCGCGGCGATCTCCGTCGGGATCGATCCGGCCGCGAATACCTATCTGCAGCGCCTCGTGCGCAGCGGGACCAGGCTGGGGATCACCGTGCGTGACCTGTCGCTGAGTCGGGAGGCCACGGAACAGGCGGTCATGGCCGAGCTCGATCGCGCCAGCCGGGACCACGCGATCCACGGGGTCCTGCTCCTCACCCCGTTACCGGGAAAGCTCGACGAGGGACATCTCGTCGATCACATCGCGCCCGAGAAGGACATCGAGGGTGTGAACCCCTACAACGTCGGGTTGCTGCTCGATGGCCGTCCGCGGTTCGTGCCATCGACGGCGGAGGCGATCATCGAGCTCCTGAAGTTCCACGGCGTAGCGCTGGCCGGCGCGGATGTCGTCGTCGTCGGGCGCAGCACGGTCGTCGGCCGCCCTGCCGCCGCGCTGCTGCTCAATGAGGACGCGACGGTCACGATCGCGCACAAGCGAACGGGCGACGTCGCCGCGCTCACCCGCCGCGCGGCCGTCGTCGTCGTCGCGGTCGGCCGGGCAGGGTTCCTGACGCGCGACATGATCGCGCCGGGCGCGACCGTCATCGACGCGGGCATCAACATGACACCGGCCGGGATCGCCGGCGACGTCGACGCCGACGGCGTCGCGACCGTCGCCGGAGCGCTCAGTCCAGTGCCCGGCGGCGTCGGGATTGTGACGACCGCAGTGCTGCTGCGGAACGTGCTCACCGCCGCGGAGACGCAGACCGCTGGCGGCTGACCACGAGGAAGCGACGCTTCATTTCCTCACCTCCGGCAATGCGCTGACCCTGCGCGTGGCTTCGAACGCGAGCGTCGCGAAACGTTCGGCCTCGACGAGGTCGTTGCGAGCCTTTGCGGCGCGGCTGAGTCGCATGAGCACATCCGCGAGCTCGGATCTCGCGCCCAAGCTGCGGTAGATGCCGGCTGCCTCCTGCAGCTCGGTAATGGCGCCATCTCTCTCGCCGCGGTGGTCGAGCACCCCTGACAGCACGACGCGTGCGGCGGCAACGGCCTCTTGGCTTCCCTCGGTCATCGCAAGATCGAAGGCATCGCGCGCAACGCGCTCCGCGACGGTCCAGTGGCCGAGCTTCGCGGCGCACTCGGCCTTCGTGTTCAGGTAGTGCGCGACGTACACGGGCGGCCCCGCCATCCGACCCAGGTAGATCGCGCGGTCTGCGTGTTCATAGGCTGCCTGCACGCGTCCGCCGTCAGCGCCGACGACCGCCAGCATATTGTGAACGAGGGCGGTCGCCGCGATGTCCTTCGCGACTTCGCTCGTCGCAAGCGCCCTTTGAAGGTATGTCGTTGCGGCTTCGAGGTCGGACTGAGCGCGATGTGAGACCGCCAACGCGTAGTAGATGGCGAACAGCGAGGAGAGGTCCCCGATGTCCTGGGCCCACTCGAGCGCCGTGTTCAGGTAGCCGGCCGCGGCCTGCGGTTCCCCGAGATCCACCGACACCGCTCCGAGTGCCTGCAAGACGCGCACTCGCAGGAGCCGATCCCGATCGTCGTTGCGCTCGAGGGTCCGCAGTACGGCCAAAAACAAGTCGCGCGCGCTGAGCGACAAGACGCTGAGCGATCGTCAAGTCTCGGATCGCTTCGCTCGGACGCTCCGTGAGATTCAGAGCGCGTGCGCGAGCCAGATGAAGCCGGCACCGCTGGCGCATCGAGAGCGCATCGCGTTCCAAAAGTGCGTCGGCGTCTCGGATGCAGTCGGGTGCAGTCATCCTCGATGCCAGGGCGGCAACGCGATCGACGTCGAACTCGGCCTCGCGCCGGCTGCGCTCCAGCTCCGCGTCGTCCAGGAAATGAGAGACAGGCTTTCCGAGCTTGCCCGCCATGTGCTCGAGCGACTTCATCGCCGGGCGGATCTTGCCGAGCTCGATCGCACTCACGTGCGCGCGCGTGTAATAGGGCGCCCCGAGCTGGGCTTGGCTCAGACCGGCGGCGACGCGTGCGTCACGCAAGCGTCGGCCCAGCTGGCCGAGCGCGGGCGAGTCGGGAACGACGTGACGCCGGCGAGTCCGCGTGGGCACGGCGCGAGAGGCTACGCGCGCCCTGGCGCGGCGTCAACTGACAATCGACAGAACAACGGTGGACGTTCGACGCGGGTCAGAGCCGGACGACCGGAGGATTCGCCGGGTCTTCGAAGTGGGTCGTATCGATGAACCGGAGCTTCCCCAGACGGCGGTCCATGAGCACCGAGTGCGTTCGAGCACCACCAGCGAAGAAACGAACGCCCTGCAACAAGTCGCCGTCGGTCACGCCGGTGGCGACGAAACGCACGTCGCTGCCGCTCGCGAGGTCCGCCGTCCGGTAGACGCGACCGTCGTCCACGATCCCCATCTTCTTGGCGCGCTCACGCTCCATGTCGTTCCGGAACTTGAGGCGCCCGAGGATCTCGGCGCCCAGGCACCTGAGCGCTGCCGCGGCGAGCACGCCCTCGGGCGCCCCTCCGGTCCCCATCACCGCGTGAACGCCGGTGCCCGCGACCGCGACCGAGATCGCCGCCATGAGATCGCCATCCTCGATGAGCTTGATGCGCGCGCCCGCGGCGCGGACCTCGGCGATGAGCTTCTCGTGACGCGGGCGATCGAGGATCACAACGGTGAGATCGTCGACGTCACGGCTCAGCGACGAGGCGATGATGTTCAGGTTCTCCGCGACCGGCCGATCGAGATCGACCTTTCCGGCGGCGGGCTTCCCGACGACGAGCTTCTCCATGTAGGTATCGGGCGCATGCAGCAGGCCCCCGCTCTCGGACACCGCGATCGTCGCGAGCGCGTTCGCGCGTCCCTTCGCGACGGGGTTCGTGCCCTCCAAGGGATCGACGGCGATGTCGACCTCCGGGCCCTCGCCGCGCCCGACCTTTTCTCCGATGTACAGCATCGGGGCTTCGTCGCGTTCGCCTTCGCCGATCACGACGGTGCCGTGGAACGACACCTCGTCCATCGTCTTGCGCATCGCTTCGACCGCTGCCTCATCGGCGCGATCGTTGTTCCCGTGGCCCATCCAGTGCGCGGCCGAGATCGCGGCCGCTTCGGTGATGCGCACGAGCTCGAGACTGGACGTCCTGTCGGTGGGGATCGGCGGGCCCATCATCGCGCGAAGACCCTAGTCGCTTCGTCGCTGCGCTGCACGAGCCCGGACCAGTCGCTCCGCGGCCTTCTCGATGCGCGGCAGCGGGTCGCGCATCGCGGCGTCGCGTTCCACATCGGACGGACTCGCGAGCGTCTCGATCGCCTCGATGCCCGCGTCGCGCATCACCTCGTGACCCGGTCCAAGGGTCCCGGCGACCGCGACGACCGGAACGTGCCGCCGTTTCGCGGCCAGGGTCACCGCGTGAGTGAGCTTGCCGTAGATGCTCTGCCCATCGATGCGGCCCTCGCCCGTCACAACGAGATCCGCGCCGACCAGCCGCTTGTCGAAGGCGACGGCGTCGAGGACCAGCAGCGCGCCAGAGACGAGTCGCGCATCGAGGAATGCGATGAGCCCCGCGCCGAGCCCGCCGGCCGCGCCCGCGCCGGGGACGCCGCGCACGTCACGACCGACGAATCGCTCGACGATGTCCGCGTAGCGCGTGAGAGCACGTTCGAGCTCGCGCTGGATCTCGGGCGTCGCGCCCTTCTGTGGTCCGTAGACCGCGGTCGCGCCTTCCGGGCCGAGCAGCGGATTGCGCACGTCGCATGCGACATCGATCGCGGGTCGGATGAGACGCGGATCGGTCTGCCCTTCGATGCGCGCCAAACGCGCGAGCGCCGCTCCGCCCTCCGGCAGCTCGCGCCCCTCCGCGTCGAAGAAGCGGTAACCGAACGCACGTGCCATGCCGGCACCGCCGTCGTTCGTCGCGCTGCCGCCGATGCCGATGACGATCCGCTGCGCGCCCGATGCCGCGGCGGCGAGGATGAGCTCGCCCGTGCCGCGCGTCGACGTGATGCGTGGATCGCGCTCGCGATCGCGAAGGAGCGGCATGCCGCTCGCGGCAGCCATCTCGAGGACGGCTGTGACGCGGTCGCCGAGGACGCCCCACTGGGCATCGATCTCGCGTCCGAGGGGATCATGGACGCGCGCGTGGCGCATCTCCCCGGCGGTCGCGCGCACCAGCGCGAGCGCCGTCCCTTCTCCCCCATCCGCGAGCGGTAGCTCGATGCAGTCGGCGCGCGGCCAGATGCGCCGAACGCCACGCGCGATCGCGCTCGCGACCGCGACCGCATCGGCGCTGCCTTTGAACGATTGGGGAGCGATGACGACCCGGTGCGCGTCGCGCTCGGGCACACGGGAATGATAGGTATGACTCGGAACGTTCAACCGGCGTGCCCCTAGACTCGGAAGCACGTGACCCTCACGACCGGGCCTGACGCGGGCTGTAGCCCGCGCGCCCCCGCCGAGCTCTCCGAAGCGTGGACAGAGATCGCCGAGCGGCGAGCGCCAGCGAGCGTTTTTCTCACTCCGGAGTGGATAGCGGTGGCGCGCGAGCACGACATCGCCGAGGCCGTGACCCTCGCGGTGGGCTACCCGCCGCAGGGCATCGCGGCCCTCGCACGCGAGGCGGACGGGACGCTCCGCTTCGCCGGCGGCGAGCTGACGGATGAGCAGGACATCGTCGCGCGGGCGGGTCAGGAGCGTTCGGTGGCGAACGGCGTCGCCGCGTGGATCGCCGGCGAGGCGCCGCGACGGGTCCGGCTCGACTACGTTCCCGAGGACGCCCCAACGCTTGGCGCGATGACGACGGTGCTCGGCGCGCGCGGTTATCGCATCGAGCGCTCGCGGCTCATCACGAGCCCGCGCCTCGCCCTACCGGGCGACTTCGAGTCCTACATCCAAGGCCTTGGCAAGAAAGAACGGCACGAGTTGCGACGCAAGATCCGCCGGCTCGAGAACGCGACACGCGCGACATTCCGTTGGGGCACGGACGCGGAACGGAGCGCGACGCTCGATCGCTTCTTTTCGCTCCAGCGCCTCTCGCGTGGCGAGAAGGCCACCTTCATGACGCCGGCCGTCGAGCGCTTCTTCCGCGACATCGCCGACGCGCTCGCGCCGCTCGGACGGCTGCGCCTCGGTGTCTTGCGCGCGCTCGACGAGGATGCGGCGGTGCTCTTCGCGCTCGCGTATCGCGGCACGCTCGCCCTCTACAACGCCGCGTACGATCCGGCGCTGGCGTCGCTGTCGATCGGGATCGTGAGCCACGCCTGGGCGATCCGCGAGGCAATCGCCGAGCGCCTCGACACCTACGACCTGCTGCGTGGCGACGAGCCGTACAAGTACGACCTCGGAGGAAAGGATCGCTGGCTCGGTCGGCTCGAAGCGACATTATCGTGACACGACGGATCGCGATGGTGTCCGTGCACGCGTGCCCGCTTGCAAAGCTTGGTGGTCGCGACTCGGGCGGCATGAATGTCTATGTGCGGGAGATCGCGCGAGTTCTTGGGCAGCGCGGCATCGAGGTGGATGTCTTCACGCGTTGGCGCGAGCGGTACGACCCGCGCGTTCAGCGGCTCGGCGACAATGCGCGCGTCATCCACATCGAGTCGGGACCCATCGGCTACTGGCCCAAGATGGACGTCTACGACCACCTCGACGAGTTCACCGCGAAGCTCGACGAGTATGTCGCGGCCGAAGGCGGAGCGTACGACCTGATCCACGCGCATTACTGGCTGTCGGCGAGCGTCGCACGCTCGCTCGCGTCGCGCTGGAGGGTGCCGCGCATCCAGATGTTCCACACGCTGGGCCTCGTGAAGCGCGAGTTCATGGACGAGGACGTCGACGGCGAGAGTGATGTGCGCACCGCCATCGAACGTCAGGCCGTCCGCGAATCGGCTGCGCTGGTCGCGGCGAGCGACATCGAGCTCGGCGAGCTGCGCGACCTGTACGACGCGGATCCCGACAAGGTCCACGTCATCCCGTGCGGCGTCGATCCGGCGCTGTTCCGTCCGATGCGCCAGGCCGATGCGCGCGAGCGACTCGGCCGCGACCAGTGCGAGCGCATCGTCCTGTTCGTCGGTCGCATCGAGCAGATCAAGGGGATCGACGTCCTGCTGCGCGCCCTCGCGCTGCTGTTCTTCCGCCGGCCCGACCTGCGCAGCGACGTGTGCCTCCTCGTCGTCGGCGGTGCGCTCGATCCACAGGACGACGCGCCTGAGACGGAGAAGATCGAGGAGCTGCGTCGGCTCGTGCACGAGCATCGCATGGAGGCGAACGTGAACTTCGTTGGTTCGCTCGACCAAGAGACCCTCGCCCTCTATTACGCCGCGGCCGACGTGTGCGCCGTCCCGTCGCTCACCGAGTCCTTCGGCCTCGTCGCGCTCGAGGCGATGGCCTGCGGCACGCCCGTCGTCGGAACACGAGTGGGCGGCCTGCAGACGCTCATCGAGGACGGCGAGTCCGGCCTGCTCGTTCCCGCGGGCGACTACCAGGCGCTGGCGGAGGCGATCGCGCAGGTACTGACAGACCACCGTCTACGGATCCACCTCGCGCACGGAGCGCGCGATCGCGCCGAGCACTTCACCTGGCAGAGCGTCTGCGAGAAGATCGACGCGCTGTACACGTCCGTCCTCGCATCCTCGAAGGCCGTGGAGGTGTAGCGGTGGTCGAGGCGTTCCCGATCCCCAGGCGGGCCATGGCGATCTTTGCTCATCCCGACGACGTCGATTTCGGCTGCTCGGGAACGCTCGCGAGCTTCATCGAGCGCGGAACGCACGTGACGTACTGCCTTCTCACGAGCGGCGACAAGGGCACGCACGATCCCAAGGTGGCGCCCGACGCGCTCGCGCAGACGCGCGAGAAGGAGCAGCGCGCTGCCGGCGAGGCGATCGGCGTGAAGGAGTTCGTGTTCCTCAGGCACCACGACGGGGAGCTCGAGCGGTCGATGGAGCTGCGCGGCGAGGTGTGCTTCGCGATCCGCGTACACAAACCCGACCTCGTCTTCACGAACGATCCGTGGAGCCACTACCAGGTCCACCCCGATCACCGCGTCGCAGGATGGTCGGGCATGGACGGCGTCATCGCCGCGCGCGACCACCTGTTCCACCCAGAGCAGCTGAGCACCGGCAAGCTGCAGAAGCACCGCGTGGCCCGCGTCCTCCTGTTCGGCACGCGCGATCCGAACGTATGGTTCGACATCAGCGGCACGCTCGACAAGAAGATCAGAGCACTGCAATCGCACAAGTCGCAGCTGGGCGGCCGCACCGAGTTCCCCAAACGGATGCGGACCTGGGCGAAGACCATCGGGGCGACCTGGAACGTGCCGGCCGCGGAGGCCTTCCGCTACGTGGAGCTCGCCTAGGGGGTGGGCCTCCGGCGCACGACCTCGATCGTCGGGAATCCGGCGGGCCGCATCGGCCCCACGGACGGCGCGGGAGGCAGGTATGCCGACGTGCCGAACCCGACGATCCGCTTCGCGAGCTCGCCGCCCGCCTCAAGCTCCTCCATCGCCGCGTCGAGATGCTGCGATGTCAGGGTCTTCGAGCCGGCAATCGCGGCGAGGAGCGCGGCCTTGCGCAGCAGCTCCTTGATGTAGGCCGGGCTCGCTCCGTCCGTCTTCTCGACGTAGCGCTCGAAGTCGACGCCGTCGAGCTGGAGCCCGCGCGCGTACAACTCGAGCAGCCGCGCGCGGCCGCGCGCGTCGGGGATCGGCAGTTCGACGACGAGATCGACGCGTCCGGGACGCGCCGCGAGCGCTGGTTCGAGGATGTCCGGCCGGTTCGTCGTCAGGATGAACAGCACGTCCGAGTCGTCGGCGAGTCCGTCGAGCTGGTTCAGCAGCTCGAACAGCAGCGGACTCGTCGGCACGCCGGGCATGCCGCGCTCCTGGGCGATGAGATCGACGTCCTCGACCACGACCGTGGCCGGAGCCAGCACCCTCGCGAACTGGCCGATCGTCCCCAGGCCGCCCATGCCGAGCCCGGTCACGATGATCAGCGTCCGTCCGGTCATCTGCGTGGCGAGATACATGACTGAGAGCGTCTTCCCTGTGCCCGGCGGGCCATAGAGAAGGATGCCGCGCTTCAGCGATCGCTTCGCGGCGACCAGAGCGGCGGCGTGATCCGAGAAACGTACCGCGTGCTGCTCGATCCGCTCCAGCACGCCATCAGGAAGCACGATCTCGTCGCGTGCGACGTTCGGGAGCCGGTGGAACTTCACCAACGACTGGACGCCGTACTGGCCGGGTGCCAGAGAGATCGCCTTGCCGCGATAGACGTTGAGCTCCTTCGTCGCCGCGGTCAGATCGTGGAGCAGCTCGAGGGCCGCCTCGCGCCGCGAGCACGCGACCTCGAGGCGCAGTCGGGTCCGCGGCCCCATCTCGAGCGTCGGTGGTCCGACGACGAAGACCGTCAGACGATCCTCGCCCGAGGTGACGAAGAAGAGCCCGTACTGGACGCACGCCAGCGTTCGGTCCCCCTCCAGACGGAAGTTGACGTAGTCGACCGGGCCTTCTGAGATCCGGCCGTATGGATTGTTCGGCGCCAGAAGATCCGAGAAGGCGAACTGCTGCCAGCGCTTGTTCGGCGCGGAGAATCCGACGAGATCAGCGGTGCGACCGTTCGAATAGAGGACCTTGTCGAGCGCCACCTGCACGTTCGGATGCTCGTAGTTGTCGAAGTCCTCGCTGACGATCGGGATACGGCCCGGCTCGCCACCCAGGTGCGCCCGTAGCCGCTCGAGCAGCGGGCTCGTCTCCTTCGCGGCCTCGGCATTCATCGCGTCGATGAATCGCTTGAACGAGGACGCGAATTCCTGGGTCGTCTTACCGTTCGGATCGGCCATGAGCAAAGGCTACGCCGACAGCCTCTGGCAATCGAGGAACCGAGCAGGCGCAGGTGACCCTAGTCTTGCGCCGTGACGGAGCACGAACGGGCCCTGCGCTACGGAATGAATCCGCAACAGAAACCCGCCCGTGTGTTCCGCGCGGAGGGCAAGCTCCCCTTCCGCGTCCTGAGCGGTGAGCCAGGCTTCATCAATCTGCTCGACGCGCTGAACGCCTGGCAGCTCGTGTCCGAGCTTGCGCGAGTCACCGGACTGGTCGCGGCGGCCTCGTTCAAGCATGCGAGCCCCGCGGGGGCCGCGGTCGCGACGCCGCTCACGCCAGGGCTCGCCGACGCATATCGCGTCAAGGCCGAGGGACTCTCGGCGCCGGCCATCGCGTACGCGCGAGCGCGCGGAGCGGATCGACTCGCGTCGTTCGGCGACATCGCGGCATTCAGCTCGGCGATCGACGAGTCGGCGGCCGCGCTCCTCGCACGTGAGGTCTCCGATGGAGTGATCGCTCCTGGTTTCAGCGATGAGGCGCGCGGGATCCTGGAGTCGAAGCGTGATGGACGCTACCTAATGCTCGAGATTGATCCGGCCTACGAGCCTCCAGAGCTGGAGCGCCGTGATGTTTTCGGGGTAACGCTCGAGCAACGTCGGAACGATGCGCCGATCGAAGCCGCCCTCTTGCGACATGTCGCGACGAGAGAGACGCGACTGTCAGCAAGCGCGATCCGTGACCTGCTCATCGCGCTCGTCACCGTGAAGTACACGCAGTCCAATTCGGTCGCATTGGCCCGTGATGGACAGGCGGTCGGAGTAGGCGCAGGCCAGCAGAGCCGCATCGATTGCACACGATCGGCGTGCGAGAAGGCGGAACGATGGTGGCTTCGTCAGCACAAGGAAGCGCGGGAGATCCTTCGCAGCAAAACTACGTCCCGCCCCGAGCGTGACAATGCGACCGACGCGTTCGTGCGTGCGGGTCTGTCCGAACACGAGCGAAGAAGTTGGCTCGCCGGGCTCGGAGAAGTTGCCCTCGCGTCGGACGGATTCTTCCCCTTCCGCGACAGCATCGATCGCGCGTACGAAAGCGGCGTGCGGTACGTCGCCCAGCCTGGGGGCTCATTGCGCGATCCTGAAGTCATCGACGCGTGCGATGAACACGGGATGGTCATGGCTGTGACCGGCCTGCGACTGTTCCACCACTAGCCCTCGCTAGTGCTTGTAGTGGCGCCTACCCGTGAAGAGCATTGCCATGCGGTGTCTGTTCGCAGTCTCGATCATCATCGCGTCGCGCAGTGACCCACCGGGCTGGATGATCCCGGTCACACCTGCACGGGCCGCGATCTCGATACCGTCCGGGAATGGGAAGTACGCGTCCGACGCCATCACGGCGAGACGCGTGTTCTCACCCGCCTTACGGACCGCGACCTCAACGGCGACCGCGCGCGAGACCTGGCCCGAGCCGACGCCAACGCTCGCAAGGCCCTTCACCAGGACGATCGCGTTGGAGGTCACGTGGCGCACGCAGCGCCAGGCGAACAGCAGGTCGGTGAGCTCCTCGAGCGTCGGCGTGCGCTCCGTGACGACCTTGAAGTTCCCCTCCTCCGTGACGGACTCGTCCGGCGTCTGCACCAGGAGACCCCCTGAGACCTTCTTCAGATCGAAGGCGTGATCGTCTGCACGTCGAACGCGACGGCCATCGACGAGCGCGTTCGGCACCGACAGGATCTCGAGATTCTTCCGCAGGCGCAGGAGCGGCAGCGCGTCGTGCTCATAGCCCGGCGCGATGATCGCCTCGTAGAACGTGTCCTGCATGGCCTCCGCCAGCTCCCGAGTCACCAGACGGTTCGCGCCAACGATGCCGCCGAATGCCGAGACAGAGTCGGCCATGAACGCACGCCGGTAGGCCTTGGTGATCTCGCTCTCCGACGCGATCCCGGTCGGGTTCTGTCGCTTCACGATCGCGACGGTCGGCTGCGCAAAGTCCGACACGATGCGCCACGCTGCGTTGATGTCGAGCACGTTGTTGAAGCTCGCGGCCCGGCCGTGGATCTGCTCCATCGAGACCATCGCGCCGCCCTCTTCGCCGCGGAGCGCGTAGAAGGCAGCTTGCTGGTGCGGATTCTCCCCGTAGCGAAGATCGCGGACCTTGCGGAGCGACAGCGTCATCTCGTCGGGGAACTGGATGCCGGCCTCGCTCACGAAGCGCGACGCGATCGTCGCGTCGTACGCCGCCGTGTGTGAAAACGCCTCAGCGGCGAGAAGCCGACGCGTTTCGAGCGACACATTGCCCCGACCCTTGAGCTCGTCGAGCACCGCACCGTAACGATCCGGTCGCGCGATGACGACGACGTCCTGATAGTTCTTCGCCGCCGCGCGGAGGAGCGTCGCGCCGCCGATATCGATCTGGTCCTGGAGCTCGAGCCCGCGCTTGCCCGCAGCCGCCGCCTTCGCGTAGGGATAGAGGTTCACCGCGACAAGATCGATCGGCTCGATCGCCTCACGCTCGAGCTCGGCTCGGTGCATCGGGTCATCGCGGCGCGCCAAGAGCGCGGCGTGGATGCGCGGGTGCAGCGTCTTGACCCGCCCACCGAGCAGGACGGGCGAGCCGGTCTGTTCCTCGACCGGCTTCGAGTCCACGCCCTCCATCGCGAGCGCGGCACGCGTGCCGTCGGTCGCGATCAGATCCCAGCCGAGCTCGCGCAAACCGCGCGCGAACGCGACGAGACCGGTCGTATCAGAAGCTGAGAGGAGTGCTCGCACGGTGTCTCCCTGTCAATCCCGCTGGCGGTCGCTAGCATAGCCGGACCGTGCCGTTCGACCTCGGTCACTTCGTTGACCGTTTTTTTCAGCCCTTCAACACGGAGTCGCGGTTCTACTGGCCCGCGGTCTACGCGGTCGCGGTATCGCTCGTCGCGAACGTCGTCTGGTACAACTGGCGGCGTCGCGGCGCGACGCCGCCGGCGGAGAACACGCTGAAATCATGGGCGTTCTGGACGAACATCGTCTTCCTCATCGTGCTCCTGGTGTGGATCATCGCGAAGCTCCCGTTCTGGGTCATCGGCGTGACGATGGCGGCGAATGTCGCGGCGCTGGGGTTCATGTATCTCTACGTGCTACCGCCGCAGGAGGCCGCCTGGGAGCGCGAGCGCCGACGCCAGCGGTACTTCCCGCAGCCGGAGAGGCGCAAGAAGAAGCGGCGCCGCTAGCCTGCTATTCGGGCGCCGCATATGCGATCGAGAAGTCGTTGTAGCGTCCCTCGCCGCCGAGGTCCGTCCGGTCCACGCGTTCCACCCGCGCCATGCGCGGTCCGTGCGCGAGCCATCTCTCCAGGTCAGCGACCGACTCCTGCGGTCCCTCCGCGATGAGCTCCACCGCGTCGTCTGGCCTGTTCCAGACGCAACCGCTGAGCCCGCGCGCGGTCGCCTCGCGCACCGCCGCGTTGCGGAAGTTCACGCCCTGCACGATCCCGCGAACGACGAAACGCGCGCGTGTCATGCGCGTCGCTTGCGCCTCGCGAGCATGTCGTCGTGCCCCGAGGTGTTCGCGACCGCAGGGCGCGTGAGCCAGCCACGCCGGGCCGTAGCGACCGCGAACTCCATCCACTCGAGCTCCTCGGTCGCGTGAGCGTCGGAGTTGGCGACGAGCGTGACGCCCCGCTCTAGCGCCTTGCGGACCCAGACATCCGGCAGGTCGAGCCGCTCCGGTCCACCGTTGATCTCGATCCACGTTCCCGTCTCGACGGCGGTGTCGATCACCGCCTGAAGGTCGACGGCGTGCGGATCGCGCTTCTCCAAGAGACGGCCGGTGGGATGCGACAGCGCGGTCACGAGCGGATGCCGCATCGCGGTGAGCACGCGTTCGGTCATCGCCTCACGGGTCTGGCCGAACGCCGAGTGCACCGACGCGCTCACGATGTCGAAACGCGCCAGCAGATCGTCTGGGTAGTCCAGCGCTCCATTCGCCCGGATGTCGACCTCGGTCCCGATGACGATGCGGAACGGGGCGAGCTCTTCATTCAGCCGCCGCGCCTCCTCGACCCGCGCGGTGATCCGCTCGGCACCGAGGCCGTTCGTCATCCCAAGACCCGGCGAATGATCGGTGACGGCGAGATACGCGTAGCCCTTGTCGCGTGCGCGGCGCGCCATCGACGCGAGCGTGTCGCGCCCGTCGGTCCAGTTCGTATGGGTGTGCAGATCGCCTCGGATATCGGCCAGGGTGACTAGGGCCGGCAGCGCGTGAGCGAGCGCGGCGTCGATCTCGCCGTGATCCTCACGCAGCTCGGGCGCGATCCAGTCCAGACCGAGAGCGGCGTAGACCTCCTCCTCGGTCCGCGACGCGATCTCCTGGCCCCGGGCCTCCGCGCCGACGCGATACAAGCCGTACTCGTTCAGCAACAGCTTCTTCTTCAGAGCGTGTCCGCGCAGCCTGACGTTGTGCTCCTTCGAGCCCGTGAAGTACAGGAGCGCCGCGCCCCACGAGTCCGGTGGCACGACGCGAAGATCGATCTGCAGCCCGCGCGCGACGATGACCGATGTCTTCGTGTCGCCCTTCGCCAGGACGCGCTCGACCGACGGCGACCGCACGAACGCATCCATCACCGATACGGCGGTCGACGATGCGACGAGCAGGTCGACGTCGCCGATCGTCTCGCGGTACCGCCGCAGGCTTCCCGCGATCGAGATCGCCTCGATCCCGGTCTCCTGACGGAGCCAGCCCACCATCGCGGTCGCGGCGGCCCGAGCATGATGGACGAGGTTCCGGCCGGTGCGCTGCTTCAGCGAGGCGATCGACTTGAGGATGTTCTCTTCGGTCCTCGCCTGGATCTTCGGCAGCTCCCGCAGGCGGTGCGCCTTGGCCGCCTCCTCCAGCTCGTCGACGGTCGTGATCTTCAGGTTGTCGTAGATGATCCGCGCCGTCGCCGGTCCGACCCCGGGCACGCGCAGGAGCGTGATGAGACCGGACGGCACGGCGGCTTTGAGCTCCTCGTGGCGCACAGACGTGCCGGTGCTCACGAGCTGTGTGATCGCATCGCGCACGGATGGACCGACCTTGGGGATCTCGGCCAGGCGATCCTGTTCGACGAGCGCCGCTATGGGCTCGCGAAGATCGCGGATCGCGCGCGCCACGGCTCGGTAGGTGACGGCGCGGAAGACGTTCTCGCCCTTCAGCTCGAGCAGATCGCCGATCTCCTCGAGGACCGCGGCGACGCCTTCGTTGTCATACGTGACGGCATCGCGGGGCACATAGCGAATGCTAGCGAAGGGCGCCGGAGAAGGTCGCGCTAGCTGCGCGTCGTCGCCGGCGTCCGCGCGAGCTCGAGGTAACGGAAGGCTTGATCGGTCTCGCCGCGCGCGCGAAGCTTCATCGCGTATTCGGCCGCGAAGGCCGAGAGGTTCGGGTGGTCGCCCACCTCCACGAGCAGCTCGACGGCCTTCCGGTACGCGCGGTCGCTCGCGGCGAACGACCCCAGCGCATCCTGCGCGGCGCCGATGACGCGCAGCGCGTCCGCGCGCTGAACCGGCTCGTCAGTGAGGGTCTTCTCGGCCTGGCGCGCGACGCTCAGCGCGTGCTCTGCGTCGCCGTTCACGAGAGCGATGCGCGCCAGCACGAGCTGTGCGACCGCGACCATGCCCTCATCGTGCGCCATCTGTGCCGCGGCGGCCCCACGCTCGGCCAGCTCGCGGGCCTCGTCGGTTTTGCCCATCTCGAAGTGGATCGATGACAGTGAGTGCAGCACCTGCAGCTGGAACGTCGTGTCCTCGACGCGTGTGAAGAGATCGAGAGCACGCCGATAGTTCGCGATCGCGCCATCGAGCTCGCCGGCGTCGTACAGCGATACGGCCACACCCATGTAGCCCTGTGCCGCGAGGCGCAGCTCGTCGATCCCGCTCGCGAGGTCCAGCGCCGAGCCATACGTCTGCATCGCCTTCGCGGTCCGGTTCAAGCGGCGATACGCCGTGCCGAGCGCGACGAGGATGCGGGCACGGAGACGCGGATCGCTGACCTCGAAACGCTCCATCGCATCGCGCGCAGCCTCGAGCGCCTCGGCCGCGGCCACGTACTGGCCGATCTGCCCGTAGGCGATGCCGCGAAGGTGCAGCAGATGCGCGACCTCGCCGGCGTCGATGTTTGCGTCGATGAGCGACAGCGCCTCGCCGATGCGGTCGAAGGCGATCTCACGATTACCGGTGTTCATCTCGGCCTGCGCCAGCAGGCGCAGCAGAGCTGCGCGTTCCCGCTTCTCGGGCTTCGCCTCGAGCGCCGCCGTCACCTCGCCACGCACGACCGCCCAGTCGCGCCGCTCCGCGGCCGCCTCCGCGGCCAACCGGTGGAAGACCAGACGCTTCGACGCGGCGAGCGGCTCGTCACCGAGGAAGTAATCGAGGCTCTTGCCGAGCCGCGCCGCGAGGATCTGAAGCGACCGGACCGACGGTCGGACCAGACCGGATTCGACCTGGCTGATGAAGCCCTTGGTGAGCTCTTCGCCGGCGAGCTGAGCCTGACTCATGCCTCGCTCGCGTCGGGCTTCGCGCACACGAGCTCCGAGCCCGCTCGGTTTCGTCACCGTGTCGGTGGTCGTCACATCGCTCCAATGTCACCGAACTGACAGACAGGCGCCTGGTTTCGCCTTGCGCCTTCATGTTCAGCGTTCGTAGACTCGCCGGAGGATAGCCAACCGTTCACGGCGGGCACAATCCGCCGAACGGGGGAGGGATGAAGGGGAGACGCAGGTGACACCACTTCGCATGCAGATCATTCGCGTCGTCGTGCTGGCCCTCATGTTGTTCGCGCTGACCACGAACTATGCCGCCGCGGACGAGGGCGGATGGACCGACAGCGTGCCCTACGACCCGGGACTTCCTTGCGAACTGACTCCACCGCCCGCGCCGCCATCCCCGTTCACGGAATAGTCGGGCAGCCATACTGGCCGCGTGCCCGCCACATCAACCGATCGCCGCCAACGCATCGAGATCGACGGTAAGCCATTCCTGTTCCAGCACGGCTACCGGTTCGGGAAGGTCACGTACGTCACGAGACTGCCCCTCGAAAAGAGCATGACCGTGTTCGCGCCCGGGCATCTTTCCGCGAGTGAGGTCGAGTCCGTCGTTCGCGGGGACAACCCCTGGATGCTGGACTAAGCCAGGCCAACGGCGATGCGCGCGGTCGTCCAGCGAGTTCGCTCTGCCTCGGTGCACGTCGCGGACGAGACCGTCGCGACGATCGGCCCGGGCATCACGGTGCTGCTCGGTGTCGCAGCCGACGACCGGCCCGAGGACGGCGAACGCGTGGCCGCGAAGGTCCTCGCGCTCCGCATCTTCGACGACGGCAGGGGCCGTCTCGATCGCGCGCTCAACGACGTGGGCGGAAGCGTCCTGGTCATCCCGCAGTTCACGCTCTACGGCGACGTGCGCCATGGACGGCGTCCCGACTTCACCGCCGCCGCGCCGCCCGAGGTCGGCCTGCGGCTCTTCGATGCGTTCTGCGGTGTGTTGCGCGGCGCGGACGCGACCGTCGCCCAGGGTCGCTTTGGGACGGACATGCGTATCGTGCTCGAGGCCGACGGCCCCGTGACGCTCGTCCTGTCGACCGACGGCTGGGCCCAGGCGGACCTCGGCCGCAGGAGCGGCGCGTGACAGAGCCGAGCTGACGGACCGTGCCGTGACCGAGCTTGGCTGATGGACCACACCGACCATGTGCGATTGCTGCGCGACGGCGTCACGCCCGGCGGCGCCTGGGCGGATCTCGGCGCGGGGACCGGCGCGTTCACGCTCGCGCTCGCGGAACTGCTGGGTCCGGGCGCCGAGATCATCGCGGTCGATCGCGATCGCGGCGCACTGCGTGATCTCGAACGCTCGCTGCGACCGGGCAACGCGACGGTGCGCACGCTCGGCGCGGATTTCACCAAGCCGCTCGCGCTCACAGCGCTCGACGGCGTCGTGATGGCGAACTCGCTGCATTTCGTCCGCGACAAGAAACCGGTGCTGAGGCTGGTCCACGACATGCTCAAGCCCTCGGGCAGGCTGCTGGTGGTCGAGTACGACGCCGACCGTGGCAATCCGTACGTGCCGCATCCGCTGTCATTCGAGGCCTGGCGCGCGCTCGCCGACGCGAGCGGCTTCACCAGCACTCGCAAACTGGCGAGCGTGCCGAGCCGCTTCCTCCGCGCGATCTATTCGGCGGAGAGCGTGAGAGCGTGAAGCGGATCGCCGTGATCCTCGTCGCCGTTCTGCTCGCGTCGTGTGGCAGCGCGCCGGGCGTGACCGTCTCGATCGCCGGCATGCCTATCCCGATGATCACGAGCAGCACCACCGAGGGAACGCCATGCTCGACGGTCCATAGCGACGGATTCGCGCAGAACGCACCGCTCACGACCGTGCGCGCGCCGACCCTCGTCGCGATCCATTTCGAGGCGGGCAGGGTGCGACCGAGATCCGCGGCGCGATCTACGACTCTGACGCGCCGCTGCCTTCCAACGTGAACATCCGTTGGTCGCTCCTCGCGACGCAGGGCGAGGAGAGCCACGTCTTTCGCCTTCGCATCGAGCCACCGTAGCGCTCGCCTCCTGACAGCAGCGTCAGGGCGTGAACTGCGCCTCCACCTCGATGATCGCGTTCGTTCGCGGGTCGATGTGCACGCGGAACTTCTCAGTCGCGGTGGCACCGGCCGGGACGTAGTCGCAGTTCACCTGCACCGTCCACACCCGCGTGACCTGGCAGGGCGCGTCGTACGTCTTGAAGAACAGCTGGCCCTGTGGCGTGCTCTTCGCGATCGCGACGTACTCGGCATCGCTCAGCGCACCCGAAGGCGGCCGCAGATAGAGGAACGCGATCGCGAAGATCGCCAGGAGCCCCGCGAAGATCGCGAGTTGCGCCCGGACGCTGATCCGCCTCGTCAGAGCTGCGCTCCGCCGCGCGCCAGGTCCAGGGCCGTCGCGAGCGTCAGCTTCGCGGCCTTGAGCCAGAGCCGCTTGTTGGTGACCTTGTCAGGCGTGTCGCTCACCGTATGGAAGGTGAAGTTGCCCGGGAAGGTGGCGTCGATCTCACCGTAGCGCTCCACCAGCGCGACCGACGGGATACCGCCGACGAGGCCGAAGGGAGCGGCGTCGAGGATGAACGCGTCGCTCGTCGCGAGCTGCTCGACCAGCGGCGACACGCCGATCTGGTAACGCTGGTTCGCCTCCTTCACGCGGTCGCGAAGCGACGCGGACTTCGTCGTGTAGTAGACGAGGTCGAGCCGGTCGGCGAGTGGATTGAATCCCACCATGTCGATGTTGATGACCCAGCGGTAGGGATTCGACGGCGAGAGCGATTGCAGGTAGGCGAGGCTCCCCTTGAAGAAGTACTCCTCGCCGTCGAAGAACGCGAGCACGATCGGCATCCGCAAGGACGCGCGGTCCGCGGCCAGGACGCGCGCGTATTCCAGGAGCGCGGCCGTGCCGGTCGCGTTGTCGTCGGCGCCCGGCGCAGGATCGAGCGCGGGACGCCAGCCCGTCGTGCGATTGCCGGTCGAGTCGAAGTGCGCGCAGATCATCCCGGCGCCACCGAGGAAACCCTCGGCGCCGCTGCCCGCGATCGGGTTGATCGTCGCGAAGATGTTGTCGAGACGCACGCCGTTGTAGGACGTCGGGATGTCCTGCACGACAACGCCCGGGAGCGCGGAAAGCTGCTCCATGAGATATGCGATCGCCATCGCGTGTCCGGGGTGCAGCGGATGCCGCGACACGAACGACGTGAGCGCGCGCAGGTGGTCGTCGAGCTTCGCCGCGTCGATCTGCGCGAGGATCTCGGCGATCGGACGTCCGGTCGGGGCCGGCGTTGGCGTGGGACGCGTCGTCGCGCTCCGACCGACCGACGCGCTTGGTGCCGAAGTCGGCGTCGCCGTGTCCGCCACCGTAGCTGTGGGAGGCGCCGTGTACGTGAAAACGCGACCTGGTATGCCGTCGCACGCGACGACCAGGACAACGAGCAGCGCGACGAGGGCCCTCATCCTCTCAGGCTAAACGGACGCTCGCCGCGAACGGTGCCTAGTTCAGCTTTCCCGCGCCGACCGGCTTCTTCTCGCGCTCCTCGGCGATCTCCGCCGCGTACTGCTCCGACCAGAAGACGATCTCGCCGTTCTGCGCATCGGCCACCACCGTGTCACCCTCGCGGAACTCACCGGAAAGCAGCTTCTGGGCGAGCGGATCGAGGATGCGCTTCTGGATCGTCCGTTTGATCGGTCGCGCGCCATACACCGGGTCGAAGCCTTCTTTCGCGATGAGCGCCTTCGCGTTCGCGGTCAGCTCGATCGTGATCTTCCGTTCGGCGAGGCGCTTCGCGAGCATCTCGGTCTCCTTCTGGACGATCTCCATGAGCTGCTCGCTCACGAGATTCTTGAAGATGACGATCTCGTCGACGCGGTTCAGGAACTCCGGCCGGAACTGCCCGCGCAGCGCATCCATGACGCGCTTGCGCATGAGGTCCGGCTGCTCGGCGAGCTCGGTGATGAACGTCGAGCCGACATTGCTCGTCATGATGATGACGACGTTCTTGAAGCTCACCGTGCGGCCATGGCCGTCGGTGAGACGGCCGTCGTCGAGGATCTGGAGCAGGATGTTGAACACGTCCGGATGCGCCTTCTCGATCTCGTCGAGGAGGAGCACCGCGTAGGGACGGCGGCGCACCGCCTCGGTGAGCTGTCCGCCCTCTTCGAACCCGACGTAGCCCGGCGGTGCTCCGATGAGGCGGGCGACGGTGTGCTTCTCCATGTACTCACTCATGTCGAGCCGGACCATGGCTTTCTCGTCGTCGAAGAGGAATTCCGCGAGCGCCTTCGCAAGCAGCGTTTTGCCGACACCGGTCGGGCCGAGAAACAGGAACGAGCCGAGCGGCCGATTCGGGTCCTGCATTCCCGCGCGCGCGCGCCGCACCGCGTTCGCGACAGCGGTCACCGCCTCCTCCTGACCGACGACCCGGGCGTGGAGGTTGTCTTCCATGCGCAGCAGCTTCGAGACCTCGCCCTCGAGGAGCTTCGTGACCGGGATGCCGGTCCACTTCGCCACGACCTCGGCGATGTCCTCGGGCGTGACCTCCTCGGTCAGCAGCTTCTCGCCGCGGTGCAGCGCGGCAAGCTTCTCCTCGGCGGCGGTCACTTCGCGCTCGAGCGCGGCGAGCGTGCCGTACTTCAGCTCGGCGGCCTTCCCGTAGTCGGCGGCCCGCTCGGCCTTCTCGATGTCCATACGGACGTTCTCGAGCTGCGACTTCTTCTCGCGTATCTCCTGGATCGCGGCCTTCTCCTGCTGCCACCGCGAGCGAAGTCCTTCGGACGATTCCTTCAGATCTGCGAGCTCCCGCTCCAGACGCGTGAGGCGCTCCTTGCTGGCCTCGTCGGTCTCCTTGCGCAGGGCCTCGCGCTCGATCTCGAGCTGGCGGATGCGGCGCTCGACCTCGTCCAGCTCCGCGGGCATCGAGTCGATCTCCATGCGGAGCTTCGATGCTGCCTCGTCCACCAGGTCGATGGCCTTGTCCGGCAGGAAACGGTCGCTGATGTAACGCGCTGACAGCGTCGCCGCCGCGACGAGCGCGGAGTCCTGGATACGCTGACAGCGTCGCCGCCGCGACGAGCGCGGAGTCCTGGATACGCACGCCGTGATGGACCTCGTAGCGCTCGCGCAGGCCGCGCAGGATCGAGATCGTGTCCTCGATCGTCGGCTCGCCGACATAGACCGGCTGGAAGCGCCGCTCGAGGGCCGCGTCCTTCTCGATGTGCTTTCGGTACTCGTCCAGGGTGGTCGCGCCGATCGTGTGCAGCTCGCCGCGCGCGAGCATCGGCTTCAGCATGTTCGCGGCGTCAACGGCGCCCTCGGCCGCGCCCGCGCCTACTACGGTGTGCAGCTCGTCGATGAACAGGATGATCTGGCCTTCGCTCGCGGCGATCTCCTTCAGCACGGCCTTGAGCCGCTCCTCGAACTCGCCGCGGTACTTCGCGCCGGCGAGCAGCGAGCCGATGTTCAGCTCGAAGATGCGCTTGTCCTTCAGACCCTCGGGGACGTCGCCGCGCACGATCCGCTGGGCGAGGCCCTCGACGATCGCGGTCTTTCCGACACCCGGCTCGCCGATCAGCACCGGGTTGTTCTTCGTGCGGCGTGACAGGACCTGGATGACGCGGCGGATCTCCTCATCGCGGCCGATGACCGGATCGATCTTCCCCTTCCGCGCGAGATCGGTGAGCTCCCGACCGTACTTCTCGAGCGACTGGTACTTGCCTTCCGGATTCGCGTCAGTCACGCGCTGGTTGCCGCGCACAGCCTTCAACGCGCCCAGCACGCGCTCGTGCGTGATGCCGAGGCGCTTCAGCGCCTGGCCGGTGTAGCCATTGTCGGCGGTCATCGCGAGCAGCAGGTGCTCGGTGGAGACGTACTCGTCGCCGAGGGCCTCCGCTTCTTTCTGCGCGCTCTGCAGCACGCGACCCAGACGAGCCGAGGCGCCGATCTGCACGTTGCCCGAGACCTTTGGCTGGCGCTCCAGCTCGGTGCCGAGGGCGCCGCTCAGCTGCGCGGGCTGTACGCCCAGCGCGGTGAAGACGCTCGGCACGACCCCGCCCTGCTGCTCGAGCAGTGCGGCGGCGAGATGCTCGACGTCGATCTGACTGTGTCCGTTGTCACGTGCGCGCTGCTGGGCGCCGATGATTGCTTCCTGTGATTTCTCGGTGAGCTTGTTGGGATCGATCATTTCATTACCTGCTCAATCTCTGGCCTAGAGCATTCCCTTGCGCGGATCTTCGCCCGCGCGCGACGCTGCAAGCTGCTGGACGAGCGCGCGCTCCTTTTCGGTGAGCTTCGTCGGAAGCACGACCTTGACGGTCACGTATAGATCGCCGTGACCACCGTTCACGCGTGGCATCCCCTGCCCCGCGAGCCGGATGGTCCGGCCATTCTGCGTCTCCGGCGGAATGCGGAGAGACACCCGTCCCTTGAGTGTCGGCACGGTCACCTCCGCACCGAGCAGCGCTTCGTGCAGCGCGACGGGCAGATCGGTACGCAGATCGTCGCCGTCGCGCTGGAAGACCGGGTGCGGACGCACCCGCACGCGCAGGTAGAGATCGCCCGCCGGACCGCCACCGCCACCCGGTGCGCCCTGTCCCGCGAGACGGATGCGCTGTCCATCGCGCACGCCGGCCGGGATCTTCACGCTGAGACGACGTGTTGTCCCATCCGGCAGGCGCATCTCCACCGAACGCTCGGTGCCCCTGTACGCCTCCGGCAACGTGATCTCGACTTCGCTTTCGACATCGGCGCCGGCGACGGACCGGCGGCGTCGCGTGCTCGGACGACCGAAGAGCGGACCGGTGTCGAAGTCCGAGGTGCCCTCACCAAACAGGGTGCGGAAGAAATCGGAGAACCCACCCTCCTCGCCGTTGAACGGGTCCGCGCCGGGCGGGCCGGTGTAGACCCACTGGAATCCGCCCGGCTGCTGTCCGCCGTTCTGGAAGCGCGCCCAGTCGGGACCGACGGCGTCGTACCGCTTGCGCTTCTCGGGATCGGAGAGGACCTCATTGGCCTCGTTGATCTCCTTGAAGCGCTTCTCCGCCTCAGGCTTCTTGTTCACGTCGGGGTGGTGCTGGCGCGCGAGCTTGCGGTATGCCTTCTTGATCTCCTCGGCGCTCGCATTCTTCGAGACGCCGAGTGTCTGGTAGTAATCCTTGTATTCGACCGGCATACCGGTTCATCGCAGGGGGAGAACCCCCTGCAACCCCCCTCGCTAGTGCGCCGGTGGCGGGACGACCGACGCGTGAGCGGCGGCTTCGATCTGCGCCGGCGTCATGGTCGGCTGCCCCGGCTGGAGCGCGGTCTTCAGTACCTGTTCGATGTTGTCGACGGTCTTGATCTCGATCGTGTCGAGCACTTCCTTCGGGATGTCGATCAGATCCTTCCGGTTCTTCTCGGGAAGGATGAAGGTCTTGATCCCGGCGCGGTGCGCCGCGAGCAGCTTTTCCTTCACCCCACCGATCGGGAGTACCCGACCGCGTAGCGTGATCTCGCCGGTCATCGCGACGTCGCGTCGGACGCGGCGTCCCGAGAGGGCGGACACGATGGCGGTCGCCATCGTCACGCCGGCGGACGGGCCATCCTTGGGAATGGCGCCCGCGGGGACGTGGATGTGCATGGCGTGATCCTCGAAGAATCCCTTCGGGATCCCGAACTCGCGCTCGTGCGCTCGCACGTATGAGAGCGCGGCGCGGGCGGACTCCTCCATCACCTTGCCGATCTGGCCGGTGAGCGTGAAGTCCTCGTCCTTGCCGTCGATGACCGTGGCCTCGACGGTGAGTACGTCACCGCCCGCTTCGGAGACCGAGACGCCGGTGGCGGCGCCAATCTGATCCTCTTCCTCGGCGAGGCCGTAGTCGAAGCGCTGCGGGCCGAGGTACTCGGCGACACGCTCGAGCGTGATCTCGACCTTGTCCGTCTTGCCCTCAGCGATGGCTCGCGCGACCTTGCGGCACATCGTGCCGATCTCACGTTCCAGGCTGCGCACGCCGGCCTCGCGCGTGTACCGGCGGACGAGCTCGCGCAGGACCTCGTCGCCGATCACGAGCTTCGGCGGGGTTGCTGGCTTGCCGTCCTCGGCGGCCTCCGCCGCGAGGCCGTGCTGCTTCAGCTGGCGCGGCACGAGGTAGCCGGTGGCGATGTGGAGCTTCTCATCCTCGGTGTAGCCGGGGAGACGGATGATCTCCATACGGTCGCGCAGCGGCGGGATGATCGTGTCCTCGACGTTGGCGGTCGTGATGAAGATGACCTTCGAGAGGTCGTACGGGACCTCGAGGTAGTGGTCCGAGAACGTATTGTTCTGCTCCGGGTCGAGGACCTCGAGCAGGGCCGAGCTCGGGTCGCCGCGGAAGTCCGCGCCGACCTTGTCGATCTCGTCCAGCATGAAGACCGGATTCACCTCGCCCGCGGTCTTCATGTTCTGCAGGATCCGGCCGGGGAGCGCGCCGACGTACGTGCGACGGTGCCCGCGGATCTCGGCCTCGTCACGGATGCCACCGAGCGACATACGGATGAACTTGCGTCCCATCGCGCGCGCGATCGACTTGCCGAGGCTCGTCTTGCCGACGCCGGGCGGACCGACGAAGCACAGGATCGGCGCGCGCAGGTTCTGCGAGAGCTTGCGCACGGCCATGTACTCGATGATCCGGTCCTTCACCTTCGGCAGCCCGTAGTGATCCTCGTCGAGGATCTTGGCGGCCTGCGCGATGTCCCAGTCGTCGTTCGCGGCTGCCTTCCACGG
>WNGB01003135.1_pt1 | contig 26216 bp, 19 predicted proteins | sample 5400681 | NCBI WGS metagenome assembly WNGB01 (sample SAMN13153367, study PRJNA577476) | soil metagenome | isolation source: 115 cm soil or saprolite under grassland replicate 2 | place: USA:California | collected 2016-06-15
AAGGCAGGATCAAACGCCTGATCGAGCAATGGTTGCCGCTCCAAGAGGCGCGCCGCGCCCGAGATGCTGGGTGAAGGCGGAGTGCTCGGCAAGATCTTGCGGCTGCCGAACGGCTAGTCTCGCGCGAAGTCCCTAGGCGATCCGCTTCAGATTGCGGCAATGCGGGCGCGCGAGGGTGTCGGCGGGCGTGCTTCCTCCGCCGCATGAAAGTCGATCTGGCTCGGCTCGCTCGGGGCACTCGTTGTCGTTTTGTTACGACTGCCGACGCACGCGCAGACCGCGAAAGTGCTGACGTTAATCGTTGGACGCCGTGCCGGACCAGCCGGACTCACGGTAGAAAATTGAGATGTTCAGTTGTGTGTCGTGCGTGATTTGCACCACTTACAAGGACCAGCGTAGGCATCATTGCCCGCTAGAGCGCGATATGGTCCGTAACCAACTGAAAATAAAGGGCAAAGGATGGCGGAGAGAGTGGGATTCGAACTCTTGAGCCTCCTTTAGATTCTGTAAGTTACAGATTCCACATTGCCGTCGTTGCCATAGATGCCGGCGATGCCGTGGCGCCTTGCCCGCTATTGCCCGCGCGCTGAGCCCGTAGAATGTCGACATCGTGCCCGAGATCAGCCGGTTCTTCGGCATCATCATTCGCATGTTCATGGAGGCTGGCGCCCCACATCACACGCCGCCTTCCACGCGTAATACCAAGAGCACATTGAAGTGTTCAGCATCGATCCCGTCACCGAACGCGCGCGCAATTGGGCCTCGGCGGCCATGGATCGCTGAACGGTCGGGCAAGAGAGCTGCTCACAGGGCCCGGGCGCCCGATTGTCATGAGGTCTTGTCAGACTCTCAAGTATCGGATGCCGCTTCAGGAAGTCGGCGATAACTTCTGCGACGGATCGGGGATCTTCGATCTGCAGCAATGCCCCAGCACGCCGATTGGGCACTTCATCGACAGCGGTTCGGCGGGTGCGTTTCTTCGTGTGATGTCCGCGCAAACGATAGCCAGCCCTCGGCACAGTCTCGATGTAGGTAGCGCTCTCGCCGGAATCGCCGAGACTCTTGCGAAGCGCCGAGACGTACACCGAGAGAACGCCTTCCTCCACGGAGAGATCGCCCCAGGCCAGGTCCAGCAGCTCCCGCTTCGTCACCAGCGTGCCGGCGCGGCGCACGAGCGCCACCAGCACGTCGCGCGCCTTTGGCGCGAGCGGCACGACATGTCCCGCGTTCCACAGTCTGCGCTCCCGGACGTCGAGCGCACACGGGCCGAACTCGTACACCTCAGGGTCGGCAGCCACGTCTTAGCCGAATCCTAGGCGATCCTTCGGGACTTCGACCCGCGACCCCAAGTACACCGGTGTGCAAGGACTCCGACATGAACGATACGTTCGTGGGACGTGGACCCTCGACGCGATGCGGTCCACATTCGATCCCAACCACACGCCCGCGCAGGCCACCATGAGGTGGGAGATGGATCCCGACGGCAGCTACGTGCTGTTCGCCGCGGGCGTCGACGCGAAGGGGCAGCCTTGCGAGGAGAAACCGCAGCGCATTCGCCCGGACGGCGTCGCCTACCCCGTCGAGGGCTTGCCTGGACTGACGTCCGTCAGACGCGCCCGAACCGGAACACGATTCGCGCCGAAGCGAAGCGACAGGACGGCTCGCTCGCAGGTGAAGGCACCTATGCCGTCGCCGACGACGGACAGCGACCGCGAAGGGATTCGATTCGCAGTTGCGGCCGTTCACGATGCAGACAGTCTGGGATCGCCGCTGAACCGTGAGTAGGGTTCGCGGCACCCCTTAGAACAATCGGAGCCGCGGCGGGCGATGCTCAGGTTGGCGAGTCGAGGGCTGCCGTCCCTCCGGACTGTGCTCCACCCGGCGACGGGCTTAGACCCGGACGTGCATCAGCACGCAGAAACTGCAGAGTCTGCGTGGCGGATGCACGAGAACAGCCATATTCCGAGCCCTGATGGCCAGCGATTCCTCGTCAACTGGCGCTCGACACCACTACTCCGTCAATCCGCGTCATCAAGAACTGGACGGCGGGGCTGAGGGACTGACCCGCGTATAATCGCCCGACCCCGATGGCACTGTCATCCGGTGTCCGGCTCGGAAGCTACGAGATCCTCGAACCGATCGGCAGCGGTGGCATGGGAGAGGTGTATCGCGCACGCGATGCGCGCTTGAACCGCGATGTGGCGGTCAAGATCCTTCCCGCGCTGGTGGCCGCCGATCCCGATCGGCTCGCTCGCTTCAAGCGCGAAGCGCACGTCCTCGCGTCGCTGAACCACTCCAACATCGCCGCGATTTACGGCTTCGAAGAACCCGCCGGCATGCAGGCGCTGATCCTCGAGCTGGTCGACGGCCCCACGCTCGCCGACCGCATCGCGCAAGGCGCGATCCCGCTGGACGAGGCACTGCCAATCGCCACGCAGATCGCCGACGCGCTCGAAGCCGCGCACGAGCGCGGGATCGTGCATCGCGATCTCAAGCCGGCGAACATCAAGGTTCGTCCGGATGGCACGGTGAAGGTGCTGGACTTCGGCCTGGCGAAAGCGCTCGCCTGCGACGGAGCACCACCGGTGGCTTCGACGTCGCCGACGATCACCAGCCCGGCACTCACGCGGCTCGGGGTGATTCTTGGTACCGCGGCGTACATGAGTCCGGAACAGGCGCGCGGAAAGGCGGCCGACAAGCGGAGCGATATCTGGGCCTTCGGTTGTGTGCTCTTCGAGATGCTCAGCGGAAAGAGAACATTCGATGGCGGCGAGATCTCGGACACGCTCGCCAGCATCTTGAAAGGCGATCCCGACTGGAGCGCCCTCCCCGCGGACACGCCGTGGGGGATCCGGCGAGTCCTTCGCCGATGCCTCGAAAAGGATCCACGGCGGCGGTTTCACGACATCGCCGACGTACGGCTGGAGCTCGAGGACCCTCACGCACCGACGGTCGCCATGAGTTCGCCCGCAGCCCAGTCGAAGCCTCGCTTTCGCGAGCGCGTCGCGTGGGCACTCGTTGCCGTGTCGCTCGTGTCGCTGGCGGGCCACCTCGCCTACGTCGCGTTGAAACCCACGGCCGCCACTGAGGTCCTGCGGTTTCACGTCTTCCCTCCGCCCAACACCACTCTGGGTTCGGTGGCCGGCCTGAGCAATTTTGCCGTTTCTCCCGATGGCACACGACTGGTGTTCGTCGTAACGGATCGAGCCGGTAAGTCACAGCTCTGGATTCGGGCGTTCGACTCTTTCGACGCGCTCCCGCTCACCGGGACAGACGACGCGTCGTTTCCCTTCTGGTCGCCGGATGCACGGTGGGTGGGATTCTTCGCCAGCAACAAACTGCGGAAGATCGACACGGGCGGCGGCTCGCCTCAGACTATCTGCGATATCGTCGGCGATCTTCCCCGAGGCGGAACCTGGGGCTCGGGCGGCGACGTCCTTTTCAGCAGCGGCAACCCGGCGAGGCTGTACCGCGTCTCGGATCACGGCGGCGCCCCTGTGCCGCTTGCGACCCAAGCCGGCCAGAGCGTCGCCGTGCAGTTCTGGCCGGAGTTCCTGCCAGACGGCCGCACGTTCCTCTACTGGGTCCGGAACGCGAGCGAAGGCCCCGCCGTGTACGTCGCGTCGATCTCCACGGGCACCCCAGGGAAGAAGCTGATGTCCAGCTACACCAATGCCGCGTACGATCCGTCGGGTTTCCTGCTGTTCGTCAAAGGGAGCGTGCTGCTGCGGCAGCGGTTCGATCTCACGCGACTCGAACTCAGTGGTGAAGCGACACCTGTTGCTGATGGAGTCGCAACCAACCTATCAATCGGCCTCGCGTCCTTTTCGGTGTCGACCAACGGCGTCCTGACGTTCCAGCCGGAAAACGATCTGTCATCACAATTCGCGTGGGTCGATCGCGCGGGTCGAACGCTCGAAACCGTCGGTGCTCCCGGCAGGTATCGGCACCCGACCCTGTCACCCGATCGAACACGCCTCGTGTACGTGAACATCGCCGATGGCAACCTGTGGATGCTCGACATGCGCCGCCAAATAGCCTCGAAGTTCACGACCGGTCCAGGGCTGACTTTCTGCCCTGTGTGGTCTCCTGACGGCGGCACTATCTTCTTCCGGAGAGAGTCGGAGACCGGTGTCGGTATCTACGAGAAGAGCGCCAGCGGTGCAGTCGAGGAGAAACCGTTCTTCAAAGGTACGCTGAACGGACCATCGCAGATCTCCCCGGACGGCAAGTGGCTGCTCTATTTCGCGCTTCCCGAACGGGAGTCGGTCCACGACATCTTCGTGATTCCGATGACGGGCGACAGGAAGCCTCAGCGTATCGTCCAGTCGCCGTATGCTGAAGTCGAGCCGCAGTTTTCACCGGACGGTAGGTTCGTCGCCTACGCGTCGGCGACGACGGGGCGTCTCGAGGTTTACGTGCAGCCGTTTCCGGCGACCGGCGATCGATGGCCCATCTCCAACACGGGTGGGCGCCAGCCGCTCTGGCGCGCAGATGGCAAAGAGCTCTTCTTCGTCAACGAAGACAGAAAGTTCTATGCGGTCGAGATCAAACCAGGACCAAGGTTCGACTACGGCCCGCCGCGATTCCTGTTCGAGATGCGCGCCAACGTGTACAACGTGAGGAACAGCTATTTCCCCAGCCCTGATGGCGAGCGGTTCCTCGTCAACCTGGCGCTCGACACCACCGCCCCGCCAATCCACGTCGTCAGGAACTGGACGGCGGCGCTGAAGGACTGACGCGCGACGCCGGAACCCGAGGCGGCCGCGATCGAGATCGTGCTCACTGGTGGCGAGCGGCTCCACGTGCGCGCCGGCGCGCCCGCGGACCTGGTGCGAGCTACGCTGAGTGCGCTGCGGTCGCCGTGCTGACCCTCTCGCCAGCCGTTCGCATCTACCTGGCGACAGGCGCAACCGATCTCCGGCGATCGATCGATGGCCTCTGCGCGCTGGTGCGCGAGCGCTTCGCGCTGGATCCGCTCTCGGGCCATCTCTTCCTGTTTCGCAATCGGCGTGGCGACCGCCTGAAGATCCTGCTGTGGGATCGCTCGGGCTTCTGGGTGCTCTTCAAACGGCTCGAGCGTGGGACGTTCGCGTGGCCGACGGACCCGGCCGGCGCGCCAGTCGAGATGCGCAGCGCGGATCTGCTGCTGTTGCTCTCCGGCGTGGAGATCGCCCAGACGCGGCGCCGGCGGTGGTACGAGCGGGTCGCGTAGGCTTGTACGGTGCCCGCGTGTCGCGTATGATGCGGGCGTGCCGGACACACCGGACGTCACCGACCTCGCAACCGCGGAGGCGCTGATCGCGACGCTGCGTGAGGAGCTGACGCGCACGCAGCGCGAAAATGCAGCGCTGCGCCATCAGCTCGACATCCTCTGCCAGCGACTGTTCGGCAAGAAATCGGAACGGGTCAGGCCGGATCAATTGCGGCTGGCGTTTGCGCAGCTGGCCAACGAGCCCGGCCCCGTCACCGACCCCGTGGAAATGGGTTCCGGGGAGCGGCCGGGGCGACCGCGCCGGCGCCACGCTCGCCCGAGCGGTCGCCACCCGTTGCCTGCGTCGCTGCCGCGCCACCGCATCGAGATCGACATTGCCGAGGCCGACAAGCGTTGCGCGTGCGGCCACCTGAAGACGCGCATCGGCGAGTCGGTCTCCGAGAAACTCGAGTATGTCCCGGCGAGCCTGCGCGTCATCGAAACCGCGCGGCTCAAATACGCCTGCCCGCACTGTCACGTGGGGGTCGTCGAGGCGCCCTCGCCCCCGCAGGCGATCGAGAAATCGCTGGCGGGGGAAGGCTTGCTCGCCCATGTGGTCATCTCCAAGTACGTCGACCACGTCCCGCTGTATCGGCTCGAACGGAGCTTCCTGCGCCAGGGCGTCGACCTGTCGCGCAGCACCTTGTGTGGCTGGGTCGCCGACATCGCGACGGCGCTCACGGCGATCGGCGAAGAGCTGCGGCGACAGGTGACGGCGACGACGTATCTGCAGACGGACGACACACCCGTCACGATCCTCGAGCCGTCCGGCGGCAGCCGCAAAGGGCGCCTCTGGACCTATCTGGATCCGATCGGGCGCCAAGTCGTCTTCGATGCGACGCCGACGCACGAACGCGACGGCCCGGAGACGTTCCTGGCCACCTTTGCTGGCGACCTCCAGGCGGACGCCTATACGGGCTACGACGCACCTATGCCACCGGCCGGATGCGCGAAATCGGGTGCTGGGCGCACGCGCGGCGGGGCTTCGTCGAAGCGCTGACGACGGATGTGCGCGCCGCGCTGATGGTCGCGTTGATCCAGCAGCTCTATCAGGTGGAACGCGCGGGCGCCGATCTCGACGCCGACGCGCATCGCGACCTACGTCACGCGGAATCGATGCCACTGCTGGTGAAGATCGCGGCCGAGCGCGATCAGCTCGCGGGCACCGTGTTGCCGAAGTCACCGCTCGGCGATGCGCTCCGCTATCTGACGAATCAGTGGGCGGCCCTGCAACGGTTTGTCGAGGATGGGCGGCTCGCGATCGACAACAATCGCGCCGAGAACCAGCTCCGGGTCGTGGCGTTGGGCCGGAAGAACTGGCTCTTCGCCGGCAGCTTCGAAGGCGCGCGGCGTACCGCGTTGCTCTACTCACTCGTCCAGAGCTGCGCGCTCGTCGACGTCCCGCCGTTCGACTATTTCAAAGACATCCTGCTGCGGGTCGCCACGCACCCGCAGCGACTGATCGGCCAGCTCACGCCCAAAGCCTGGGCCGACACCTTCGGTCGTCGACGCACCGCGGCGTAATCACATGGCGTCTGCGCGGTCGTCCCGCACGCGGAGGAACCGACGGCGGCTCAGTCGCCGCGAGCTCACAGCCCTGATCGAGGAAGCCATCGTCGATGCGTACGGTGATGCCGAACAACGCATCGCCCTCCTGACGATGCTCCAGGAACACTTGGCCGTGCCATTTGCGACGGAGATCCTCGGCATGCCCGTCCATGTCATCCGCGTCGATCTCAACGACGCGGACGAGATCGTGGCAATCTGCCGCCGCGGTCAACAGCGTCAGACGCTTCCTATTCTCGACCTGCCCTTGCCCTCCCCTCCACCGGCCGGCTGGAAGTGGATCGAGGCGTATCGTCACTGGGCGCGAGGCGGCCGCTAAATCAAGACGGCGTTCGCCGAACGCTTACGAAGATCCCGCACGAGCGCGTCCGCTACGAAGAGCGAGCCGGAGGCGAAGAAGGTGCGAGCGCGCAAGATGATCCGCGAACTCCGCAGCCTCGGCTACCAGGTCACACTGGTCTGGTCCAGTCCGACGACGTGAGTCATTTTTCGACCCGCGCTCATCCGCGCGGGGATGGCGTGGGGTGCCTCAGCTCGCGAATGAGCCAGGCTTTAGCCGTCTTCCAGTCCCGCATCACGGTCTCCGGCGAGATGTTCAAGACCTCCGCCGTGTCCTCGACGGTGAGGCCGCCGAAGAACCTCAACTCGACGACCTGACTCATTCGCACATCGAATACCGCCAACGCGCTGAGTGCATCACTGAGAGCGACAAAGTCATGATCTTGCGGGTCCGGTAACTCTGCGATGTCATCGATATTGACGCGAACTGCACCGCCGCCACGTTTCTGCCGGTGCCGGCCGCGGGCAGACTCGACCAGGATCCTTCGCATTATCTGCGCCGTCAGCGCCAGGAAGTGCGTCCGGTTCCGCCATTCGACGCGGTTGACATCAATCAGCCTCAGGTAGGCCTCGTTCACCAGGGCCGTCGCCTGCAGCGTATGATCCGGTCGCTCCTGGCGCATGTAGCGTCGCGCAAGCCTGTGGAGCTCGCCGTATAGCAGTGGAATCAATCTCTCGCGCGCGGATTCGTCCCCCTGGCTCCAGGCTCGGAGGAGCTCGGTTGCGTCGGAATTCTGAGGCATGACAGTTTTTCCGATCCGATGTCGCCTTCCTGACTAAGACGGCGTCGAGGATCTTACACCGCCGGCAGCCGAGACTCGACCGCCAGGGCATCGAGGAGTCGACATGAGACACGCAGCGATGGAGCACTGGGCGACCGTCAAACGCATACATCAATCTGCACTCGATAAAGACCCGTCGGAGCGTGCGGCATTTGTCAGGGCCTCCTGCGGTGACGACCAGACAGTGCTGCGCGACGTACAGTCGCTGCTCTCGTACGAGGCGGACGCCGAGTCGTTTCTGGAGCGGCCGGCAATGGACCTGGCCCGTAGATCGTCGAGTGAGCCACACGAGAATACGCTGACTGGCAGAACGCTCAGCCACTATCAGGTCGTGTCACTGCTTGGCGCCGGCGGCATGGGTGAGGTGTATCTCGCGCGGGACCCGCGGCTCGATCGGACGGTCGCAATCAAGATCCTCCCTGGGGACCTGGCGGAAGACCCGGAACGGATGCAGCGCTTCGAACGCGAAGCCCGCGCGGCCTCTGCGCTCAATCATCCGAATGTCGCAACGATCTACGACGTCGGTGAGAGCGACGGTGTGCATTTCATCGTCATGGAACATGTCGAGGGGGAGACCGTTGCCGCCAGAGTAGCGGGGCGGTCGCTGTTGCCGGCGGCGGTCGTCGACATCGCCGTGCAGGCTGCCGACGCGCTGGATGTGGCGCATGCCAAAGGCATCACGCACCGCGACATCAAACCGGCCAACCTGATGGTGACATCGCGCGGGCATCTAAAGGTGCTCGACTTCGGCGTTGCGAAAATGAAGCAGGGCGATGAGTCAACTGGCAGCCGCGAGTGGATCCTGGAGCCCGGGACTGCAATCGGTAGCGTTATCGGATCGGGGCCGTACATGAGCCCCGAGCAGATCACGGGCGGCGACGTCGATCCGCGCAGCGACGTCTTCAGCCTCGGGGTCGTCATCTATCAAATGGCAACCGGCCACCTGCCGTTCCCCGGAACCACGCGCGAAGAGCTGAAGGAGGCTATTCTTCGCGTGGCTCCGGCATCCATGACCGCACTCAACCCTGTCGTGCCGTCGGAGTTGGAACGGATTACGTTCAAGTGCCTCGAGAAAGCTGCAGAGGATCGCTATCAGTCAGCGCGGGAATTGTTGAGCGACCTCTGGCCACTGAAACGTCAGCTGGATGCGGCGCACGCGATGGCGGATTCGTCGTGGTTCGAGTTCCTTCGGCGTCCGGTGGACAGTCACGGCGACTTGCCAGGGCCCGAAGCCTCCGAGCTCGTCGCGCGGGGCTGGGCGCATCTACGCTCCGGGTCCTTCTTCGAGCTGTCCGGCGCGGTCTCGGCGTTTTTGGCGGCCACCGACGTCGCTCCGGCCTACGCCGCGGCCCACGCCGGTCTGGCGCTGACGAAAGTCGCGCAGGCGGCGGCTCACGACGTGCCGCACCTCGAAGCGCTCGCCGAAGCCAAGACCTTCGCGTTGCGCGCACTTGCCCTCGATGATAAGAGCGCGGACGCACAGGTCGCGTTGGGACAGGTTGTGCTCTTCAGCGAATGGGATTGGGCTGCGGCGGAGCGCAGCTTCCAGCGGGCGCTTGCCATCAACCCGAATCACGCGGAAGCGTACCTCCATTACGGCGGCTTGATGGAGGCCCTCGGTCAACTGACGCGCGGATTCGAGCTGAAGCTGCGGGGTCTCGAATGCGACTCGACGTCGGCGCTCGCCCACGTGCTCATCGCGGCCTCGCTGTGGAATCAGCGCCGGTACGACGAGGTGATCGTGTGGGTTAACAAGGCGCTCGACCGCGATCCGCGCCATCTGTTCGCTCACGAATTGCTCGTGGGCGCCTACTGGAAGAAAGGCGACTTCAAACGTCAAATCGTGCAAGATCTCAAACGAGTCGAAGCGCGTGATCTGAGCGAGGAAGCCCGTGCCGCCCTGAGGGAGGTCGTCGCCGAAATCCTGCACGCCTTCGATCACGAAGGTCTCGACGCGGCGCACCGATGCATCCTCAAACACATGAGCAGCGCTTGGATGACCCAGCTGATGTCGGATGAGGGTGGCAGCACCATAATTGGGCGTGGCAACACCATGATTGGGCCCCTGGCGCGTTCCGCTGAAGCGGGAGACCTCGACAAGGCCTTCGAGCTTCTTCAAGGCGCCCTCGACGTACGCGATCCTGGGTTGGTCCATCTCGCTGTTGCGCCTCAGTGGGACCGCATGCGCGCCGATCCACGGTTCAACCAGTGTCTCGCGCGGCTGAAGTTGCCGTCCGTGCAGTGATCGGAGAGACCGCAGGCGTACGTCGTTGTTTGAAAATGCCAGTTTGCGGGCTGAGAGGCAGGGACTCGGTCCGCTGGCAACGTGCGACGCGCGTTGGCGCGCGGCCCCGAAACCAAGCGAACAGCCAACGACCGAGTGGAGAGAGGGAGTTGGCTGGGTGTCAGGGACGATGTTCGACGCTGGCTGATCCGTGTCGCGTGACCCAACGGCTCCTACGCGCTTTTGCGTAGGGAGCACACTTTCGGCTTCTGCCCTCGGCCTTCATTGCATGCCACAGATCCCACTTTGCCTGCAGGGTCAACCAGATCTGCGCGTCCCAGCCAGTCAGCGCCTCGAACAGGAGCGCGGTATCGGCGCTGACCGCACGGCGTCCCCTCATGATGGCGGTGAGACGCTGGAACAGAATGTTCACTCCGCTCGCCGCCTCGACCCTGAGAGACGCGTAACGGCTCGAGGAACTCCTTCAGGAGCATCTCGCCTGATGCGTCGGAGGGCGATGACCGGGCATTGACGTTCCTTAGTGATAGTCGGCGCAGCGCACGTCGAAAGCGTCCGCGCCTTCGAAGCGGAAGACGATACGGCACTGGAAGGTGGATCTATAGAATCGCGATCCTGGGCGGGCCCTGCGGAGCACTGCGTCCACCTTCTCGTCCGACCTGTCGGAGCGCGGCGCAACGCGTTCGCCTTTCGCTGCGTTACACGGCCGTCCAAGAACAGGACTCACGGTAGAAAAATGAGATGTTCCGCGGTGTGTCGTGCGTGATTTGCAATACTTACAAGGATCGGCTTAGACACTATTGCCCGCCGCACGGCGGCATAGCCGGTAAGTTATTGAAAACAAAAGACCAAAGTGTGGCGGAGAGAGTGGGATTCGAACCCACGGTAGGGTTTCCCCTACACACGCTTTCCAAGCGTGCTCCTTCAACCACTCGGACATCTCTCCGTTTAGAATCAGCCACTTGCAGCGACGCTCAGCTGAGGAGCAGGACGATTGTGATAAGTCCTCCAATCTCACGCGATCACTTACGGCCCTTCCAGTATAGCCGCCCCAGCCCCGCCGCGGAACGCGACGTGACGGCGAAAGCGTGATCCTCATTCCGACGTGTTCCACATCCCACGTGCGAACTTCCAGCGTCGGTCCGGTTCCTTCTTCAGTACCCGAGCAACTTTCCCCTGAGGCTCTTCTCGTCGCCACCGGGCGACTCGACGAAGGGTGCTATGAGTACCCCAACTTGATGTTCGGAACGTAGCTCAGAACTTGAACTCAGGCTTCGCGTTCTTATGGCGCGCCTCGACGGTCGCCTGGTATCTATTTTCCAACCGCGCTCTCCGCTGCTGCCTGGATGATCCGTTCCACATCTTCACCGAGCAGCAATCGTTGCTGATGCAGATTGTTGGCCGCCCGTGCTACCGCGGTGACGTACGCGCCATGGTCTGGATACCGCTCCTCGATGGAGGGTCGCGTGTCGCCGATTGCCAGCCGTTCGGCCTTCGTCTGCTGGAAGTCCAGCTTCTGGCCGACAGCATCACACAGGTCATCTCCGGCGAACGCGGCCGCCCGTAAGCCCCAGCCGGTATATGTTGCCAGCGGGGCTGCGATCTCTGGAAGTTGGAAGCCCGCGACATCGATGCCATCGGAGTCGGTCCTCGGCACGTACGCCGGATAGGGCGAACCGAGCAGTAGCGGTGGGACAGTCGTCAGAATTCCGTCACCGAACGAGGGGCCGAAATCAAGCCAGTCTCCTGTGGTCATCACACCGTTGTAGGTGACACCTGGAATGGTCGGGAACCCCATTACCTCCTGGGGCAACGACGGAACAAGCGTCGCATTGGCACGCCGTGGTACGCGGCTCGTTGGTGGGGTTCTGTCTTGGGTTACCCATTCATCCAACGCGACGAGAAGAGCCCGCAAAGCTGCATTGGGAACGATCGGATTGCCCGGCTGTTGACAGATGCCGGCTTCAGCGCTGGCAACGTGCGCAAGGCTCGACAGGAGATAGAAGCGGACGTTCGCCGGATCGGCGAGGTCGTTTCCCAGCGTATCTGTATGCAGAAGCGATCCCGTCTTCACCCAGTACTCGTTCGCGGAGTTCACCTCGAAGATTCGTGGACAGGTGTTGCTCACGAGGCAGCGCCGCAGCCGGCCGTCGGTTTTTCCGGTGATCGGATCGAAGATCACTTGGTTGGCGAACGGGAATTCCCGCTCCGGATACCATCGGCCGACGTGCTGACGATGCGTGCGTGCGGGCTGTGCAAAGCGGTAATTGAGAAAGATGCCGCTCCCGCCGCCAAGCCAGTTGAGGACGCCATCGACGACCGGCCGGTGCTGCTCGTCCTCATTGAAGCCCAGATGCACGAAGTCACGCACGTAGCGTGCTGGCTGAGAAACGCCAAACGCATAGACCGCCTGAACGTCTTCAGCCAGCGGGTTGGGCTGGCCATAATCGTCCTCGTCGGCGTGACGCAGGAAGGCGGCGAGGTCGCGTGTCGCGGCGAAGCCGAGGCCGGCGACGATGGGATCGCGCGCCGGATAAGTGAACTCGTAGAGCCTGCCCTGTGTAAACGGGGTTCCTGCGGGCAACAACCTGATGGCCCTCTCGTTGACGTACTCCCAGCCAGTAGCGGGGATGTTCACCGGCGGGTCATCATAGTGCACGCGCACCGTGAGGCTCGCTTGTGACTTGTCCAGCGTCGCTGCGGGATATGTGAGCCCGGCCGTGATCGTTGTGGCGTTGTCGATGACGATTTCTTCCAGCGAGGGCCCAACGATCGACGATCCGTCCAGATTCTTCGCGACGGGGACGCTCAGCGTGAGCCGGTTGGCGCCTGGCGCCACGCCCGCGTCCCAGCCGCTGGACACGATGGTGTACCCCTGCCGCATCAAGAATCCGTTCCCGGCGTGGGCCGCAGTTGTCGGGTCGTTCCCACCGCTGCCGTCGTTGAACACGCTCAGAACGCCGATTGACGGAAAGAACGGACTGTCAAGGTTGCCACGATTGTTCATGTAATAGAGGAGCCGGTGATTGCCGTTTGTGAGTACGACCGGCTTCAAAATGAAGACGTCCATCGAATACTCGACCATCCCTCTGCTGTTGCGGGGCGCCAGCCGAATATCGGCGATCACGGCGTTGCGCGGATCGTTCGGATCGACCTCGCCGAAAGCGCGTAACCTGAGTTTCTCGTACGGCCCTACCTCGCCGAACGACACGCCCTCAAAGGTCGGCGATTCAACGCGCGTGATGGCGATTCTTGTGATGTGTGCCTCGGCGCGGTCCGCGCAGCCTAGTACAAGGACTACGAGGGCGAATGCGGCATGAGCTCTAACGCTCCTGGCTCGTAGGCGTTGCGGGATCATCGCTGTATCTCCTTGTAAACACAGGTGGTTCGCGGCGCGCCCTCTGCACCGGCATCGAGACCGACCGGTTTGGTAGAATCGGTGCGCTCCGAACTGTCGTCATTCCTTAAGGCGAACAGGAGCGCCAAACCTTGTCATCCCAGCCCGCGGCACGAACGCCTCCACAGGTCACCGAGCTGCTCGCCGCGTGGCGACAAGGAAACAGGTCGGCTCTCGACGAGCTCGTGCCGCTCGTCGAAGCGGAGCTTCGCCAGCTTGCTCGCCGGTATCTCCAACGCGAGCGTCCCGGACATGTGCTGCAGACCACGGCGCTCGTGAATGAGGCTTACGTGCGACTGCTGAAGTGGCAGGACGTCAGTTGGCAGAACCGCGCCCACTTCGTCGCGATGGCGGCGCGCCTGATGCGAAATATCCTCGTGGACATTGCCAGGCAGCGAGCGAAGGCCGCTGACGGACGCAGCGGTCGCGTGGTGGAGATCGCAACCGCGGAGGACGTCGCGCACGAGCGGGCCCGCGACGTCGTGGCTTTGGATGATGCATTGCGTGGGTTGGCCGAGCGCGACGAGCGGAAGGCGCAAATCGTCGAATTGCGATTTTTCGGTGGCCTGAATCTAGAAGAGACCGCAGAGGTGATCGGCGTGGCGCCGATCACGGTGAGCCGCGAGTGGGCAAAGGCGCGTGCCTGGCTGCACCGCGAGCTTACACGCGAGCGGGGCAACGATCTACGAAGTCGGTAATCGACGCAATCCAATGAACGATGAGCGCTGGACCGTCGTCGACAGGCTCCTGGAAGCGGCGCTCGAACGGAAACCGCATGAGCGCGCCACGTTCCTGCAGGAGGCATGCGCGGACGACGACGCACTCCGTCAGGAAGTGGAATCGCTGCTGGTCCACCACGCGGAAGCCGGTCGGTTTCTCGAAGACCCGGCCCTGGACCTCCTCGCATTACCTGCTACGAGTCGTGACTCGTCCTTGGTCGGCCGCGAATTCGGCCCGTATCGGATTCTCAACTTGCTTGGCACCGGCGGCATGGGCGAGGCGTATCGTGCGCACGACACGAAGCTCGGTCGCGATGTCGCGATCAAGATCCTTCCTGACATCTTCAATTCGGATCCCGAGCGCCGCAGCCGTTTCGATCGCGAAGCTCGAGTGCTCGCAGCGCTGAACCATCCACACATCGGCGCCATCTACGGCTTCGACGATCTGGGCGGCACGCCGGCGTTGATCCTGGAGCTCGTCGACGGGGACACACTGGCCGAGCGCATCGCGCCGGGACCGCTCCCGTTCCCCGAAGCGCTCAGCATCGCACGCCAGATCGCCGACGCGCTCGAAGCGGCCCACGAGCACGCCATCGTTCATCGAGATCTGAAGCCCGCCAATATCAAGATCACGGCTGCCGGCGTGGTGAAGGTGCTGGACTTCGGCCTGGCGAAGCCTGCTGGTCCGATCGGATCCGGCGAAGGAACGAACTCACCATTGATTACAACGGGTCCAATGCATCGAGGCGTCGTTCTCGGCAGCCCGGCGTACATGAGCCCCGAGCAGGCGCGCGGCAAGGCGGTCGACAAGCGCAGTGACATCTGGGCGTTCGGGTGCGTGCTCTTCGAGATGCTGACGGGCCGACTCGCCTTCGCGGGAAATACGATCTCCGACACAATCGCCGCCGTTCTGGAACGTGAGCCGGCGTGGAATGCGCTCCATGCGCCAATCGGACTTCGACGGCTCCTGCAACGCTGCCTGGAAAAGGATCCCAACCGTCGTCTGCACGACATCGCGGACGCGCGAATCGAGATCGACGACCTCCTGAGCGACCTTTCTCGCACTCCAGAGACTCTCGTGGATACGCGTCGACGTCCTGTTCGTGTGCGCTGGGTCATTGCCGCGCTCGCTCTGGTCGTGCCAGTCATTGGCATGCTGATGTGGGACCTACGGGCTGCACCACCAGCGACGATTCCTGCTCTCCGCGTTTCACGCACACTGCTCGCGACACCGGGAGTTGCTGCCCCTTTGACGACTGGCGGCCGAAGCCTGGCGATCACTCCTGACGGTTCACATGTGGTCTACATCGGAAACAACGGGACCCAGTTGTTCGTCAGCTCGCTCGATTCGCTCGAACCGAAGCCGATCGTGACGGGGATCCGTCCGCTGAACTGGGTTTGCATCTCGCCGGATGGGCAATGGATCGGGTTCGTCGAGGGATTCACACTGAGGAAAGTCGCGCTCACTGGCGGACCGGTCACGACAATCGGATTGGTCGGCGGCACGCTCGGCGCAACATGGGCGCGTGATGACACAATCATTCTGGCCACCTCGGATCCTGCCACAGGACTGCTCCGAATCTCGGCGTCTGGTGGTGAGCTGACGACTTTGACCCGGCCGGCGCCCGAACGCGGCGAACGGGATCACGTGTCGCCCGAGCTGCTGCCGGATGGTCGCGGAGTTCTGTTCACAATCACCGCCGCAACGGGTGGGACCGATGCCGCGCAGGTAGCGGTGCTCGATCTCGCCACGGGCAAATCAACCGTGCTGCTGCGCGGCGCCAGCGATGCGCGGTACGCCTCGAGCGGACATCTGGTCTACGCCGCTGGAGCGTCGCTCCGCGCCATACCATTCGATCTCGAACGGCTCGAGACGCGTGGAACGCCAGTGACACTGCCGCAGCGGCTGATGACATCGCCGCTCGGAATCAGCGAGTTCGCTGTCTCTTTCGATGGAACGCTGGCGTATATAGACGCTCCCGCCGCCGCGACCCGTGTCGATGAGACCTTGGTATGGGTCGATGGGCGGGGCCGGGAGGATCCGCTGCCGGTGCCGCCTGGTACCTACTCTCAGCCGCGTGTTTCCCGGGACGGAACACGCGTCGCCGTAGTCGTCGATGAGCCGGACCCGACCATCTTGGTGTTGAATCTTGCTCGACGGAACGTCAGCCGGCTGCGAGTCGACCGCCTCGGAGACTTCTTCCCGGTGTGGATGCCAGACGGCCAGCACCTGATTTTTGCGTCACTGGATGCCGAACATCCTGGTATGTTCCGCCGGCGCGCTGACGGTACCGGCACAACGGAGGTCCTCGGCACCGGGCTCGGGGGCATGCTGCCATCCGACGTCACACGCGATGGTCGGCAGGTGCTCTTCTCCTATCGCTCGCAGGACATAAAGGTGCTGTCTCTCGACGGTACGCGGCAAATCCAACCTTTGATTGAGACACGGTCCAATGAGCGAAACGGCATTGTATCGCCACAGGGACGGTGGCTGGCTTACGAGTCGGACAGCTCGGGCCAATTCGAGATCTACGTACGGCCGTTTCCGAACGTCAACGACGGCCAGTGGCAAGTCTCGTCAGCCGGCGGCACGCGTCCGCTCTGGGCGCCGAATGGGCGGGAGCTGTTCTACGTCGGTCCAAGCGGCGCGTTGATGTCCGCGCGCGTCGACGCGAGTGGGAGCGCGTGGAGCGCGAGCACACCGCGGAAAATCGTCGACGGTCCGTATGTGACGATAACCTCCGGGAGCGGCCGATCCTACGACGTCTCTCCCGACGGCCGGCGGTTTTTGATGGTCAAGCGACCTGCGATGCGAGCGTCTGCACAGATCGTGATCGTCCAGAACTGGTTTGAGGAGCTGCGGCGTCTCGTGCCCGTCAGATGACACTGTAGACGCGGCGTACCGTTGTCGAACGTTCGCCATCGAAGGACACCGAGTGTTCAGGCGCTGAGTGCCCAGAGCGACATGGAGGTGATCATGGAAGCCGCGGATGGAGACGAGGCGCTGCGCCTCGCGCCGACTTACGCTCCCGATGTAACGCTTCTTGATGTCCTTTAGTGCCGGGGCGGATGGGGTGGCTGTTGCGTAGGAGCTCACTCAAAGGTGCGCGGAGGTGCGGATCATCGATCTGACAGCACGCGTTTGTGACGAAGATGATTGAGGCCGGGGCCGAAAATGCGCCGCCTGTAAGTGAAGACGATCCTTGTGATAGGACTGTGATACGTGGGGTTTCAGACCTCGAAGAACATCGAGGTTTACGGACGCACACCGAGTGATCGATTTGGAAGGTTAAGCCGCTGATAGCGTGTGCGTTAACGCGCTTCTAAGTGGCTCCGTATGGCTCGCCCGCGTCGCTTTCCAAGCGTGCTCCTTCAACCACTCGGACATCTCTCCGTCTTTAGAATCAACAACTTGCGAGCGATATCGAGGCCAGATTATCGCACGCCGACTCTAACTTCATGCGAATCTGCGATGACCTTCGTATTCAAGCATTTATGAGCACTCAGGCGGTGATTGTCCCACGAATTGTGTCACATCTATTAATCTGCCGACATCACTTACGACCGCGAACATCGGTATAGTGCGCGCCGGCGCCGAGAGACCCTCAGACCAGCGACGGCGGGCACCAGTCCTTGAGCACGCGCACGGGTGCACCGACGGCGACGTGCGTGGCTGCGCGTTCCTCCAACTTGAACTCCGGGCCCACAGATCGATCGTCCTGAAGCTCATGGTTTCTGGGGCGTTGATGATCAATCAATGGCGCATGCCGCTTTGCTCAAGAGACTTCGGGGTCCCTACTGGCGAGGGGCCGCGGCGTTGGGATCTCCAGTGAAACGTTCCGGCCGCCGCCAAGGGCTATGAACGCCATGGAACGTGCGAGCTCGCGGCGGCGGTGGCCAGCTTCATCATTCGGAATCAGGAATGACGGCGCGGAACCGAGATGGTTCCTGAGAACGTCCGCGACTCGTGGAACGTGGCGAGGTTCGCCTGCCCGGTGCCCGAGAGCGTTCCGGTCGCACCGGCGAACCGTCCGGTCCCGGTGGTCACCGTGGCGGTGAACGCGTTGACCGCCGTGACATCGTCAAGGAACCCAGTGATTCTCCCTGCATAGGCGCCAGAAAGCGTGTCGCCATTTGCGGCCGTGATTGTTAACGAGCCCGAAAACGTCAACGTGGCATTGTCGAAGCATTCCTGCGTCTCGAACGAGTAGGCGCCAATCAGCGTGGCCGTCCCGGTGGTGTGGGTCCTCAGCGGTACCAGACGTGCCGCGCAGCTGTCCTGCGTAAACTCGAACGTGCCAGAGTCTTTGCCGGTAAAAGGCGCGTTCTCGAGGACGGCAGTCAGGCCTCCGTTCGGCGCCGAGGGCGCGGACGGCGCGGTTGGCATGCCAATCCCCCCCGAATCCGCGCATCCAGGAAGTGTAACCGCAACGATTGCCGTCAGTACCCAAGCTAACGCTCTACAATGACCCATGTCGTCCTCCGTTCTACGATGAGGTCCGCGGTGTCTCCGTGGTCCTCCGCGTTTCGGTGGTACAGGCGGAAGCGGGCGACCGAAACGGCCATGACGCCGATAAATCTTTGTGGCCCGCCGGAGGAGGGGACTTCGTGCACGACCCCGCCGACGTCACGAACTTGTTGAGGGCCTGGAGCAACGGCGATCACGCAGCGCTGGAGCGGCTCGCAGAACGGCTCTACGGGGAATTGCATCTGATGGCGCGCCGTTTCATGAAGAATGAGCGTCAGGGGAATACCCTTCAAGCCACCGCGCTGGTCCATGAGGTCTATTTCCGTTTGGTGGACGTAAGCAAGGTGGAGTGGCGGCAGCGAGCCCAGTTTTTTGCGATGGCGGCGCAGATGATGCGCCGCATTCTGGTGGACGGCGCACGCGCCAAGCATTCGCGCAAACGCGGCAGCCGAGCAATCCACGTGAACTTCGACGAGACTGCGGTTCTGGCGACGGAACCGGACCGGTCGATGATCGCGCTGGATGACGCACTGGCGGCGTTCTCGGAAATTGCTGCGCGCCAGGCCAGGGTAGTGGAACTGCGCTACTTCGGCGGGTTGACGGAAGAGGAAATCGCGAACGTACTGGATATATCGCCGCGCACCGTGCGGCGCGATTGGGAGTTCGCGAGAGTCTGGCTGGCACGGGAACTGGCCCATTCCTCGGGACGCCGCGCATGACCCCGGACCGGTTACGGCAGGTCGAAGAGTTGTTCCATGCGGTACGGGAGAGTTCCGCCGAACAGCGCGCGGGACTGCTGGCCGAAGCCGATCCCGAACTGCGCCGCGAAGTGGAGTCACTGCTCGCACAGCGAGGCGGCGAGTTCTTGGATCGGCCTGCCGTCCACAACGCCCCGCGACTGCTGGAGGATTCGACTCTGACCGGAATGGCTGTGAGCGCGAGCTTCGGGCCCTACCGCCTCGAAAGCAAGCTCGGCGAGGGCGGGATGGGCGAAGTCTATCGAGCGGTAGACACGCGCTTGGGCCGCGCTGTCGCCATCAAGATTGCGCAGCCGCAATTCATCCAGCGCTTCGAGCGCGAAGCCCGCGCCATTTCTTCGCTGAACCATCCCCACATCTGCACGCTGCACGACGTTGGACCGAACTACCTGGTGATGGAACTGGTGGAAGGTGAGACGATCGCGGCCCGGCTCAAACGCGAATTGTTCCCGCCAACAGCGGCGCTCCTGTACGCCTCGCAGATTCTGGCCGCGCTGAAGGAGGCGCACGAAAAGGGCGTCATCCACCGCGATCTGAAGCCAAGCAACATCATGATCGCAAAATCCGGGATCAAGGTCTTGGACTTCGGTCTGGCGAAATCGGGCCAGGATGAAACGGTGACCGCCAGCGGCATGGTCATGGGAACGCCTGCCTACATGGCGCCCGAGCAAAGAGAAGGCAAGCCGGCCGATGCCCGCTCGGATATCTATTCGTTCGGCTGCGTCCTCTACGAAATGCTAACCGGCGCACGAGCCGCGTTTCAGCGAAGCCGTATCCCATCGCGGAAGCTGGAACGAATCGTTAACAGGTGTCTGGAAGAGGACCCTGTGCGCCGGTGGCAATCCGCCGCCGAACTGGAGCGTGAACTCTCAGCCATTGCAGGTTCTTCCTCTTTTCACCGCGCACCCAAACTCACCCACAAGAGCACGATCGTTCTTGCAGATTTCTCGAATGCGACTGGCGACGCCGCGTTCGATGGCGCGCTGCGCCAGATCCTGGCTGTGCAATTGGAGAATTCCCCTCGCCTGTCCCTGCTTCCCGACGCGCGCGTGATTCAGACGCTCGGCCTGATGGACCGGCCCGCGAATGCGATGCTCACGCCCGATGTGGCGGCCGAAATCTGCGAGCGCACGGCAAGCGCGGCGGTCGTCGAAGGCTCGATCACCAGCCTCGGACGCGAGTACGTGTTGAGCGTGCGCGCAAAGAATTGCCGAACCGGAGATATTCTGCACAAAGAGCACACGCCAGCCGCAAAGAAAGAAGATGTCTTCAAAGCGCTGGCCCAAATGGCAAAGCGATTTGGCACGCGAGCCGCCGAATCGCTTCCACGCGTGGAAAAGGAGCCCAGTCTCCCGGTCGAGGCAACCACTCCTTCACTGGAGGCCTGGAGGTCCTACAGCGCGGCAATGAAGGCTAGCCAGAGTCGGGCACAGTCAGCCGAAGGCGTCGGGCTCCTGAAGCGGGCCATCGAGATCGACCCCGCATTTGCAATGGCTCACGCTTCTTTGGGCCGTCAACAGTCCGACCTCGGGGAAACCGAACTTGGAGCGCAGAGTATCGCCAAGGCCTACGAACTACGGAGTCGGGTCAGCGACCGGGAAAACTACTTCATCACGTTCGGCTACCACCGGCAGGTCACCAGAAACCTCGAAATGGCGCGGCAGACCCTGGAATCGTGGACGCACAAGTACCCGAGTGATTTCTATCCCCATGGGTTTTTGTCGGGCTTCACGTCGCCCGGATCGGGTCATCACGACAGAGCCGTGGAAGAAGGTCTCAAGGCGATCGAACTCGATGCGGATTTTGCGATCGGCTACCAGAATGTGGCCTGGGTGTACATCTATCTAAACCGCCCCGCAGAAGCCGAGGCGCTGCTTCGTAAGGCATCGGAACGGAAGATCGAAATCTTCCAGTTCTCGCTGGTCCGGTACGCCATCGCGTTTCTCAGGAGCGACAAAGCGGCAATGGAACGCGAATCGACCCACCGACACGCAACGTTGCACGCGCAGGGATGGTTCGAGCACCAGGAAGCTCTGACCTTTGCGTACCAAGGGCGACTGAAAGACGCCAATCGGTTGTCGGACCGCGCGGTACTCTTAGCGCGTCAGGGAGATTTGTTGGAGCGGGCCGCGCTGTTCCAAGGCGCTCGTGCCGTGTGGAATGCCCTCTTTGGCATTCAGGAGGAGGGGCAGAGAAACGCTGCGGCAGCGTTGTCGCTTTCCCGAAGCCGTGACGCCGACTATGGACCTGCGTTTGCGCTGGCGCTTCTCCAGGAGTTTGCCCAAGCTCGCGAGGTCGAGGCGGACCTTGCAAAGCGGTACCCGCAGGATACATCTGTCCAGTTCAGTTACCTGCCGACGTTACGGGCGCTCCAGGCTCTCAACGAGGATGACCCCGTGAAAGCGCTTGAAATGACGCAAGCCGCCGCTCCGTACGACCTCGCCGTTCCGGCGACTGCATACTTCACTGGCCCTTTCTTCGGAGCTCTCTATCCAGTCTACGTGCGCGGTCTGGCGTATTCCCGGTGCGGCCGCCCCATCGAGGCCGCGGGTGAGTTCCAGAAAATTCTCGATCATCCGGGACTCGTTTTGAACGATCCGATTGGACCGATGGTGCGTCTCCAACTGGCCAGAGCGTTGTCCGCTGCCGGAGATCGCGCAAGATCAGCCGCGGTCTACACGGATCTCCTTGCCCTCTGGAAAGAGGCTGATCCAGACGTTCCGGTCTTGAACCAAGCCAAAGCTGAATGCGCAAGGCTGCAACAAGAGCGTCGCGCGTAAGCGAGAGATGATTCTGTGTCAGAACTGTGTCACATACTCTGCTTCATCACGGGCAAACACCGTGATTTACGGTGACAGGCCGAGACATATCGTTGTTGCGGGAAGTCGTTGATCGGAAGTGCGTTGGTGGGATTTCGTATGCGTCAGCATGCGCCGCCGGAGTCTATTTCCAAGCGTGCTCCTTCAACCACTCGGACATCTCTCCGTGTCTTTAGAATCAGCGGTTTGCAGGCGAGTGGCCAAGCCAGAAACCCGGATTGTGATACGTCCCTTACGGTCTCCGATCACTTACGGGCACGAGGCCCGGCCCAACCACAGAACCCAACCAGTATAGCGCCGGCCGCCGACTCCTCGAGGTCATCCACCATCTCCAGAGAGCCGAAGGGCTTCACTTCGAGTTGTCGCTCCGCGCAGCCAGCTGACGACACGTCATACCGGGGTCGCTTCCACTGCGACTATGCGAGCGGATACAACCGAGGGAAGAGTGCTTCAAGGCTCGCGGCCGGAAAACGTAACGACACCGGTCCTTTAGGCGTGGCCGACGCGAGCAGGCCTTCTCCGACTAAGTCGTTGAGCAGACGCTGCGCCGTCCGAACGGGAAGCCCAGTGATCCGCGATGCCTCGCCGCGTTCGATCTCGCCACGCACTAACGTCTGCTCCAGGAGTGCGGCGGCCTCGGGCCTGAACCGCTCGTGACGCGCGATAAACGTGCGTAAACGATTCGCCAGATTCTCGAGATCGAAAAGTTCCGACATGAACATGACTTGATCCAGCGCGACGCGCAAGAACCAGGTCACGAAATCAATGAGGGCGCGCTCGGACAGGTTTCCGCGGCCATCGAAATCGCCCTGTCGCGGCGTGTCCGCGAGATCCATCATCTGCTTGTACTCAGTGCGGCTCTCGAGTCCGCGGGCCAATCCACGGGAGATGGACCAGAGGCCGTGGGCAGCAACGTCCGCGCGCCACGCCATCGCATGGCTCATCAAGCGACTGACGCGCCCATTGCCATCCGGGAACGGATGGATGTAATTGAGCCGGTGATGCGCGGCGGCCATGGCGATGATCCGGCCTGCTCGGCCCATGCCGTCGAATCGATAACGCTGGGCGAAGTAGCGCATGAAGTCGTCGACCCGTGCGCTTGACGGTGGCTCGTGACGTCCGACAGCGACATCATGTTCCGGCCGCGATCTCCATTCACCTGGCGTCATCGTGAACTCTCGCCCGACACCGGTGATGTGAAGCATCGGCGCAGGAGCCTCTCGATAGAACTCCCGATGCAACCACTGCACGAACTCGGGCGATGCGGGCTCGGGGAGCGTTCCGGCAGCCGCCATTCGATCGACTTCCGACTGCACGCGCACATGCGCGGCGGCTTCCAACTGGAGATTGCGGCGCTCTTCGTCGCGATCGAATTCCCCAGCCAGCGCGCGTTCGATATCACGGGGACGCGTGTTGTGTCCTTCGATGAGATTGCTGTAATAGGTGTTCATGATGCGCACGAGGTCCGCGAGATTTGCGGCGGTGCGCGTGTGCAGCGAGCGGCCCAATTTGGCGGACGCTGCCGACAGGTCGGCAATAAGGTCCGCAACCGGCTCCGGTGGGTTCTCCACACGAGCGGGTTCGATGCGCTGGACACTCTCCACGCCGTCGCCTGGCCGATCTAATGACATTGACCTGGCCTAATTGTAGGCTGTGTCTGCCTAGAAGCTGCGACATCTGGCCGATCTTGCGGCCGATCTTTCGTTAGAGCAGTTATCGGCCCGGACACGATACAAACGCGCCTAGCTGAGCGCATTGACTGTCATGCCCAAATCGGGCACGATTGTGCCCACATTGGGCTCAAAGGGTTCCGGCCGATCTCAGCGAAAAAGTCTTGCGGATGCGCTGCTCACCAAGACACAGCAGCGAGTCTTGGGTGCGCTCTTTGGCCAACCCGACCGTAGCTTTTATGCGTCCGAGCTGATTCGCAACGCGGGCACGGGCTCTGGAGCGGCCCAACGCGAACTCGCCCGGCTCGAAGAGAGCGGGCTGGTTGTGTCACGACGGATCGGTCATCAGAAGCACTACCAGGCCAACGCGGCGTCGCCGCTCTTTCCCGAACTCCGCAACATCGTGCTCAAAACGGTCGGTCTCGCGGAACCACTGCGAGATGCCCTGAAACCTTTGTCGTCGGCAATTCGCGCGGCCTTCGTGTACGGTTCCGTGGCCAAGGCAACGGACCAATCGGCGAGCGATATCGACCTGATGATCATTGGCGACAGCCTCACGTACGGCGAAGTCTTCGGCGCCCTTGAGCGGGTCACGCGCGCCCTGGGTCGGAAGGTCAACCCCACGGTGTATACCGCCGCCGAGTTTTCAAAGCGCGCTCGGACAGAAAACGCGTTCGTGACGCGGGTGCTTGAGCAGTCGAAACTCTGGGTGATTGGATCGGAACATGACCTCCCCATCGCTGCTTGACCGCCTCGCTGGTCCGGGAGACGTTCTCGCGAAGGAACTTCCCGATGCCAAAGAGTTCGCAGGTCTCGTCCGTTCGGGCCTGGCGCGGCTGAAGGACGCGGAGAACGATGAGAACTCGCTGGACAGCAGGTTCGATCTCGCCTACAGCGCCGCTCATACACTGTGTCTGGCGGCGCTCAGGCACCACGGGTTCCGGCCATCGAAGCGGTACATCGTTTTTCAGGTGCTGCCGGACACTCTTGGCCTGGGGCCTGAGGTCTGGCGCGTCTTGTCGAAGTGCCACGACATGCGGAATCGGACGGAGTACGAAGGCGTCCTCGATGTCGATGACAGGCTGGTCTCGGATCTAATCGGCGCCTGCCGCAAGGTCGCAGGTAAGGTCAGTGGTCTGCCGCCGATTCAGAAGCAGTCGAAGTAAGCTCCTTCAAACTATGGCAAAACGCAAAGCGGGAACGAAGAAAGCCAAGCAAGCGACTAACGGCCAGAACGGCGGCGTTGTCGCGCTCACCAAGGAGCTGTTCCAAGCGGCGATTACGCTCCGCGGCTCGGTCGAACCGGCCGACTACAAGCGCTACGTCCTGCCGATCATCTTTCTGCGTTTCCTTTCGCTGCGGTACGACCGCCGTCGCGCGGAGCTCGAGGCGCTCGTCGCAGACAAGAAGAGCGACTATTTCGGGGACAAGAAGGCGATCCACGATCCTGACGAGTATCGTCGCGTCGGCGCGTTCGTGATTCCGGAAGCGGCGCGGTGGGAGAACCTGCGCAAGGCGGCACAGGCCGACGACATCAAGGTGAAGCTCGACGATGTGCTCGAGTCGCTCGAGAACAAATATCCGGACAAGTTGAAGGGGCTTCTACCGCGCATCTACGCGGGATCGAACCTCGACGCGGTCAGCGTGCGCGGCCTGATCAATCTCTTTAGCAAGGACATTTTCAAAGCCGATCACGGTGGCGACGATCTGATTGGCCGCGTCTACGAGTACTTCATCGGCGAGTTCGCGTCGAGCGAGGGCAAGCGCGGCGGCGAGTATTTCACGCCCGTCTCCATCGTCAAGACGCTCGTCGCGATGCTCGAGCCCGAGAACGGGGTCGTCTTCGACCCGTGCTGCGGCTCTGGCGGCATGTTCGTGCAATCGGATCTCTTCACGAAGCACAGCCACCAGCTCTCATTCGTCGGCCAGGAGAGCAAGGACTTTACGTACCGGCTATGCCGGATGAACCTGTTCATTCACGGCCTCGACGCGAACATCCAGCTGGGCAACTCGTACTTCGACGATAAGCACGCCACACTCAAGGCCGACTACGTACTGGCGAATCCCCCGTTCAACGACGGCAGCAAGGGCGAGAACGGTTGGGGCGCCGACCGGATCCCGGACAAGGACCCACGCCTCACCGTCGGCGACCGAAAGATGCCGCTCTCCCCGCGCAACGCCAACACGATGTGGATGCTCCAC
>WNGB01003136.1_pt1 | contig 26198 bp, 19 predicted proteins | sample 5400681 | NCBI WGS metagenome assembly WNGB01 (sample SAMN13153367, study PRJNA577476) | soil metagenome | isolation source: 115 cm soil or saprolite under grassland replicate 2 | place: USA:California | collected 2016-06-15
TGACACCAACCCAGCGCGAAAGCATGCCGCGTCCTGCGACAAAGTCTCAGGTTTTCAACTTGAGGACGACCCTTTGCGACGCCCTGCGACGCCTTCATTCGAGTCCCCGCTTCGGCACCAACCGTCGCCTCAAGGGCCGTTTCTGAACTCGGAAGCGGCTATTTTGGTGCCCAGAACCCGGCCTGGTGCAGCAATAGGTGCAGCAACCCGGTTTCACACGCCTTGCTGGAACTGCAGTCGCATGAGACGGCCGCACGTGGGACACGCCCGCCTGGCAGCGCGGCCGCCGCTGCCAGCGCTCCATTCAGCCATCTGAGCGCGAGGCCCACCCGTCCGTCGATTCGAATAACCCATGGGCAATTTGCCTCGAGCGAGCTTCGTGAACTCCTTGACACCCAGAGGTGCCGCACGCCCGACCTTCCATCGATCACGCTCGGTGAAGAATGCGAGCGAGTTTTGGGACCCGCCCATCTTCCTATACTTGCGGGTCAGCTGCTGATCGGCCCGGCGGTCCAACGCAAGCGATCTGCAGCCCGAACACACGAAAGGCTGTTCGTCGATGAGTCTTGCACTCGATCACGTCCAGCGCGCGTTTGTCGTTCTCGACGCCGATCAACCCGTTGAAATTCGCCAGTACCGGCCCATCTCGCCGCCGCCAACGCGTTCTTGAGTTGGGCCAACCAGCCCCTCCTCGAAGGCTTCCAGATCGAAAGCGACGCGCAGGGAGTCGTCAGCATTACGTCACCGACTAGCTGGAGCAGCGGCACGCTCAACGCGCGCGTTGATCGGCGGATGAAGTCGAGGCCCGAGTAGACGAACTCGAGTCCACTGCGCTCCTCGTGTGCCACTGCATCATCCGACAGTGGCACATGAGGACCACCATCGCTTCCCCAAGTCCTCATGGCCTGACTTGAGTACCAACGCCGGCAAGTTCATGCGCACGTCCGCCCTGGCGCTCGCAGTACCCGCGGAAGAGCACGTATCGCAACAACGGGGAGAGGGTGGTGGCGGGCCCAGCGCTGGATGCAAGCCGCCTGCGTCGTGTACTCGCGCGTGGCAAAGTCGTCGATGATCAACAGCGCCGGCAACAGGTAGTGGCGCAGCCGGCCATCCCAGGTACCGTCGGCGTGGCCGCCGCCCAGATCGCTCAACAGCCGGCTGGTCTTGATGAACTCCACACGATAGCCCTGCCGAGCTGCCTGGTGGCCCAAACCTTCGGCCAAGTGGGTTTTGCCGACCCCAAGCCACCGACTTCGGCTTCTCACGACCCGCCTTCTACCAGGCTCAGGCAGTCTTCGATGCGGAGGGATTACCAGGTCTGGTGCCCAGCGACCGGGCCCGAAGCGGGCCCACAAGCTTGCCGAAGACGTGGTCGACCGATCGAGAACCTGCTCCTACGCCATCAGCTCGCGGTGCTCACCCGTCCGACTGGAAGCCGACCGCAGGCTCTGCTTCGCCTCTCGGACAAACTGCTGTGGATCCTCGCTCGCCAGTTCTGCGCCGGCTGGCGCCAGCATCTGTCCTTCGTCACGCCCGCCACCGTTGTGCGCTGGCATCGGCAGGGCTGGCGCTTGTTCTGGCGTTGGAAGTCCCGCTCTCGAGGTGGACGTCCGAAACTCAGTCCCGAGGTACGGGAGCTGAACGCGACTGTCTCGCGCGAGAACCGGCGGTGGGGCACGGAGCGGATCAGAAGCGATCTGCTCAAGCTCGCCACCGTCGTCAGCAAGCACGGTCCTGCAATAGTTCGGATCATCCTGGCCGTGCGAACGGCGGGATTGTTGCACGCGCCCGTGCTCAGCGCGCAGCATCGGGTCCATGCGAGTTCGATGGCGACGCCTGCTGGCGCTCGGAGGGCTTGTGGTCGTCCTCGGCACGCGCCCTTCAGGGGCCGCTGCCAACGGCTCGCCTGGCTCCGCGGTTGACAACCGCGAGCGGTTCTTCGGCGCAGTGCAGGCGATCTACAACCCGGACCGTGCCGCGCAAGCGGGCGTACAGTGGGAACGCCTGATCTTTCCCTGGTCGTTGATCCAGAAGGATGGTCCCCGTTCGTGGAACGACGGGTACTTTACCGATCAGCAGATCGCGCAAGAGACGGCACGTGGCATCGAGGTGGTCGACCTGGCGCTCTATACCGCGCAGTGGGCAACGAGTACGCCCGACACGGCCCGTCCCACGAACGTACCCGCCAATCTGTATTTGCCATTCGACGATCCGAGGAATTACTGGGGCCAGTTCATGTACAAGCTGGCCGAGCGCTACGCCGGCCAGATCAACACGTGGATCGTGTGGAATGAGCCGGACCTGTACTCGGACTCAATCGCCTATACCTGGGATGGAACGATCACCGACACATACCAGCTCGTCAGAGTTGCATCGCAAGCGATCGAGCGAGCCAACCCGAGTGCGAAAGTCGCGCTGCCCGGTCTGACCTACTGGTCCGACCGGGAGGGCAACCGGCCGCTCTACCTGGCGCGGTTTATGGAAGCCGCCTCGAAGGATCCCACCGCCGCGGCAACTGGCGACTACTTCGATATCGTCATCCTCCACCAGTACGGCAATCCACTGAACGTCTACGTCGCGGCGCAGCTCACGCGGCGGACGCTGGCGCTGTACGGGCTGGAGCGGCCGATCTGGATTGGCGAGTCGAACCTTGTGCCCGACGACGATCCGATGAACCCGATCGGCCCGACACTCCACGGCACGATGGACGAGCAGGCCTCCTATGTCATTCAGGCATTTGCGCTCGCCAGAGCAGCCGGCGTCGAGCGGATGAGCATGTACAAGATGGTCGACGAACGCCACGAGGGCCCAGACGAGCTGTACGGGCTCGTGCGCAACGATGGCTCCGTCCGTCCTGCGTTTCACGCGTACCAGACCGCGATGCGCTACATGAGCATGCCCACCAGTGCCACCTATACCTGGACTGGGGCGAGCGATCCGCCCAACCATGACCAGCTCACGCGACTCATTCAGAGCAACACGAACCGTACGCAGTGGTATCGACTACTGGCTTGATGTGGATGGAGTGGTCACACATGCGTCGCGCTGGACACATATGAGTCCGACACCGTCGCCTACTCCGGCGCCGACACCATCGACTGCTCTCGAGGACGAAGCGGCGTTAGCCGCTACGCCGCCGCCGCCTGAAACACCCGTACCGACCCCGACGGCCGTTGAGGCCCAGGCCAGTTGCGCGTTGTAGCGCGGGCTCAAGGGCGACTGTTGGTCGGGCACTGAGTCAAGGGGCCGCGCTTGACGGCAGTCAGGCTGCGACGTGCCGTCGCACGACACGCCGCGCTGAGCGCGCTCATCATGCTGGTGCTGGCCGGGTGCGGCGCTCCGCGAGCGGACCCTACCCCAGCGCCGACACCGGCGCGCTTCAAGGCGCTCGACGAACAGACGCTGTCGGACCAGCCGGCGGAGACGCAGGCGAGCTTCCGCGCGACGCACGGTCCGCTCGCTGACGAAGAGTGGAACATGGGCCACAATCGCGCGCTGATCGAATCCATGCTGGAGCGCGCCTCGCTGAGCGCGACGCCAAACCCGGTCGACACACGCGCATGGGCAGGAACGACGACGATCAGCTTCGACACCGGCGGCGGGGGCGTCGTCGGCCAGGTGTACGTGTCCATCAACGGCGGGCCCGAGAAGACCTTCGCGACGGCGAGCGGTGGCTCACAGAACGCCGACTGGATCTGGCGCGGCTCGACGTACGAATTCCGGCTGTATGCGGGTAACAACCGCGAGCAACTCTTACGCACCATCAGCGTTAGCCGCGCCAACGAGGTGGCATCCAGGCTCGGACCGCTGTCGGCAATCGTGTCCCTACTGCTCCTCGGCGCGGGCGCAGCCGCCGGACGTGCGTCGAAGCCGCGCCTCGGACGGCCGCTCCTGGTGGCGTTCGCGGTCGTCACGACGGGCCTCGTGACCTGGCTCGTCGTCACCACTCCGCCGCGGGCCATGGAGCAGCAGCCCTTCCCCGACAGCTTCGAGTACGCCGACGCGGCGCGGCACCTGGCCGCGGGCGAGGGCTACATAACGACCGTGCACGACGATCGCGCGCAGCCGCCGCGCTATCCGCCGGGCTTCTCCCTCGTGCTCGTTCCCTTCGCCGCACCGGGCGGAAGCTTTCCTACGAACGTGCTGAGCGCAACGCCCTGGCTGGGGGCGCTGTACGTCGTGGCGGCGGCGATCACGGCATGGCTCATTTTCGGTCCTATTGCGGCGGGGCTGACCGCGGCGCTGGTGGGCACGGCGCCGTTTGGCGTCGAGGCCGGCTCGCTGCTGATGTCCGATGCATTGGTGGCCGCGCTGACCGTGGTGCTGGCGGGACTGCTTCAAAGGGGCAGGTTCAGAGCCGCGGCGCTCGTGAGCGGCGGACTGGCACTCATGCGGCTGAGCGCCATCGTGGCCGTTGCGAGCGTGATTCTCGCCGTGCCGGCGTCCATGCGGTGGCGGGCGGCCGCCTACACGCTGCCCGGCGTCCTTCTGCTGGCTGTCTTCCAGGCGGCCACCTTTGGCAGCCCGATCACCACGGGCTACGATTACTGGCTGCCTGGCCTACGAACGTTCGACGCCGCATACGCCTTCGAGCGGCCGATGGGCGACCCGCCGATGCTGGTTGGCGACATGTTCAATGGACGTCTGCTCGAAGGGCTGTGTCCGTGTCTGGACGACGGCGGTCCGCTCGCGCAGCTGCCCAACATCCTCTTCTATCCAGCGGTCGTGTTCGGGCCGTTCTGGGTCTTCGCACCGCCGGTCATCGGCCTCCTGGGGTTGGCGTACGCGGCGGTCCACTGGCGCGAGCCGGCGGCGCGCTTCACGGTCGTCCTCACCCTGATCACGCTGGCGTTGCTGACCTTCTACGTGTTCCAGGCCGCTCGGCTGGCGGCCGCGCCGGCGGTGCTCGGCGCGATCTACGCGTCAGTGGCCGTGGCGCGCTTCCTGGAAGGAGGACTCCGGCGTGGCTCGCCCGCGGAGGCCCAGGGTCGCGGCGGCGGACGGTCGCGGGCTAGCTAGCTGAGCGCATGGCCATGGACGTAAATTGCGGCCACGTTGTGCTGGACACGAATGTGTTTGTAGCGGCTGGCTTCAATCCGCGAAGCCACTCGGCGCGCCTGCTGGACGCAGTGCGTTTGGGCAGACTCCGCATCGTTTGGGACACTTCCACCCCAGATGGAAGTGGAACACGTACTGCGGCAGATTCCGCGACTGTCGTGGACGAGCGTCGCAGCGCTGTTTCGGGCTGAGGACAAATTCGAGGGAACCACGCAGCCACAGAAGTTCAGCTTCGTTCCCGATCCAGCTGACCGCAAATTCGCGGCTTGCCGACGCGCGGGTGCCGCTCGTCACGTCAGATGGCGGACTACTCATGGCGGCCGCGCAGATGAAGGTTCCTGTGCTGAAACCGGGTGAGTTCCAGCCCGCTGCGAGCAGGCTCAGTAGGCTTCTTCACCTTGCAGGTCATCACGTCGCGACCCCGTGCGTGAGACCGAGCCGTTCGAGTCGCTCGTAAGGCTCTCGCAATGCCAGCGGGTCCGGCGCGGTCGCGGGGCGGCGCACGCGGAGGTTGGTCTGGGAGAACACACCCCAGAGTCGAAGCACCTCTTTTGCGAAATAGAAGTTCATACCCATGCCCTGTGCGAACAGCTTGAGCAACATGGCGTGCTCGCCGAGCAGCCTGGTGGCGGCTACCGCTTCGTTATCCGCTCGTCTCAACGGCCACGACAGCGCGCCCCACACGAAGAGGTGGAGCGAGCTTTGCGAGCGGACCATGCCGCGGAGCAGCCTTGATGGCGAACGAGGCCGTGGGAGCCTCCCCAGACTCCGAAGCCGTCCCGTCAACTTCCTCACTGTGGCTGCGATTCCCCGCACTCGACACCGAGCGGGTCCACGCGAACTCAAAATCGAGAACACTCGGGACCCACGGTTACGCCACAAGAGCCCAAAGCTGGACGGGCGGCGGCTCAACGGCGAGTCGCCGCCCGTTTGCGCGGAGTTAGGGGCTGACTCCGCCGTAAATGTTCTGGTCGAGACCGCCCTTATAGGGGCACGTGTCGGGTCCAAAACTGCCGTCTGGGTTCTGAGTGCGACACTGGTGGACGTCGGCGCCGTCGTGATCCGTGTCGGTGGTGCCCTCTCGAGGATCGAGACCGGGGACCGTGTCGCGCCAATCGGTCCACGTCGAGAAGGCAAACGAGCCGACCGAGCTGACGTACAGGTAGTCGCCGCCAAACGGCAACGTGCGTCCACTGAACTGCTCGTAGTTCGGATTGCTGGTGACAGCGGATAGCCGCGTCGCCGGTGCCCACGCCATCGTGGCCGTGGAAGCCATCGATCCAAAAGCATCGATCGAAGCTACAGTGCTTCGGTCCGCGCAGTTGCCGAGCGGCCGTGTCGGGCTGTAGCACGGATCGTTGCGGCTGTCCCACCAGACGACGTGCATGCTGCCGTGGTCGACTGAAATATCTGGGAAGCGCTGCAGGCCACCGCGACCGCGCGGGTCGTCGATCAGGACTGGATTTGTCTTCGCGCCAGAGGCGCCGTCGAGCCGCACGAAGTAGATGCCGGACTGGCTGCCGACGTTCTGGTGGTACTGGTCGGGCAGATCAGCCGAGACGATCGATCCGTACGTTGTGCCGCTGGGAACCTCGGTGCCCGGGATCGATGGATCGTAGACGACATAGATAAAGTCGTGCGCGCGGTCGGTCTGATCGGCGGTCGACCGAATCTGCGTTCCGCCGCGCATGAACGTGTAGCCCGAGACGCACTCCAGCGCAAAGTCGCCGCAGTTGCCCGTCACCGACCCGGGTGTCGGCAGATCCTCCACTTCCTCGTCCAGCGGCATCGTGCCGGCGGCAGGTGGACCGGCGATGTCGGTCGGATCGTACGGTTGGAAGGTCGTGACCAGATGCGGTTGCGAGAAGGTGGCTCCGCAATCCGTCGAGCCGTTGTAAACGATCGCGTCACTGAACTCCTGACTGCGCACATCCGCGAACTGGCGATATGTGACGTAGACGTGGCCATTGCCAGTCACCGCGATATCCGGAAACTGGATGTCGTGAACCGTCTGGCTCAACTTGAGCGGTGCTGAGAAGGTCTGGCCATGATCGGTCGACCGGACGAAGTAAATGCTCGAGTTGAAGCCGTTCGGGGTGTTGCCAGTGAAGCGCGCCCAGGCGAAGTAGACGTAGCCGTCACAAGCTCCGCCCGTCCGATCGACCTCGATGGCGGTCTTGTCGTAGCCGTGCCCTGCGCAGGTCTTGAGAGCGGCGTGGCGCAGCGCCACGCGGACGGGCCAGCAGTTCGTCGACACCGAATGGCTTAGTCAGGTAGTCATCGGCGCCGAGGTCCAGCGGCTGGACCTCGGCGCGCTCGGCGCCTCGCACCGACAGCACCACGATTGGCGTGTTGGAGTTGAGCCTATCGCCTGCTTTTCGCAGGTTTGTGCATCGCAATGCCTCAGGATCGCGATGTATCCTGGATAGTTCACGATTTATAGTTGGAGCCGTGAGCCGTCCGTTGACATCGGTGCGGGGATTCGGTCGGGGCACGTCCCCCACAGCGATTGGTTCCGCGACACCCAGCCAACCAGCTTGCAGCCCTGGTTGGAGCCCGGTGTGAGGCACCGGGATTCACAGCCGCCACAAATTGCGGCATGAGTGCGCGTGCCGAAGCCCTGCGGCAGTTCGAACACGTCAATACGGAACTGATCACGCTGCTTGGAGCAGGCCACCGCGGAGCAGTGGCAGCAGCAAACGGCCGATGAAGGTGAGCTCCGGTCGGTGGGGGTGATCGCCCATCATGTGGCCTGGGCCCATCCGCACATTGGCTCGGCGAGGCGCGAGGCGCATTGATGTAGGACAGCGCACGAAGTTCGAGCTGACACCCATGGCCATCGCCGCCCTTTCACAGCTGCTGCACTGGGGCGTGGCGAATATCGCCGCGGCGCTTACAGGAGTTACCACCGAGATAGCTACCAGAGCGATCGACCTCGGACTCGAAGTGCTGCCAGAGGCACAGCGTGGTCCGCACATGCTCGGCCTGCGGTTGCCTGAGGCGGTGCGGCAGCGGATCGTCCCGGCGTTGGCGGAGCGCAGTTGCTTCGCGGCCGTGCGCGGCGGATCGTTGCGCATTGCCCCACATCTGCATACCACGACAGCAGACGTCGAGTGCTTGTTCGCAGTGCTGGCCGGAGCCATCCTCGACCAGAATCCAGGCGAATCTGCTGGGGTGACAGGTGCTCGACGCGCCGAGGATGAATCAGCATGCCGGCTGAACGAAGCTCGTCCGGCTTCCAAGACTTACACACTGAGTGACCCATGAGTCGCGTCCAAAAGAACGGTGAAACAACATGATTTCATCCGCAACGCAGCGCGAGCTTACTGCCTTGCGCGCCGCCGCGGAATCCTCCGGCTACTTCTATGAGCAAGTTCGGTTTCTCTCAAATTCCATAGGACCTCGTCTCACCGGCTCGCTTCAAGCAGCAGCGGCTGTCACATATGTCGCCAACCAGATGCAAGACCTGGGATTTCGAGTCACGCTGGAGCCGGTAACGGTTACGCATTGGGTGCGAGGGCACGAGGAGGCTCGCCTGGTGCGTTATCCAGGGCAGGTGCCCGGAACCAGTCAAAAGCTCGTGGTCACGACTCTCGGAAACTCGATAGCCACGCCCGACGAAGGGCTCACTGCACCGGTCACGGTTGTGAATACGTTCGAGGAGTTGGATCAACTTTCGGCGGCTGTCGTCAAGGGCAGGATCGTCCTCTTTAATTGTGCATTTGATGAATTCGCAGCACTGGCAGGGCGTGCGGACGAGGCATACCGACGGGCTGTGCCGTATCGAAAGTCTGGGCCCGCGCGGGCAGCGCAAAAAGGCGCGGTCGCCGCACTCGTTCGTTCGGTAGGGCCGAGCGGATCGCGATTGACCCACGCGGGGCGCACCAATTACGAGAGCGGGCCGAAAATCCCAGCTGGGGCGATCACCGCGGAAGATGCCGATCTCGTTGCCGATCTCGCCGTCCATGGCGAGATCCAAGTGCACTTGGTGCTTACGCCCAGTGAGTTACCTTCCGCGCAAAGCTATAACGTACTCGCCGACTTAGAGGGGGCAGAACACCGAGAACAAATTGTAATTGTGTCTGGCCACCTGGATTCGTGGGACCTTGGAACGGGCGCAATTGACGATGCTTCGGGTGTTGGCGTAGCTATGGATGTCCTTCGCATCATCAAAGGAGTTCGTCCACGACTTGCGCGAACGATTCGGTTCGTTGCCTGGATGAACGAAGAAAACGGTAGTACTGGGGGCCGTGCCTATGCAGACGACCACAAGTCCGAATTGCACAACCACGTTGCCGCTATTGAACTTGACTATGGAGATGGACGACCTCTCGGCCTCAATGTCTGTGCAAGCGAAGACAGGTTGGTACAGCTTTCGGGGCTGCTACATGCAATCGGTGACCCAATTGGTGGCGTGTTCAACATGGCTAACAGCCCTGGGACCGATTTAGCGGCCATGAACCAAGCCGGCGTTCCAGCAATTTCGCCTTTGCAAGACGCGCGTCACTACTTCGATTTCCACCACACGGCGGCCGACACATTTGACAAGGTGCGTATTGAGGAATTGCGCCGCAATCTCGACGTTATCAGTTCTCTGGTGTACGCGCTCGCACAGGAGGAGTAGAAACACAGCGCACGCGGCATGGGAGAGGACCGTGCAAGCCCATCAGGTATCCATCATCAGCTCGAGCGGTTTCCACCACTCATTCGCCAGCAACTCGATCGTCTGCGCGCTGGGTCGTTCCTCGACGACGCGATCAATGTGGTCGCCGCCGGCAAACCGGGCGTCGGCAAATCGCATGCGCTGGCGGCCATTGGCCACGAGCTCGTGTTGCAAGGTCACCAGGTCCTGTGGACGCCGACGGCCAGCCTGGTCCAGGAACTCCTGGCGGCAAAGCGCGACCTGCGCTTGCCGCAGCTGCTGGCCAAGCTCGATCGCTTCGAGTGTGTGTTCCTGGACGACATTGGCTACGTCCAACACGACCGCGACGAAATGGAGGTGCTATTTACCTTGCAGGCCGAGCGGTACGAGAGACGCAGCGTAGCCATCTCAACAAACCTCGTCTTTTCGGACTGGAACCGCATTTTCAAAGATCCGATGACAACCATGGCGGCGATCGATCGCGTCGTGCACCACTCGGTCATCCTGGACCTGATGGGTATGGACAGCTACCGCGCCAGAGAAGCTGCCGACCAGCACCCGCCACCACCACCCGTCGAACCCGATCCACCACGCGCAGACCAGGAGACCCAGCAGGCAGCATGACCTCCAGCCCACCGCCCGTGCGTGACACTTCGCGTGACAGCTCGCTGGTCACCCCTGAACCGAGTTGCCGCATGTGTGCGCGACCGCTGGCCAGTACCCGAGCCCAATATTGCTCAGCCGCCTGCCGTCAGCGTTCGTTCCGACTGCGCCACGTCCAGACCGCCGTCGTCGACGAGGCTCAACTGCGCGCCGAGCTCCGCCGACGTACGACCCTGGTGGCCCACACCATCTACGAGTGCGGCGTGTGCGGCGAACGGTCGGTTGGCCAACAGCGTTGTGCACAGGACAACGTCTTCGGCCACGCCGTAGGGCTGGGCGGCTCCTGCGCTGAATGCGACCAGCCCATCTTGCTCGCCGATCTCCTGAATGTGGAGGTGCTGCCGTAATCCACTAATCCCCAGTCGTCCCCAGAGAAGGGTTTCCCTCCGGACCTCCCTTCCCAAGAGAGGCTACTCCGGCGGCTTTCCACTCCTTCCACAGCAGGTCTGTTCCTCAGAACTGTGCTCGCTCATTCACTCCGAGGCCTCACTCCCACAGCCTTCAAGCGGCAAGACTGTTTTGACATGCAGCGGCAGAAATGCTTGACGTCAAACAGGCCTGACCACGCATAGCTCGGGGCCGGCGTGGATCGCTATTCCTTCACCGTACGAAACTTGCATTCGCTACACCGCGCCGCCTTTCCGGCGCACCCAGTGCGCCTCCTCCTCAGAGAGCAACTCCTAAGACGGCTTCTCCCCGGCTCCATCCCAAGTTCCAAATAACCTGCCCATCGCCGGCGGGGTACCACCGCGGCATGAAAAAACCACAGCGCGGCGGTGGCTATCCATGAAAGCTCTCCTCAAATGGGTACTGGCTCAGCTGCCAGCCCGTTACTGGCCTACACGTCCGGTGATGAGTGGCTTACGTTGGGCAACGCTGGCTGCCCGTACCACCCGGCTACGACCAAGGCGTTCTGGCGATCACTAACACGCGGGCGTTGCCGAACCGGAGGCACTGTGTATAGAGATCGGCGGTGCACAACCAGAAGCACTCCGCGCGATGCGCATCGCTCCAGGCGCACTCGACCTGAAAGGTCACTCGTACCGCCAATCCGCGCTGCCGCAGTCCGAGGAAGGTGGGAACTTTGCTGCAGCCAGTGCCGAATGGGACTTGTTAGTCGGCAGTTCCCTAACGTTTCGCACGGGTGGTCGATTGACGATGCACCACCGGTTGGACACGGCATACCCTGTCATTACGGGCAATCTTGTGGCGCCTACGGCTCGGGATGGTTGGTGATCGGCGATGATGGAGAGACCGCGAGGGCGAGTCGCCCGCGCTGGGCATAACCTCCCGGGTCAGCTCACCAGTTTCATTGGCCGTGAGCAGGAGTTGGCAGAACTGAAGCGTTTGCTGGGGACTACCCGTATCGTCACTCTGGTCGGCGCGGCAGGTATCGGCAAGACAAGGCTGGCCATTCAGGCAGCTCAGCTCGCGGCGTCGGCAGAGGGCGCCTGGTTCGTCGAGCTGGCGGCGCTCAGCGAGCCGGCCCTCGTTCCACATGCGGTCGCTTCGGCCTTCGACGTCCGTGAGCAGCCCGGCCTTCCGGTCCTGGACACCCTCGTTGACGTGCTTCGACCGCGAAGGTGTCTCCTGGTGCTCGACAATTGCGAACACCTGGTCAACGCGTGCGCCCTCGTCGCCGAGCGTCTGCTGCACGGCTGCCCAGGCCTCAGCTTGCTTACGACCAGCCGGGAACCGCTGGGCTTCTCGGGTGAGACGGTTTGGCGAGTGCCCCCGCTGTCCGTGCCAACCACGGCGGACGTGCAGACCTCCCAGCTGCTCTTCCGCAGCACCTCGCTGAACTCTCAGCATGAGGCCGTACGGCTGTTTCTCGAACGCGCCCGATCGGTATCCGCCACCTTTGGCTTGACCGAGCAGAACGCTCCCGCGGTGGCCCAGATCTGTCGCAAGCTTGACGGGATTCCGTTAGCGATCGAGTTAGCCGCCCCACTGGTGCGCGGGCTCTCGCCGGAGCAGATCATCGCCCGTCTGGACGACCGCTTACGGCTCCTGACGGACGGAAGTCGGACAGCGTCGCGCCGGCACCAGACGCTGCTTGGCGCAATCGATTGGAGCTACGACCTGCTCACCGATCAGGAACGCTTATTGTTCCGCCGGCTGTCCGTATTCTCCGGCGGATGGTCGCTGGAGGCGGCGGAGACTGTCTGCGCCGGGGACGGCATCGAACCGGAGTCGGTGTTGAGGCTCCTGCTGCACCTGGTCGATAAATCGCTCGTCGTCGCGGACGACCAGACAACGCGGGGCAACGCTGTATCCGTGGTGCGATATCGGCTCATGGAATCACTGCGGCAATACGGCGCAGACAAGCTCCGCGGAATGCGCGAAGACGCGGCGGTGCACGAGCGCCACCTGGCGTGGTGCCTGGGGCTGGCAGAGGTGGACGCATCGCACGTGCGGGGACCAATTGACGTTCTGCGCGTCACCCGCCTCGAGGCAGAACACGACAATCTGCGCGTGGCGCTGGGGTGGAGCCTCAAGGCAGAAGCCTCAGAGTCCGCCGGACTCGCCGGACTGCGCCTTGCCGCGGCGTTGTGGGAATTCTGGTGGATCCACAGCCACCTGAGCGAAGGGCGGCGCTGGCTTCAGGATGCCATTTCAATTGTCGGGTGCCCCACTGACGCAGGGCGCCATACACGCGCGCAGGCGCTCGTCGGCGCTGGTGTGCTAGCTGGTGCACAGAGAGAGTACGAGCAAGCGGTGGCCCTGTGCGAGGAGGGCCTGGCGCTTCTTGAACCTTCAGAAGATCCCCTGCATGCCAGCATGGCCTTCACTGTTCGCGGCATCGCCGCTGAAGCCCGCGGTCACTATGACGAGGCCACGGCGAACTTTGAGCAGAGCCTTGCGCTGGCCCGCGTGGGGAATGTCCGTGTCGGCTGGCAGCTTGGCCACCTCGGTCGTGCGGCAGCCGCGCAAGGTGAATATGAGCAGGCGGCGACGCTCCTCGAGGAGAGTCTGGAGTTGCTCCGCAACGCGGGGATGAGCAGGGGGTTAGCTGGTCGCTGCAGTACCTCGGACGCGTTTGCACGCACCTGGGCCATCTCGAACGCGCAGTCGACCTGTACCAGGAAGGGCTGACTGCCTCGCGGGCCGCAGGTGATGCAGTGGGTGCGGCCTGGGCGCTCGGCCATCTCGGGCGTCTCGCCAGACTGCACGGTGAGCAGGCCAAGGCTAGTCGCCTGCTCGGCGAGGCCCTGACTCACTTCCGTGCCGCGGGAGACCGCTGGGGCGTTAGTTGGACCCTGGGCAATCTGGGGCGCCTGGCTCATGATGAACACGACTATCAGCGGGCGGAGGCATTGTTCGAGGAGAGCCTCGTCGTGTGCCGCGGACTTACCGGGCGAAGGCGCGCCGTCGCCTACGTGCTGCACTACCTGGGGGTAGTAGCGAACGACCAGGGGCAACCCATTCGGGCGGCGCGCCTCTTCAGTGCCGCCGCGGCAATCCGAGCTGCGGCCGGCGCGAGCGTGTCGCCGCTAGACTGGGCAACAGAGGAGCACGACCTCGCCGTTGTCCGCGACGCGGTAGGGGAGGAACAGTTCGCGGCTGCCTGGGACGAAGGCCGTGCAATGTCGCTGGCGGCGGCAACCGACTACGCGCTGACCAGCCAACGGCCGCGGCCCGCCATGGGCCTGTCTCGGGAGCCTCGCTCACTGAATTACTCACCTGTATCGCCGCTCAGCTCCCGTGAGCGCGAAGTTGCGGCCTTACTTGCTCGCGGACTAACCAACCGGCAGATCGCAACGGAGCTGGTGATCGCCGAGAGGACGGCAAGTACCCACGTTGCCCACATCCTGAACAAGCTGAGTTTCTCTACGCGTACCCAAATCGCGGCGTGGGCAATAGAGCATGGCCTGACTGTTCGATAGGACAGGGACACTGTCTGCCCCGTACGTACGCCAACACAGGCGCAATACTCATCGCGATACGCGATTTGACGGATGCCATGTCTCGAGTACAGGCCATACGGTGCATTCGGCATGGAAGGAGTAGACCCAATGGCCGTTCACATGGCACTTCAGGACATCGGCGAGGTGATCCGCTACCAGGCCGCCATCCGAGCAGAAAAGGTGGCGCTGACATTCGAGGGGCGCGAGACGACCTACGGCCAGTTGGATCGTCGGGCCACCCGGGTTGCCAATGGATTGCGGGCGATCAGCACAGCCTCCCAGACGCGGGTGGCACTGGTCGCAAAGAACTCAGACTTCTTTTATGAGGTGCTGTTTGGAGCTGCAAAGGCACGCGACGTCGTGGTCGCCGTGAATTGGCGACTCGCCCCGGCGGAGATTGTTTACATCATCAACGACGCAGGGGCGGAGGTGCTATTCGTCGGAGAGGAGTCCGTGCCGTTGATCGCGCACATTCGCCCCGAGCTCCACACTGTCCAGACGGTCATCGCACTCGGCGGCGAGGGGCTTGAATGGGACTCGTATATGGCGTGGTGCGATCGCCAGGATAGTGCTGATCCACTGCTCGCGAGCTCGGGCGGCGACGTGATACTCCAGCTCTACACCAGCGGCACCACCGGCCACCCAAAAGGTGCCCAGATCACGCACGGCAACCTCTTTGCGGCGTTGCAGGCGGCCCGCGAGTGGTATCCGTGCACAGTCGAGGATGTGAACCTGGCGTGTATGCCGCAGTTCCACATCGGCGGTAGCCTCATGAGCCTGATCCCGCTGTATGTCGGCGCGCGTGACGTAATTGCGCGAGAGCCTGTAGCTGGCGAGATCCTGCATCTGATCCCGACCGAGCGAGTCACGCTGGCGTTCTTCGTGCCAGCCTTCATGCTCTCCCTGCTGCAGACGCCGGGCTGCCAGGAGGTGGACTTCTCGAGTCTCAAACGCGTCTGCTATGGCGCCTCACCCATCCCCCTCGACCTGCTGCGCGATGCAATGGCGACGTTCAGGTGTGAGTTCGCGCACCTGTACGGCCTCACCGAGACGACTGGGGTTGTCACGGTGCTGCCGCCTGAAGACCATGATCCGGCCGGCGGCCCACGGATGCGATCGTGCGGCAAGGCGCTCAGCAACGCGGAGATCAAAGTGGTAGACAGTCTCGGGGCGCAGTTACCCCCGGACAGGTCGGAGAAATTGTGGTGCGCTCCCGACAAGTCATAACGGGGTACTGGAATCTGCCGGAGGCCACGGCCAGCACCATCCGCGACGGGTGGCTACATACCGGTGACGCCGGCTACTTCGACCCGGACGGTTATCTCTACGTGCACGATCGCGTGAAGGACATGATCATCTCGGGCGGCGAGAACATCTATCCGGCTGAGGTCGAGAGCGCGCTCTTTGGACATCCGGCAATGGCGGACGTCGCGGTGATCGGGGTCCCGGATGAGCGCTGGGGGGAGGCGGTGAAGGCAATTGTCGTGGTGAAGCCAGGTTGTGCTGTTACCGCCGAGGAACTGATCGCCTATTGCCGCGAACGCATCGCGCATTACAAGGCACCCAGGTCAGTCGACTTCGTCGAGTCGCTGCCACGCAACGCATCCGGAAAGCTGCTGAAACGCGCGCTACGGCCGTACTGGGTAGGCCGCGAGCGTCTGATCAACTGAGGATAGGACGGTACGGGTCGAGGCGCGTTCACGGCAGTGCCCTGGGACCCTGCGAGTGCGACCTGTACCTGAACTGCGCAAGTTTGTCACGACGACGGCGTACGCTCCACGCCTACGTGCCCGGCGCGAGCGTGAGATGGAGTTGATTGCGGATGCGAAGTCACACAACTGGCAGCGCGAAGTCGAACGCCACCAAGGCAGCGTACAGCGGATTGAACAGCTACTCGCAGAACTCGGCGAGCCGGTAGAGCATGGGAGCCTTCCTCCATAGGCCTTACCCAAAGCGCATCGTCCAGGAGCTGGCCATCAGTTCGGGGCTGCTTCACCTGTTCCTCGGTTGCCTGCCGAAAACGTAGCTAAATACTGGTCAGCACCAACTGCCATGAATAGTTCGTGCGCTTCAAGCAACAGCCGTTCCGCTTGCGGTTCGTCGCCGACGTCGCGGGCCAACTCGGTCAGCGCAAGGAGCGTCCGCGCCATCTCAAAACGTGAATGGATCGACTGGTAGGTCCGCAGCGCACTACCCAAACGATCACGGGCCGCATGCGGGTCGCCGCGCTGCCGCGCAATGTGGCCGAGAACGCGCTCGGCCCAGCCGGCCGCCCACCAGAACTCCAGCCGGCCGCTGAGATCAAGCGCGCGTTGCGCGAGCTGCGCGCTTCGCTCCAGATCACCCAAACCGCGGAGCGCATCGGCCAGCCATCCGGTGAAGAGGCCGATCAATGGTCCATACTCGTATTGAGTCCAGCTCGAGAGCGACTGCTCCAGGCACGCCACTGCCAAGGCAGGCTGGCGGGCCTCGAGATACGCGTAACCCAACCAGCCCGTTGCCGCCGTCGTGTTGAACGGATCCGGCGACTGCTGAAGACTTTGCTGACACGCGGCGATGCCGGCAGCCGCAGCGCCGCTAGCTGCCTGATACCACCCCCTGTTCCAGAGGGCGTAGCTTTGAATCCGCGCGTCGCCGATGGATTCGCCGATCGCATAACCCCGAGTGGCCATCTCGATCGCCGACTCGAACTCGCCCATCCAACAGTAGTTGATGCCGGTCGCACAGTACGACTGCGCCAGCCACCATTGCTCCTTGGACTGCTCGAGGACCGCAACAGCCTGACGGCCATGTTCGACACCCCATACGTTTTTGCCCGACCACCAGGCCGAACGGGCGAGAACGTAGTGCGCCCGACCCACAGTAGCGGCGTCGCCGCACCGTTCCCCTTCCACAATCGCCTGCTCGGCGTGCTCGATCGTCCGCTTTCGGTCGCCAACGTGGCTGTACGTGTGGCTGAGCCAGAAATGATATGGCCCGGTCAGGCGCGCGTCGGCCACGCGTTCGAGGCGCTCTCGACCGCCATCGAGCAGCCCGAGCGTATCCGGAAATCGCCCCAGAAAGTACAGCGAGTGCGCCAGTCGCATCGCTGTGTCGATCCACGCGTGGTCCTGGTGGTCCGATGAAACGCTTTCGAGGTGCCGCAGTGCCTCTCGCAGCGAGCTGACTGCGTCCTGGTGGGCATACTTCCGGGCTGCCTGCTCGGCGAAGCGCACCAGATAGGTAAACGCCTTGTCGTGTTCGTCCGTTCGACCGTAGTGGTACGCCAGCCGATCGTAGACCTCCTCCAGCCGGTCGGCGTACAGATGCTCGAAGGCCCGGCCGGCGGCCGCGTGGAGCAGACGGCGCCGCCCTGCCAGCAGAGATTCGTAGGCCACGTCCTGGGTCAGCGCGTGCTTGAAGACATACCCAGGCTCCTGGCCAGCCTGCGCGTACAGGAACTCCAAGCGCTGCAGCTCCTCGAGCTGCGGGGCAAGCGGTGTCGCGTCCTGCCAGATTGCCCCCAATAAGCGGAGCGGTACCGCACGGCCCAGTACGGAGGCGGTCTGCAACACCCGCCGCGGTGTGTCCGGCAGCCGATCCATGCGCGCCATCAGCACGCCCTGGATGGTTTCCGGGACGCGCGTGCCAGCGGCGACCTCGCCATGCTCGAGCGCCGCGCGGGTCAACTCCTCGAGGAAGAAGGGATTCCCCTCCGCCCGTTCCAGAATCAACCGCGCCAGCCCCTCAGGCACCCGGTCCGTTCCGAGTGCTGAGCGAATGATGCTCAGACTCTCGTGAGCGTTCAGGCGCCGTAACGCGAGCTGCGTCACGTAAGAATGATCTCCCCAGGGCGGACGGTAACCAGGTCGCCACGTGCACAAAAGAAGGATGTGCGCACCGGCCAGAGTCTCGACGAGCGAAGCCAGGTACTCCTCGGACGACCGATCGACCCAATGCAGATCCTCGACCACGAAGATGATCGGGCGTTGCTGACAGCCGCGCAGGCTCCATGTGCGGAGCGCATCGAACGTCCGCATCTTGATCGCCTCAGCGCTGAGCTGTGCAAGGGACGCGTCGTCACGCACGCCGAGCAGGTGCAAGAGATACGGAGCATACGCGTCCGACTCCAGCCCGACCTCCTGAAGGCCGAAACGCACCTTCTCAGCGACCAGCTCCGGCTCATCGCTGTCCTGGATGCCACAGTTGGCGCGCACGAGATCCAAGACTGGCACGTACGGGACGTTTCTTGCATACGAAAGGCATCGGCCTTCGAGGTATGTCAGCGGTTTGGCAGCCAAACTGCGTCGAAACTCGTAGACCAGTCGCGACTTACCGATGCCAGGCTCGCCGACCACACCTACAACCTGGCCGTGGCCAGCCTCGACCTTGGCCAGCGGCGCCCGTAGCGCCGCCAACAGCTCGTCCCGCCCGATGAACTGATTGAGTGTCGGTCGAGCATCCATTTCGGAAGCGCCGGCGATCTGTTCCACCAGGTCGTGGAGGGTGCTCATCTCGCGTTCGCGCCCAACGAACCGACTCAGTGGCCGCGTGCCCAGCCCTTCGATCGGCGAGCGGCGTGGCCCAACACCAGTTATCCGAAATGCCTCAACAGCACGGGCCGCGCCCGAGAGGGTCACAGGTCCGAGTTCTTCCAGCCGGACGTAGCCCGTCACCAAGCGTGCCGTGGCGCCGCTGATGACGATCATGCCCGGTTCCGTGCGCTGCTGCAGCAACGTGGCCAGGCTGGCCGCCTCGCCAACAGCTGTCGGTCTACTGGACGATCCGCTCCCGAGTCGCCCGACCGCTACCGGGCCCGTGTGCAGAGCCATGCGCAGCAGTGCTCTCCATGCCGTGGGGGCATCTCCAGCCGGCGGACCGCTGGGAGCCCACGGTTCTCTGAGCCGACGCTGGATGCCGAGCGCGGCGAGAACGGCTCGCCGAGCGTGGTCTTCGTGCGCGACCGGCGCCCCGAACAGAGCCACGAAGCCATCGTTCAGGAAGCTACCGATGGTGCCCTCGAAACGCTCGATCTCGGCCTCGGCTTCCTGGAAGAAGTGGTCCATCAACGCGAGCAGGCCCTCGGCACCGAGGTGCTCGGCGAGCACGGCGGTGTCGGTGACCTGGCAGCAGAGCAGCGTTGCCAATTTGTGCTCGCCCTCCACGCCGATCGACGAACTTGGCGCGGGTCGAACGATCGCCGGTGTATTGAGCCCGACTTGTATGGGCTCCACCAGTGCCTGCCCGCAGCCGACGCAGAACCGGGCATCCGCCGTATTGCGGCGCTCGCAGCGACCACAATCTCGAAAGGCTGCTGGCTGTGTCGTCGACTCGGCGGCCCCTGACACGACGACGGGGACTGTCGAAGCGGCGAGCGCTAAACGATCCTCGCGTCTAAGCCTGAGCGCGTCGGCGAGCCTTTGGACCGACTCGGGATGCGGTGATTGCCGAAGGCCGCGCTTGAGGTCGGACAACCCGCGCACGCTCAAGCCGGCCTTGTCGGCCAGAGCTTCCTGCGTTAGCCCGGCGGCAACCCGGTATCGGCGCAGCAGTTCGCCGAAACCGGGCGAGTGCAGTGTCACGCTCCCTGTCCCCTGAGCGGGTCGAGCATAGCACTCACTCGCGGCGATTGCGTGGGTTGCAGCGGACGTTCTGCATGGTCTGCCGCCGCGACGGGCCATAGGCTCGTGCGATCCACCGCTGAGGAGTTGATCCTCGGAAGGAGCGACCGATGGTAGACGTGCAAGCCGAACTTCGTACCTGGATCACGCGGTTCGCTACGGGTGACCACGACATCGCCAATCTGCTATGCGAGCGTCATGCTGAGGACCCCAGGCGCCTTGCCCTGCGCTACGAAGACGCCGACGGACACGAGGAGCAACTCACCTACCGCGAACTGGCGGACCTGTCCGCCCGCTTTGCGAGCCGCCTGGCGGCGGCTGGCGTGGGCCGAGGCGATCGCGTCGCAACGCTCCTGCCGAAATGCCCTGAGCTCCTGATCGCTGCGGTGGGCCTGTGGCGTCTCGGGGCGGTCCACGTTCCTCTCTTCACCGCATTCGGACCTGACGCGATCGGCTTCCGATTGGACGATGCAAGCGCCCGCGTTGTGATTACCGACGCCCGTAACAGCGGAAAACTCCCTGAGGCGACAGGAGCCGATGTGCTGCTGATCGACGACCTCCGTGAGCAACTCGCGGGCCTGGTGCCATGGGCCACGGCGACCACATTGGGTCCTGACGAGCTGCTGATCCTGATTTACACCTCGGGCACGACCGGTCACCCGAAGGGTGTCGAGGTGCCGGTTCGCGCCCTAGCCTCATTCCTGGCCTACCTCCGCCTCGGCCTCGACGTCCGCGAGAGCGACGTGCATTGGAATGTCGGTGATCCAGGTTGGGCCTATGGCTTGTTCTACGGGCTGGTGGGCAGTCTGCTGATTGGACAGACCGTCCTTTACTACAACGGACCGTTCGATGCCGAGACGGCATACCGCTTCATGGCCAAATACCGTGTCACGAACCTCACTGCGGCGCCGACGGTCTATCGCGCTCTGCGTGCGGCCGGGTCACCATCGGTCGAGTTGCGGCTGCGTGCGTGCTCAAGCGCGGGTGAGCCGCTCAATCCTGACGTGATCGCCTGGGGCGAGCGTGCGCTGGGTGTGTCCATTCATGACCAGTACGGACAGACGGAGCTTGGCATGGTTGCCGTCAATCCACAGCGAGCGGACCTCACCAGAGTCATAAAGCCAGGCTCAATGGGCCCGGCAATGCCAGGTTTCCGGGTCATGGTTGTGGATGCGGAGGGTCGGGAGTTAGCCCCCGGAGCGACCGGCGAGCTGGCGATCGACGTACCGCGGTCACTCTTGTATTGGTTCCGCGGCTATTGGCATGCGCCAGAGTGGTCAGCCCGCCGCTTCATCGACGACGGCAAGCTCTATCTAACCGGTGACGCCGCGAGTATGGACGCGGAGGGATACGTCTTCTTTTCTTCGCGAGCGGACGACGTTATCAACTCCGCCGGCCACCGCATCGGCCCGTTCGAGATCGAAAGCAGCCTCATCGCGCATCCGGCTGTCGCCGAAGCCGGCGTGATCGGCATCCCCGATGAGCTACGCGGTGAGGTGGTCAAGGCGTTTGTCGTGCTCAAGCCAGGCCACGCGCGCTCTGCGGCGCTGGCGGCGGAGCTCGGTGAGTGGGTGAAGTCGAGGCTGTCCGCCCATGCCTATCCGCGCGCTGTCGAGTTCGTCGACCAGCTGCCAAAGACACCAAGCGGCAAGGTCCAGCGGTACTTGCTCCGCCAATTGGCGGTTGTGGCCGCGCGGCCCTGATTCGGATCCATCGTCGAAGAGCGGCTTAGGGCTGTTAGGTTGGCAACTCGAGCACGTAAGACGAGCAAGATCGCGGCGCACGCTGCGACGGCCTCTGCGATGAACTTTCGTGCGAGCGTCAAGCGCTGCTGCAACGCGCCGAAGTCAGCCTGCCCATCCTCATCGGCGATGACGATCTCACCATCGAGCTGCGTGTTGCATGGCAGAACTTCGGCTGCCGCGGCTCAGGAAACCAGGGCCCCAAGGTCACGGCCACTACGACTCAGCAGCTGCGCCGTACCCTCTCGCCGCCACAGCCGGCCACGAAAACCGTCCAGCTTCGGCTCGTACGCCCACCGATCCCCACGCGGAAGGCGCGAGTCGAGTTGGGCCAACATGGGCCCTGGTGGGCTGGTCAACACGGGAGGCTCCTATGTCAAGCGTGCGCTTGAATGCTTGACGGGTCCCGACCGTCGTCCCCCGCGGGACTCAGTTGATCCCAGGACAAGATCACGTCGGACCGTCTGCGAGGTGAGCGCCTGCGCGATGGCTTGCTCGAGCGTGAGCAACTGGCCTGCAGCCCATTCGCGTGCAAACTCGTCTTCACCCAGCGCGTCGCGTGCGTTCGCGATCGCTGCCTGGTGGTCGGGAGTGTTGTCAAACAAGATCAAGGGATACCAGGCGTCTCCGATCGATGCGGTAGCGCTCAACAGCCGCACGGCTCGGCGATGCTCGCCGCGGGCACCGCAGATCGCCGCAAAACGTCGCGCCGCGGTAGCTATCTGTGCGCGCGTTCCGCCGCGGTCAGGCGACTCGAGCGTCTCGCGATACGCACGCTCGGCCGCGTCCCAATGACGCTCGGCCGCGGCCAGGTCGCCCAGGGAGATAGCCATGCCCGTCGTCATGAATTGGATATCGAGCTCACGTCCAAGGGACAGCCCATCCTCCACGATGCGTCGCGCACGCACGAAATCGCCCCGTATGCCGCAGATCGCGCCCAGGATTAGCATTGATCGCAGCACGGGCGTGAGGTCACCTGACTTACGACCGACGACGATACTCTCCTCGAGCAGCGGCTCAGCAGCGTCGTGCTTGCCCGCGACCGCGAGGTTTTCGCCGAGCACGCTCAGATTCCAGGCAATTTCGCGTTTCCAGCCTGTCTGGCGGCTCACGGCGAGGGCTTCCTCGATAAGACCGCGGGCGTGCGCGTGCTCTTCGGCCGAGCGAGCCAGCATGGCAAGATGGCGCAGCGCGATCGACAACACGCGCCCGTCGCCCGCCGCGCGCGCCTGCGCAATGCTCTCTTCAAGGAATGGTCGGCCGGCGGTGCTATTGCCGTTGGCCCGTTCGAGCTGGCCACGCCAGTTCAGCGCCCGCGCGCGATCAGAGCTAGGGATTGCTTCACTTCGGGCCAATGCGATGTCGAGCCAACCGAGCCCCTCCCGAGCGTGCCCGCGCCACTGCCAGAACCTGCCCAGGCACGCGGCGATACGCAGCAGCTCTGGCGCACCACTGGGCTCGGATGCGCTCCAGGCGAGCGCCGCGCGCAGGTTGTCGTGCTCGAGCTCCAGGCGCTCCCACCACTGCTTCTGATCTGGCCCCTCCATGCCGTCCATCCCTTGCTCGGCCAGGCTCAGATACCAGTCACGGTGCTGCGTCCGGACCCGATCGGCCTCGCCCGCCTCGAGGAGCTTCTGCTCGGCGTACTGGCGGATCGTTTCCAGGAATCGATACCGGAGTACAGCAGTCTCGTCCTGGCGCGGCTCCTCGACCAGGACCATCGACTTTGCGACTAGCTGGCTCAAGAGCTCGAGCACATCTTCACCGCCGGATATGGAGTCGGCGCCCACCGCCTCAGCTGCCTCGAGCGACCAGCCACCCGCGAAAACCGACAGCCTGCGAAGGAGCCTCTGCTCCAGGTCGGACAACAGCTCGTAACTCCAGTCGATTGCGGCCCCGAGCGTCTGCTGCCGCCGCACGGCGGTTCGATTGCCGCCGGTCAGCAGGCGGAAGCGGCGGTCGAGGCGTGCCGCGATCTGGTCGACGCTCAACGTGGTGAGGCGTGCCGCGGCCAGTTCGATCGCCAGCGGAATTCCGTCGAGCCGTTGACACAGAAGCGCTACGGCCAGCGCGTTGCGATCGGTAATCGTGAACGACGGCAACACCAGTTGCGCGCGGTCCGTGAACAGACGACCCGCCTCAGTCGCCAGCACCGTCGCAGCCGAGACGCTCGCGCCGGCGGCGACGACGTCGTCACGCCTGACCATCGACAGCGACCTGACGGGCCATGCTGCTTCACCGCCTACTCCGAGCAGCTCACGGCTCGTCGCGATAACCTGCAGGTTCGCACACACGCGCAATAGGGTGTCGACGACCTCGGCCGACGCGTCGATCACGTGTTCGCAGTTGTCGAGAATGAGCAGCACGCGGCGGCTCCGCAGGTGCTCGGTCAGTGCATCGAGGGGCGGAGGCCCCGGCGTCTCATGCAGGTCTATGGTGTTGGCGATCGTCCGAGCGAGCAGTGAGGCGTCGGCCAGGGGTGCCAGGTCGACTAGCCAAACGCCATCGTCAAATTCGCTGACCAACTGGCGGCCAACCTCCACAGCGAGGCGCGTCTTGCCGCACCCACCAGAGCCCGTGATCGTCAGCAGCCGTGCCTCATCCACACGCTGAATGACTCGTTCGATCTCACCTTGGCGGGGAACGAAAGTCGTGGTGGGAATTGGCAGGTTGTGGTGCGCCGCGCCGCCTGACGTTCGAGGCGAAAGGACCCCATGGCGCCGAACGGGCCGGACCGCCGCGAGGAAGAGGGCCCGGTCGTCTGGCTCGAGCTGAAGCGCGACCTCCAGGCGCTGGGCAGTGTCGCGGAAGGGGTGGGTTGCTCCGCGCTCCAGCTTCTGGATGCCGTGCACACTCAGCCCCGCCCGCTCGGCGAGGCCCTCCTGGGTCAGGCCGGCTGCCAGGCGGTACTGGCGTAGGAGGGCCCCAAATGTTGCAGTTGAGCTACGCGGCATCCGCAGGCCTTTGTTCAAGGATCGGCAACTTGCCGCCAGGGCGCGCAGCGTACCACAGCGTTCGCGTGGCCAAGCGCCACGGCGGCGGGCAGCTTGGGCACCTGCTTGCGGCTTGTTCTCAAGCAGGCAGGTAAGCAGGCGGCCCGGGGGTTTCGCCGAGTACGGCCCAGGTGCACGCTGGCTACCACCAAAGCCTGAACAAGGATGTCCAACACCATGGAACCCCTCGGAAGCCACTACGCCGTCCTGCTCCACGATCCACAACTTCGTACAGGCCTGATCCGGGCGCGCGCGCGGTCAGGTCGGTCTGTTATGTGGTTGAGGTTCGCCCCGCTGCTGCGCATGCGGCTGGCCGCGACCCTGCACCAACTCGCCAGCCGCGTCGAGCCCACGGCCGTTACATGGAGTGGCTCGAGTCCCAGCCTGTTTGGAACGCTGGAGTAATCAACGCTTGTAATGGGGGCCGCGCCGCTCCGCTCGTACGAACCCTCTGAACGGCTACTCTCACGGGCAAACAGGCTCAATCAGCTCACGCGACCTATGCGCGTAGGGACGGTCATCGACATGGGTGCCTGTATTTAGAGGTGTATGTCCGGAGCGAGCCAGCTCGTCGGCTCGCAGGCGACGGTACACCTCATCCGACAGGCGCCGTCGGAGCGCACGCACAGCCTCAGTCTTTGTGTCGCCGCATGCCATGCGGCGCTGGACGTAACCGCGCGATGTTCCCTCCTGCCGCAGTTGAGTGATCGCGATTCGATGCAGGGCCAGGTTTAGCTGCCGGTTACCGCCTCGATTGAGACGGTGGCGGCGAGTATTGCCCGACCAAACCGGAATCGGTGCGGTGCCCGTATGTTTGGCGAATGCGGCCCGCGAGCGGCGACGCACTCCAGCTGTTTCACCGATGAGCTTGGCGGCTGTGAGCGCACCGCAACCTTTCATTGCCAGGAGACTAGGCGCGAGGGGCGCAACGAGGCGGGCGATCTCGCGCTGCAAGTCGCCAATCACAGTGCTGAGCTCCCGAATGCGGCCGACGATCTCGCGAGCGATGCGGGCGACGGTGCCACGCTGGCAATCTAGCCGCTGCTCGATGTTCGCCAGCACCGACCGGCGATCCAGATATCGTGGCCTGATCTCCCAGCCGGGTTCAAGCTCGTGCAGGTGCCAACGCAGCCGGTTCTGCGCCCGTGTCCGCTCCGCGACCAGGTCGTCCGCGATCTGGCGATTGGTGAGTCCGCGGGCGAGCCGCACTGCCACTTCACGTTCGCGACGCGTCAGTGGATGAACGCTGCCTCCCCGTGCTGCCGGCGCCGGCGCACGGGCAGGTACCAGCGATCGTGGCAGTCGTGGAAGGCGCCCGACGCGAAAAACACGCCATGGTCCCGGTGCGGCATCGACGAGATGAGCATCTCGCTCCTCGAATTCGATACTCGAGCCGCCGACAAGGTCCCGCACCGTGCGCGAGGCGAGGATCTCACCTGGCGCCGCTTGGCCCATCACCCAGGCGGCGGCGCCGATCGGGAGGCCGGTAAGTTCCCCATCCACCACATTGCATTCGCCGGTGTGCAGCCCTGCCCGTAACTCGATCCCGAGCAGCCGCGCTCCGTCCACTATGGCCGACGCGCAGCGGATCG
>WNGB01003139.1_pt1 | contig 26193 bp, 25 predicted proteins | sample 5400681 | NCBI WGS metagenome assembly WNGB01 (sample SAMN13153367, study PRJNA577476) | soil metagenome | isolation source: 115 cm soil or saprolite under grassland replicate 2 | place: USA:California | collected 2016-06-15
CCTGAGAATGTTCCATTGTTCATTATTATCCTTTCATTTTGATCTTACCACGGGAGTGGCTGACCGAGATGATAGAAGCCACCGTTCGGGCCGTCATCGGGCAGTGTGGCAAGTTGCGCGCTTGTCTTGCCGCCTTCGCTGACTTCCATCGTCGCATTCGGACCGCCCATGTCAGTTTTTACCCACCCAGGATGTGCCGAGTTGACTTTGATTTTGGTGTCACGCAATTCGTGGGCAAGATGGACGGTAAACGCATTGAGCGCCGCTTTCGAGGCGTCATAGGCAAAAACCTTGAATGGATAAATCGGTGACGCTGGGTCGGCGTGAAGTGTGAGTGATCCAAGGATGCTGGAAACATTTACGATTCGACCAGTTGGCGCCTTGCGAATGAGCGGCAACAGTTTCTGAGTCAACGCGACGGTCGCAAAGAAATTTGTTTCGAAAGTTTCGCGCAGAATCTCGGGCGACACCGCGCTGGCTGGCTTTGGCACTGAGGTAGGCGACGACGTGTCGCTTTCCTTCCAAACGCCGGCATTGTTCACTAAAACATCCAGGCGGCCGTACTTTTTTGCGAAGTAATCGGAAGCCTTCTGGTGATCTTGCGGCTTTGCGAGATCAAAACCCAGACTCTCCGCGGGAATGCCTTCGTCGCGGAGCTTCGCAGCTGCAGCTGCGCCTTTTTTCGGGTCGCGTGACCCAAGAACGACAACGATGCCATGCTTACCGAGTTCGCGCGCAGTTTCTAAACCAAGACCACGATTGGCGCCTGTGATGAATGCAATCTTTCCATTTTGTTTTGTGTCACTCATTTCTGTTCCTTTCATTTTTGATATGGGGAAATCGCTTCATCGTCAGAAGCTTTGCAGTTTTATTTCTCCGTGGTTGTCATTTCTTCCTTTGGATTGGCGCAAGATGGTTCCGCCTATCGGAGTTATTGCATTGTTCAGGTAGCGGAGCGGTGTTCGCTCTCGGAAGAAAGACCGAGGAGTTTCGCGAGACGCGATTCGTAAGCCTCACACGTAGGACACCCGCCATTCGGCTCGACCCATTCGGGATGTTCCTTGCGCAGGGCTTTGTGTATTTGTTGCTGAAGGTCAACGTAAGGCTGGACGGCTTCAGGAACCGCTGTAGAAGCGTTCATTTTCACTGGCAACATGGTCGGCGATAAGGAAACGGCAGCCATTGCGCGTGCGTAGGATTTTCCAATGCTACTCGTGAGGTGATTGTTCCTCCCTCTTTCGGGATAGGAAGCGCTATTGTTTGGGTTCTGCGCGAAACGGGTTCTTACCCAACCCGAGATTTTCGCCAATCGGGCGCAATCATCCCAGCTGCGTTTGATGGGTCGTCGTCAGGTAGTTGTAGATGGCCGAGAAATCCTCAATCGCATGTCCTTCACGCATTGCTAGGCGATACAGTTCCTTGGCAGCGTTGGTTAAGGGCATGGCTACATCGGATTCGTATGCGCTCACTGATGCGAGATGCAGATCCTTTTGCATCCAGCGCAAAGGAAATTCAGGTTCGTAATTCGTGCTTTCAATTTTCTCCCACTTTGCCGCGAGAAATGGCGCGATCGCAGGCATGCCAAGCAATGAATCGAATAATGCTTTGCGCGAGATTCCGAGTCCTTCACCCAAAGCCATGCCTTCGGCGAACGCTGCCATGGCGTTACCCATTAATACATTGATCACCATTTTCAGTGAGGTTCCCATGCCGTGGCCGCCTACGTGAACAATCTTGTTACCCATGCAAAGCAATAGTGAGCGAATCGTTTCCAGGTCTGCATCTTCGGCGCCAACCCAAAAGACAAGTTTTCCCTCCGCGGCGACCGCTGCGGACCCGGTCACGGGCGCATCGACAAAACGAATCTGCCGCGTTGCGGCTGCAGCGGCCATCTTCTTCGAGAACGAAGGGTTAACCGAACTGCAATCGACCCAAAGCGCATTTGGCCGGAGATAATTCAGAAACCCGTTCGCGCGTAAAGCGGCCTCCTCCACTGCGTCGGGGTTCGCCAGCATCGTAAATAGGATATCCACTTGATCGGCAACTTTCGCCGGGGAATCAGAGAATGTTCCGCAAGGACCAAGTAGGGGCTCTGCTTTGGCGCGAGTGCGATTGAACACGACTAATGAACGACCATGCTTCTGCAGGTTCGCTGCCATGCGACTTCCCATTATGCCTAAACCAATGAATCCAAGTTTCATTCTTGCTTCTTTCTTCAGACTGCTATGACCAATTCAGGTCGCACGCGTTCAGGTTCGTCGCGGCTTGGTTAGTAGCCATTGCGCATCAGTGAGATTTTCTAATGCCACCGAGGATGCATTGAGAGCTCCCTCTTCGGAGTGAGCGGTCATTTGCGAACCAATAGGCCGAACATGACGTCAAAGCGGCGCCAATGTTGCGCGCACCCTAAGCTCGACATCTAGGTTTGTGCTTGGCTTCTGTTAAACAGCTCTTGAGCGAGATGTGCTACGGCACCACTTCGACCGCCATCATCATGCCCTTGTCTTCGTGCTTCACGACGTGGCAGTGAAACACGAAGCGCCCGACAATCTCCGGATTTGTAAAAGGAATAATGACCTTGGCCTCGCCCGGCTTCCCATTTCGTTCTGGAGGAACACTGAAGGTGTCGCGAAGGCCATCGAAATCGGCGGGAGCGCCGTTTACCTCTGTGACCAGGAATCCGGTCTGATGAATATGAAAGTCGTGGTACTGAGAATCTTTGTTGAGGATTGTCCATTCCTCGGTGTCGCCCAGCTTCACTGTTACGTCGGTCCGGTTCTCATCAAAGACTTGGTCGTTTATAAAGAACGATGTCTTTTGTGGGTTGACCGAAAAAGCGAATGTGCGCCTTCGCGTAATCGGACTCGATCGCACCATGTCCACATATAGTGGTCCGTTCACGTGCTGCATGCTGACCGTTGCCGCTGCGGCTGCGACATCCGCGGTGGGACCGTTCGACACTACCGTTCCCAGATTCACCTCCGGCAATGGCGGCTGGTGTTCATCGAACTTGAACGCGACTGACTTCAATGCGTATCGGCCGGTTTGGCTGCCAACCACAATTGCCGAAAATCTTTGGCCAGGTCCCAGGATCACTTCATCCATCCTGATCGGACACGGGACTAAGTAGCCGTCTCTTCCAATAAGATAGAACGGCATTCCATCAATCTTCAGACGCAGAAAGCGATCGGCCCCAATATTACCGATCTGCCAGAATTGTGCTTCGCCTGGTCGAATGGGAATGGACGGCGTTATTGTGCCATTCACCGTAACTAACTCTTCGTAATCAGGACGGCCGATAGGATGGTGTTTGAGGAGAAGCACTCTTTCGGTGAGGCCTTTCAAGAATGGATAGAGACGGTCGCTGCCCTCAACAAGAATTCCTCCGGACATCCCGCCGAGGATTTGCCGGTCAACATCTCCATGCATGTGCGGGTGAAACCAGAACAACCCAATGTGTCTCTCGGGAATCTTTATCTGATACGTGAATGTCTGTCTGGTAGCGATGTGAAGGAACACGTTGTCACCGTTGTTCAAAGGAGAAACGTTCAAGCCGTGGAAATGCAGGTTTGTCTCTTCGGCAAGCTGATTGTGCAGCGTAACGGTCAAAATGTCGGCGGCACGCAAACGCCAGACCGACGGCATGTATTGTCCGTTGTAAAGCATGCCCTCAAACCGGTGACCTCCAATTGTATAGGTGGCAGGAGCGGCAACGAGATCAACATGAAGCTTACCATCGCGGCTGGTGAGCATCACAGGATTCGCGAACGGCTGGACGGTAACACTTTTCTTTGTGCACGCGGACGAGCAGACGATCGATATACCGAGTAGAACAAGGTACGCGGGTGTCGACTTTCTTTTGTCTCGCACCAGACGTCTATCGTGCATGCATCACGGCGTCTTCTATTACCGCCGCAACCTCTTTTGGCCTCGAGACATAAACGGAGTGGCTCGCCCCTGAAACTTCCACTACGTGACTTTTGGCTCGCGTGGCGTACCACCGTTCAAGATCGGGATTGATGGCCCTATCCTTTGTCGGTACTAACATCCAGCTCGGCTTGCCTTTCCACGCCGGCGTCGTGATAACCGCATTGAAATTGTCGGCGTAGTTGAACACCTGCGATCGGGCCATGAAAGCGGCTTGCTCAACAGGGAGGTCGGCTGCGAAGTACCCATGAAACTGTGCAGGATCGAGATAAGTGAAACCGTCAGCCGTCTTTTTTATTGCAGTTGATTTGCTTAGATCACTTGGAAAGCGCTTTCCATCCTCAGCCTCACTTTCTCCCGCATCCGGCATGTGGGCTGCGACGTAAACCAATGCCACAACTTTCGGATCGTTAGCGCCTTCTGTGATTACAGCTCCACCGTAGCTGTGAGCTACAACGACACACGGTCCGTCTTGCTGAGCGATCACGCGTTTCGTCGCGGCTACGTCCTCTTTGAAGGACGTCTCCGGCTCTTGAACGATGCTGACCTTGTAGCCATCCTTGACGAGAATGTCGTAAACGCCTTTCCAGCCCGAACCATCTGCCCAGGCACCGTGAACGAGAACAATGTTCCGTATAGGTGAAGGTTCTTTTTGGGCTGCCGCTGTGAAGCAGCTTAACAGCAAGAGTCCGATAATGAACCAAGGCTTTAACATAAAGTGACGCGCTGCATTGAGATTAGTTAGGCTCCAACTGAGGCAAGTAATGACTCAACTTTCTGCTCAGCCGTTGTTTTTTAAGATTTGATGAACGCGAGCAGGTCGGCATTGATGACTTCGGCGTGCGTCGTGGGCATGCCGTGCGGGTAGTCCTTGTACGTTTTCAGCGTGCCGTTCTTGAGGAGCTTGGCTGAGAGCGGACCGGCGGCCTGATAGGGAACGATTTGGTCATCCTCGCTATGCATGACCAGAACCGGCACCGAGATCTTCTTCAGATCCTCCGTGAAGTCGGTCTGCGAGAACGCGACGATGCCGTCATAATGCGCCTTGGCACCGCCCATCATGCCTTGGCGCCACCAGTTCCAAACGGTCGGCTCGATCGTTTTCACGCCGGGACGGTTGAAGCCGTAGAACGGGCCAGCCGACACGTCGTAATAAAACTTGGCCCGGTTGGCAAAGAGTTGGGCCTGCAGATCGTCGAAGACCGATTTGGGCAGGCCGAGTGGATTGGCCGGGGTTTTCACCATCAGCGGTGGCACGGCGCTGATGATCGCCGCCTTCGCGACATTTTTATCGCCATGACGGGCGAGATAACGCACCACCTCGCCGCCGCCGGTCGAATGGCCGACGTGAATCGGATCCTTCAGGTTGAGATGATCAGTGACGGCCTTCAGATCGTCGGCATAATGGTCGAGGTCGTGACCATCGCCTACTTGCGTCGAACGGCCGTGGCCGCGTCGGTCGTGCGCGATGACCCTATAACCTTTGGAGAGGAAAAACAGCAGCTGCGCGTCCCAATCGTCCGCGCTTAACGGCCAGCCATGACTGAACACGATCGGCTGTCCGCTACCCCAATCTTTATAATAGATTCGTAATCCGTCTTTGGTTGTGATGTAGCTCATAATTTTTCTTTCTTGTTAATGCTTCGTTGATCTTTGCCGCGCTTTAATTTCGATGAAACCAAATGCGGCTGTTGGTCTCATCTATGCAAGGTGAATTCGTTTTTTGAAGGCTATAACCCCAGATCGCTTAATTCCGGATGCCCATCTGGACGCCGGCCAAGTGGCCAATGATACTTGCGTTCCGACTCCTTGATCGGCAGGTCATTAATTGACGCAAACCGAAGTCGCATCAGGCCGTTGTCAGCAAATTCCCAGTTCTCATTGCCGTAGGAGCGGAACCAATTTCCGGAGTCATCGTGCCATTCGTAGGCGAACCGCACAGCAATGCGTTTGCGTCGTAAGCCCAAAGCTCTTTGATCAGCCGGTAGTCGAGTTCTTTAGCCCATTTGCGTTTTAAAAATTGAACGATCTCGCCTCGTCCAGTCGGGAACTCGGAGCGGTTTCTCCAGCGCGAATCGGGTGTGTACGCCAAAGCGACTTTTTCAGGATCGCGCGAATTCCAGGCGTCTTCGGCCGCTCGAACTTTTTGAATAGCAGTCTCACGAGTGAACGGGGGCAGGGGAGGACGTGTTGCGTTTTCTTCTTTCTTCTGGGGTTCGCGCAACGGCGTTTTTTGATCGGTCATAGGATTTCTCCGTTGATGTTGTTTGGTCGACCATCTTGTCGATTATCAGAATCTCGGCACTTGCGCGATCGTAGGATTTTGCAGTGCCAAGAACGAGATAATATTCGTTATCTCGTTTGGGACAGAAGCCACCGGCCTTGTCACCAATTTGTAACACACACTGACTGTCAAAATCCGTTAGTAAGATGTTCGTGCACGCAACCGCACAGCCCCAAGAGGAAGCTTCTGCCGTCCCTCTCGATCTTCGTCCGCCGGTGCGAGCCGAATCGATCGATTTACGCGCACTGGTCGGTCATCGAACCGCGACGCAGAGCAGTGCGACAATGGAAACCGTTTTTGAGATCTTTAAAAACGGCGTCGCAAACTTCGTGGCCGTGCTCGACGGCGAGCGCCTGCTCGGGATGTGTTCACGACAAGAAACGGCTGCGTCGCTCGGTGGACGTTACGGGTTTTCGCTGTGGGCGCGAAAGCCGATTGCCCAGCATCTTTGCAAGCAAGAGACGCGCATCGATGTCGCCATGCCTATCGGAGATGTCTTGCGCGCCGTATTTGCGCGTCCCGACAAAAACTTCTACGACGACGTGCTGCTGGTGGATGAAAGAGGTGGCTTCGTGGGATTCATTGGCACGGAGACACTGTTCAAAGTACAAAACGCCCTCTTGTTAACGAACATCCGCGAACTGGAAGAGCGCGACCGGGTGATTCTCCGCAAGAATGAACAAATGGAAACCGACCTCCGCATGGCAAGAGAGTTACAGCAGGCGCTGATGCCGAATGTCTACCCGAGTTTTCCGGGAAGTTCGAGCCACGGATCGGCGGGCTTGCGCTTTTATCATCGTTACATCCCGGCCAGCATGATGAGCGGTGATTTCTTTCATATCGCACGGCTTTCGGACGACGCCGCAGGTGTTTGTATCTGCGACGTGATGGGACACGGAGTGCGCGCAGCATTGATTACAGCGATGTTGCGGGCCTTGATCGAAACGCACGCGGTCGACGCCACCGACCCGGGTCGGTTTCTCACAGAACTGAACAGCGAGTTTACGAGAATTTTGAAGCAGACCGGCACGCTAGTCTTCGCGACGGTGCTTTACTGCGTCATCAATATCAGAAAGCGCGACGCCCGTTTCGCGCGCGCGGGTCATCCCGCGCCGTTGCATGTGCGCCGAACAGCGGGCGAAGTCGGGACGGTACCGTCAGGCGAAGGCTCCGGCGGGCCAGCGATGGGCCTAATTCCCAACGCACAGTTTAAGACGAGCGAAGCTAAATTTGTACCGGGCGATTTCCTTCTCTTTTTCACTGACGGCGTTATTGAGGTGGAAGACAAGGGAGGCCGTGACTTTGGCTTAGAAGGCCTGCGGCAAAGCATTCGATCCAATCTTGATCAGCCCAGTGAGTCTCTCCTCGAAGCTATAATCGGTGATGTTTACAACTTTGCCGGTGCGAAAGTCTTAACAGACGATGCTTGTCTGGTGGTCGCCGAGCTGCAGAGCAGCGCAAGTTCGGTCTGCCGCGCGGAACCAGCAGGCTAGTCCGCTGCTTAAATCTTGTTCGCGTATTGATCCGCGAACAACGCTGGTTGTCCTCCTGTGTGCAGGAACAAGAGAGTCTCGTCTTTCTTGAAAAATCCTTTACGGATCAGATCAATCATCCCGGCAGCGGCGCGTCCGGTATAGACAGGGTCTAACAAGAGACCTTCGTATGTTGCAAACAAACGAATTGCTTCCCGTTCACGCTCGGTTAACACGCCATAACCTGCCGAGCAATAGTTGGCATTAGCCAATACTTCCTCCGGAATGAACTCAATGCGCTTCCCGAGTTTGTCGCTAGCTAACAATGCCAGCTCAGAGACGTGGTCCTTCAACCACTCTTCTGATTCATCAACACTAATGCCGAGCACCTTGCCTTTGTATCCAAATATACGCTGACCCAAAACTAGTCCCGCATGTGTGCCTCCCGAAGATGTGGCAAACACGATCCAATCCACGCGGGAGTTTTGCTCCATGAGTTCTTTCATTGCGAATGCATAACCCAATGCACCTGTGGGACTCGATCCACCATAGGGAACGAGATAAGGTTTCATTCCCTCTTTGCTAACGCGATCGAATGTCTCCTGAAGAATTCTGTCTCGATCTTTGCGCTCGGCGACATGCATGATTTCGGCCCCAAACAATTCATCGAGGAATAGGTTCGCCGACGGGTGTTCTGGCTCATCCCCGCTCAGCACGAGAGTACATTTAAACCCGAATCGAGCCGCTGCCGCGGCGGTCTGTCGGCAATGATTGGATTGCAAAGCTCCGCCAGAGATCAATGTCTGTGCGCCCTGGTCATGCGCTTCCGCTACCAGGAATTCCAGTTTACGCGTCTTGTTACCGCCAAAGGCGAGTCCGGTTTGATCGTCGCGTTTGATCAATAATTGCGGTCCGCCCAAAGCGTCAGAGAGACGCGGCAGCGCCTCAAGGGGGGTTGGCAGATGAGCAAAGTTTAATCGGGAAATATTCATCATAGTGTTGTAGCACCCTCGCTGTGCCGAGGCGGTCTAGCGTGCTTGCACCCAGCACGGCGACACAGCGCCGTGGCTACAATGCTGCGAATTTATGAAATGGATTCATAACAATTCTCGTTGGCACAAGTGTTTAAGCAATAATCCTGTCGCGCATCCCGCCGTAAATCATGCCGCGAACCAAATCTCTCGTGTAAAATTCGTGTGGGAATCCAAGCTCAATGCGGCTGGCTTCGTCCAGCGTCTTCAGTTGATTGGCGGAAAGGGAAACATCGGCACTCGCAAGGTTGTCTTTGAGTTGTGAGAGCTTCCGTGCACCGACAATCGGGATGACTGGCACTGGCCGATAACGCAGCCAGGCCAGGGCCACTTGCGCCATGCTGCGACCAACCTCGTCGGCGACGGCTTTGACAGCTGTGACAACGCGCTTGGCTCTTTGCTCCTCTGGCATGAACTCCTTCACCATATCGGAGCTCATTCGCCCGCCTTCGGAGGAACCGTGACCGTGATATTTTCCTGTCAGCACGCCGCTCGAGAGCGGCGACCATGCAGTTAAGCCAAGATCCAGCGCCTTAGCCATTGGGATCAGTTCACGTTCGACTGTTCGCTCGATCAGGCTGTATTCAATTTGCAGCCCAACAAATGGCGACCAACCGCGAAGCGTGGCCAATGTATTCGCCTGGGCGATCCACCACGCCGGCGCATCCGAAATTCCGACATAGAGCACCTTTCCCTGGCGAACGAGATCGTCCAACGCGCGCATCACTTCTTCAACAGGCGTGATCTGGTCCCAGATGTGAACCCAATATAGGTCAATGTAGTCAGTCTGAAGCCGTTTAAGACTCGCCTCGACTGCCTGCACCATGTTCTTGCGGTGATTGCCTGCCGCATTTGGGTCCGTGCCTGGAGCAGCGTTTGTATATTTCGTTGCGAGAACCACGCTCTCGCGATGCCCTTTGAGAAACTCGCCGAGAAAGGACTCACTCGTGCCATTGGTATAGATGTTGGCGGTATCAATGAAGTTGCCGCCCGCTTCCCGAAAAGCGTCATAGATTTTTTTCGCGTCGTCTTTGGATGAGCCCCAGCCCCAGTCTTCGCCAAAGGTCATCGTGCCCAGGCAGAATTCCGAAACGCGCAATCCCGATTTTCCTAAGAGTCTGTAATTCATAGCTGTAATTGATGGATTGTTACTATTGATGTTTCAATACGTGCAACTGCTGTAGCTATGGCGCCGCGTCGCCGTGTTGCACAGCGCAACAAAATGCTCGACACCCGCCATGGCGGGCAGGCTTTGAGGCGGCTACAACCTTTACGAAATCAATTCACGCGGCGCGTTGCTTCGAACAGGACCCACGCGCGTCGCTCGGTTTCATCGATCCACACTTCGATCAGACTCGCGGTAGCAACGTCACGATGCTCATCGCACACGTTGTGCGCCTCGCGAAGGCGCGCCGCCAGCGTGCGATTGTCCTCCGCTAACTCAGCGAGCATGTCCAGCGGCTCGACGTAATCCGCATCGTTATCGGCGACGCGCTGGGTACGGGAAATTTGACCGGTCGATCTCAACGTAAGTCCACCAATTTTTCGAACTCGTTCCGCGATCGGGTCGGTCATCGCGAAAAGCTGCTCACCCTGTTCGTCCAGTAGCAGATGGTAATCACGGAAGTGCGGGCCACTCATATGCCAGTGGAAGTTTTTCGTTTTCACGTAGATGGCGAACACGTCAGCCAGAATGGCGTTCATGGTCGCGGTGATGTCTTTCGTCGCCGAAGCTGTGAGATCAGTTCGTGTCTCCAGTGGGGCGTCGCGTCTGCGAAGCAGTTCGGAAGTCTTTGTCGAATTACGTTTGTTCATGGTTTCCTTTGTACTGGTTGATGTTCTGTTGGCGCGATCAAATACGTTTTTTCCGTTACGGTTGTTTCGCTGCGCCCGCGGTACGGCAGGTTCTTCCAATTCTATTTGATTATCGGTCATAAGCATCTCATTTGGTTTATTTTTGTTGAAGACGGCTGCCACTACAGCTGCGGCTGACACAGCCGCCTCTACAGTCGAATCAAGCCGCGTCGGCTAGCGCTTGCCACGGCTTCGGTGCGGCTGATGACATTCATCTTGGCAAAGATCGCTTTGACGTGCGATTTCACCGTGCCTTCGCTGATGAATAGCGCGGCGCCGATTTCCTTGTTGCTTTTCCCCTGGGCCATCAGCTTGAGCACGTCGATCTCGCGCGAGCTCAACGTTTCGCCACTAACGCGTTCCGCCAGCTTGGCTGCGAGATGAACGGGGACACAAGTTTCACCGGCGTGCACCCGGCGGATACTGTCCATCAACGCTTCGCGCGGTACGTCCTTGAGAAGATAACCCTTCGCGCCGGCTTGAATCGCACGAAAGATATCTTCGTCGCCGTCAAAGGTTGTAAGGACAATGATGCGAGCATGCTCATCGTGCTGGCGGATTTCTTTGATCGCGCTGACGCCGTCGAGCTCAGGCATCCGCAAATCGAGCAGCGTCACATCCGGGTGATGCTGGCTCCACAAATTGACCGCTTCGCGGCCATTGGTGGCTTCGCCCAGTACCACCATGTCCGGCTTGCGCCGAATTAACGAGACCAGTCCTTCGCGCACCACGGTGTGGTCGTCAGCAATGAGAACGCTGATGCGCGATTTTTTTGGTAGGGACATCGCGCTGGGATGTCCCGGACGGCGCAGACCGTCGTCCCTGCCGGAAGAGCGAGTTGAAGTTTTGCGGGCAGGTTTCGCTTTGGTTTTCACGATCTCGATTCGCCGTTGTAGGGCAGGGTGACAACGACTTTTGTTCCCTTTCCGCGCGCGCTGGTAATTTTGAGCTCCCCGCCCATTTGCTCGACGCGCTCCCGCATTCCGGCCAGCCCGAAGCCATCGTGTCGAGCTTTGATTCTGAATCCGTCGCCATCGTCGCGAAGCTCGAGACGCAGTTGCTTTGTGTTGAAACTTAATCGCGTGTCGAAATTGTGTGGGCGCGCGTATTTCAGCGCGTTAGTCAAAGCCTCCTGTCCGATGTGCAACAAATTTTCCTGCCAAACCGGCGGAAGATCGCGCAGCCGGCCGCGCAGTTCGAACTTCGTGTGAAGCGCGGTCCCGGCGGTGGTATTTTTGACGATTCCCTGTAACGCATCCCAGAAGTTTCCCGCTTGCAAAGCTTCCGGGCGAAGCGCATGGACCGACCGGCGGGCTTCGGACAAACTATGCCGCGCCAATTCAGCGGCGCGTTGCAAGTGCTCGTTCGCTTCCGTGCGCCGGGAACAACCGATCGCATCGTCGGCCGCTTCCAATTGCACAATCACGCCGGTGAACCCTTGCGCCAGGGTATCATGGATGTCGCGCGCCATTCTATTTCGTTCCTCCAGGATTGCTGACTGGCGGCTTTTCTCGGCAAATTCATTTAATTGAATCGCCAGCATGGCCTGATGCGCGAGAGCCTGCGCCAATTCGATCTCTTCCGGCCGATAGTTTGGCCGCTCGCCATGGCGAATTCCGATGAAACCCCTGACGCGACCGCCCACCAGCGTCGGAATCCTGAGGAATTTCTTCGTTCCTCCGGACTTCAAGTATTCGCGAAGCTCCAGTGAGATATCGGGATCGTGTTCCAAGTCCTCACAGACGACTGGCGCTCCTGAAAAGAACAGCTCACGAAGTCCGCGGTCCTGCTTCCATGACAAAGGATTTTTCACCCACGGATGCTCCGGATCGGCCTTCGCAAAATTTGTGCCTTCGGCCCAAGCCCGCAAAACGAGCGAATCATCCGATTCATCCAGCAACCAGAGGATCACACTTTGCGCGGCGAGAAGCCGGCCCATCGTGCTAAGCATTTGGCCTAAAAACTTATCGGGCGCTGGCGCGGTCGCGAGGACGTCCAAACTGTAGGTTAGTGCCTCCACTTGTCCCCGGGCGAGCTGCTCCGAAGCGCGCAACGCTTCTTCCGCTCGCTTGCGCTGGATGGCGATGCTTGCCAAGTGCGTAATCTGCTCGATGACCTCCTGGTGCCGCGGAGCAGGGGACCTGGGCTCGCGATAATACATGGCAAAGGTTCCCAGAACTCTGTTTTCCAGCGAGAGTATCGGAGTAGACCAACATGCCCTCAGGCTATTCGTTAGGGCCTCTTCCCGAAAACTTGTCCAGCGGGGATCAGTGGCGATGTCTGAAACGATCACTTGCTCTGCACGATAGGCGGCCGATCCGCACGAACCCACGTTTGGTCCGATCACGAAGCCATCGATTGCTTGAGCGTATGGTTTTGGAATGCTCGGTCCCGCACCATGCCAGAGCCGTTTGCCACTCGAATCCAATAGAAGGATCGAACACAAGCACCCGCTGCACAATTCTTCGACCAGACGGCATATGGCATCGAGAATAGAGGAGAGTGAATCTCCCTTCGCCACCATCTCGAGGAGCCGTTTCTCCCCGGCAAGCAAAGCTTCGCCTTGCTTGCGTTTGCTGATGTCTCGCAGGATTGCCTGGAAATATCCACCGCGTATCGCGGTAACAGAAACTTCCACAGGGACGATTTCACCGTTCTTCCGCACGAACGTTCTCTCAAATCGCAGAGTGCCTCCGGTTCTTAATTTTTCGAGCCGCTCTCGAAACAACTGACGTTCCTCCGGAAGATAAGTCTCTGTCACGGGCGTGCCAACCAACTCCTCCCGAGGAATTCCAGCCAGGTCAGCCCCCGCGCGATTGCCCAGAATGCAGACGCCATTAGCATCAACGACGTAGATTGCATCGGGCGAAATCTCGATCAGGTCCCGATATTTCTCTTCGCTCTTGCGCAGTTTTTCTTCGGCGGATTTGCGTTCGGTTATGTCCCGCAGAGTGCAAAGCGTGGACAAAAATTCGCCGTTTTCTGAAAGGCGCGGAACGGAAACGCCATCAAAATGAACAATGGCACCGTCTTTGGTTCTCCAGCGAACCTCATATTCGCGCGTTTTCCCCCGCACAAGGTCATGCAAAATTTGATCAATCGCCGTGCGATCCTCCGGAAGGAGCAGGCGTTCTGAGATATTTGCTCCGCGCAATTCCGTTTCGGAATAGCCGCTCAGTTGGGCGCCGCGCCGGTTGATGCAGAGAATGTTTCCGTTTCGATCCAGAGAAAGGATCACATCACGGGATAACTTAAACAGGTATTTTGCTGCGCTTTCGTCTTCCTCGGCACCGGGACAAGGTTCCGCACGCGAACTGAGTTCAATACGCGGCGAAAGCATGCTGGTGCGGTGCACGGACTCGGCAGCGGGGACTTCTGATTTCATAACAAGTTAATTAGCCGTCCGTGCAAAACCCACTTCTCGGGCGCACATTTGTGCCCGCGTGCGCATGCCACAAGTCTAACAAGCCTGCGCTGTCACGCCACTTTTGTTTCCTCCCTCGAAAGAGGTGTTGTCTGCTCTCCCCTGCGAAGCACCGAAAAATCCTCCGACCGCTTCGTGGTGGCGCGACGCAAGGTTGTCTAGGGTTTGGAACAAAAATAACAGAAATGAAACCTAAACGACCTCAAACCAATTCAAGGCCCAAACTGCCGAGGATTCTTCGGCGCTCCCGACGGCGTCATGATCCGATGCTCGTTCTGAACATGACCCTTTTTAACTTCACCGACGGATGGAACCGCGCGTTTTCGAGGGAGCAGTACGCGCGCTTCAGCGTCTAGCAAGTTGATTCAAACGATGGAACCCGCTCTCACCGCAATGAACGCCGCCAGACACTTGGTGGTCGTAAAGGCGCCCGTTGATCGCGTCTATGAGCAGTGGTCGCGTCTTGAGGACCTCCCCAAATTCATTCCGCCGCTGCGGGACGTCCATAGAATTGATGACACGCACTTCTCCTATAGGTGGCACCCAGATAGCGGCGACCAAAAGGGGGTCTTCCACATCGTGCTTCAAATTCCCGGCCGCCGAATCGCGTGGCGCACCATGTCCAGCGGTTTCATGTCCGGCGTGGTCTCTTTCGAACCACGCTCTCATGACGAAACGGAAGTGACGCTGAAGATCCGTTCGATTTTCGATCCCCCAAGTCTCACACACAGACTGGAGGAGTATCTGGGCAATTTTAAACGGTTGGTTGAGAACGGGAAGGACGGAGCATGAAGAGGTTTCCGGATCGAGAAGAGCTAGTTGCCGCTTATTGGCAAAAACTAACGAGCACGATCGAAAGCGGCGGATTGCCGCCGCACGCTAAAACGCAAGCGATGAATGGGCGTTTGCGATCACGGCCACGTCTTGGAGTGCGGCAGCGCCCTGTCGCTTTACGGCACAGAAAACACCTGCCTGAGATACGCGGCCCGATGAGGCAGCATGCACAGCTTCATTCGCATTCCTGAGATGCTATGTGGATTGTCCGTTTAGCTCTGAGACGGCCTTACACCTTCACGGTGATGGCTATTCTGATCGTGCTCATGGGCGTTGTCACGATTACGCGCATGGCTACGGACATTTTTCCAAAGATCGACATCCCGGTGGTGAGCGTGATCTGGAGTTTCCCGGGCGTCGCGCCGGAGGAAATGGAGAAACGTTTCGTCACCGTTACCGAGCGGGCCATGACCACGACCGTGAACGACATCGAGCATATCGAGTCGCAGAGTTACAACGGTGTCTCGGTCATTAAGGTTTTCTTCCACGAGGGCGCCAAAGTCGAGGCCGGCGTCGCCCAGGTCACGTCGATTTGCCAGACGCTCCTACGCATCATGCCGCCGGGCACAACGCCGCCTCTCATTCTTCAATACAGCGCCTCGAATGTGCCAATCCTGCAACTCGGTCTAACTAGCAAAACGCTTTCTGAACAGCAGCTCTACGATCTTGGTTTAAATTTCATCCGCACACAGCTCGCAACCGTGCAAGGCGCGCAAGTCCCGCTCCCATACGGTGGCAAGTCGCGCCAGGTCATGGTCGATATCGATCCGCAGAAACTTTTCGGCAAAGGACTTTCGCCAGCGGACGTCAGCAACGCGCTCAATGCCCAAAACGTCATCCTCCCGGCCGGGACGCAGAAAATCGGCGACCGCGAATACAATGTGCGGTTGAACTCGAGCCCGGAACTTTTGCAGGCGCTGAACGACCTGCCAATCAAACAGGTAAACAACGCGATGGTTTACATTCGCGATGTCGCGCACGTTCGAGACGGCTTCGCTGTGCAAACGAACATCGTCGCGCAAAATCGCGTCCGCTCGGCGCTGCTCACGGTTTTGAAAAGCGCGAGCGCCTCTACGCTCGACATCATCAGTCGGGTGAAAGCGGCGTTGCCGCGGATCAAGGCGACGCTGCCGCCCGCACTCGATATTACTCAGCTTTTCGATCAATCGATCTTCGTGCGCGCAGCCATCAATGGGGTTTTGAAGGAAGGCGTGATCGCGGCCTGTCTGACTGCGCTCATGATTCTGCTTTTTCTCGGATCCTGGCGCTCGACTCTGGTGGTCGCGACTTCAATTCCATTGTCGATCCTGTGTTCGATCATCATTCTGAGCGCGCTCGGCCAAACCATGAACCTGATGACCCTGGGCGGACTTGCTCTTGCCGTCGGCATTTTGGTGGATGACGCCACGGTTGAGATCGAAAACATCCATCGCAATCTCGCCATGAAGAAGCCGATGGTGCGCGCCATCCTCGACGGCGCATCACAGATTGCGGTGCCGGCTTTCGTCTCCACTCTCTGTATTTGCATCGTTTTCGTGCCGATTTTTTTCCTGAGCGGCACAGCGAGATTTCTTTTTCAACCGCTCGCCATGGCAGTGATCTTCGCCATGCTCGCGTCTTATTTTCTCTCCCGCACAGTCGTCCCGACGATGGTGAGGTTTCTTTTGCGCGAACATCTCGATGAAATCGACACAAGCCTGGCGGGCGGAATTCAAGAGCCAAACGGCGACGAAGAAAAGATCGACCATCGGTCTCGCCAAGAGAAGATCGAGCGCCGTCGAAGCGCTTCTGGCCGAGTTCTTGGCGTCCTGAGCGGGATTCACGAGAAGTTCAATCATGTGTTCGAAAAGATTCGGGCCCGTTACGTCAACGCCCTGCACTGGTGCCTCGAGCATCGCCGCGTTGTCTTCGCCGGCATGGGCGCCATGGTTCTTATTTCGCTTTGCCTGATTCCTTTTCTTGGCCGGGATTTTTTTCCATCTGTCGATGCGGGCCAGTTTCGATTGCATGTGCGCGCCCCGGTCGGCACGCGACTCGAATCAACCCAGGAGCGCTTTTTTCAGGTGGGCCGTGCCATTCGCGACGTCGTTCCGCCTGACGAAATCCAGAACGTGCTTGATAACATCGGACTGCCGACAAGCGGAATTAATCTCGCCTTCAGCGATAGTTCGACCATCAGCGCCGCTGATGGTGAGATCCTCGTTGCACTCAATCCCAATCATAAGCCGACAGCGCAATACGTGCGGATCTTACGCGAGAAATTGCATCGCGATTTTCCAGACATGGAATTCTATTTCTCCGCCCCCGACATCGTCAGCCAGATTTTGAATTTCGGCATTCCGTCGCCGATCGATATTCAAGTAACCGGCCGCGATCCTAAGGGGTACGACATCGCCAACCAAATCAAAGCGCGCGTCGCACAGATTCCTGGGGCAGTAGATGTGCACGTTCATCAACTTGTCAACGGACCGGACCTGCGTGTGAACGTCGATCGCACAAGGGCCGAACAGATCGGCCTCACGCAGAACAATGTCGCGCAGACCATGTTGATTTCGCTCAGCTCGAGTGGCCAGACTGCGCCTAACTACTGGCTCAATTTTCAGAACGGCGTGAACTACCAGGTCGCGGTGCAGACGCCGCAGTACAAAATGGATAGCCTGCAAGACTTGCAGAATACACCGGTAGTCGCGCCGAATTTGCCACGCCCCGAGTTGCTCGGGAATCTCGCGACGATCGAACGGCGGGAGTCACCGGTGATCGTGAACCATTATAATGTGCAGCCGGTTTTCGACGTGCTGGCCAATGTGCAAGGCCGGGATCTCGGTGGCGTGGCTGACGAAGTCGCCAAAGTCGTGGACAGCTTCAAGTCGAAGCTGCCGCGTGGAACGTTTCTGAGTATGCGCGGGCAAGTCCAGAGTATGAACAGTTCGTTCGCTGGACTCGGTGCCGGTCTCATTTTTGCCATCGTGCTGGTTTATTTTCTGATGGCCGTGAATTTCCAGTCATGGACCGACCCGTTCATTATTATCATGGCTTTGCCTGGTGCGTTGTGCGGCATCATCTGGATGCTTTTTCTGAGCGGGACCACGTTGAACGTGCCCTCACTCATGGGCGCTATCATGGCCATAGGTGTGGCCACGGCCAATAGCATTTTGGTTGTGACTTTTGCCAACGACGAGCGGTGCGCGCACGAAAATAAAAACTCTTTTGACGCCGCGCTCGCCGCCGGTTTCACGCGCTTGCGCCCGGTGATCATGACCGCGCTGGCAATGATTATCGGAATGTTGCCGATGTCGCTCGGGTTGGGCGAAGGCGGCGAACAAAACGCGCCGCTTGGGCGCGCCGTGATTGGCGGGTTGCTCGTCGCTACAGTTACGACGCTGTTTTTTGTCCCAGTCGTTTACAGTTTGCTCCGAAAAAAGGAATTCACCTGTGACGAAGATGAAGAGTTTGCGCGCCAGGAGCATGGCGAAGCGGTGGAGGGAGGGGCCCAATGATCCGCACTGAGACTGAAAAACATAAAGACAACGGCGCGCACGATGGTGGCGGCGCTCAAGGTCGCCGGATAGAGCTGCGGACGCCGCTCCATCCACCAATGCGGAGCGTTGCCGTCTGGGGACCGATCGCGGCTGTCACGGTGCTGGCGATTCTGGTCATAATCGGAGTAGGGCACCGCGTTAGTCGGCATCATGACGAGCAGAATTTCGTGCAGCGAACAACGCAAGTCGCAGTGAACGTCGTGACTGCGCGCCGCGACAGTAAGCCGAAAGAATTGGTTTTGCCGGGGACCTTTCAGGCCTTCAACCAAACGACAATTTTCCCACGATCGAACGGTTACGTGAAAAGCTGGAAGGTGGATATCGGCGATAACGTCCAGGCCGGGCAACTACTGGCGGAGATTTCAACCCCGGAGGTGGATCAGCAACTTGCGCAGGTCCGCGCACAGCAACAGATAGCCAAAGTGACCGCCGAGCGCTGGCGCGGTCTACTCGATAAAAAAGTCGTGTCCAAACAGGAGTATGATCAAAACGAAAAAGCCTACGAGGCAGCCAATGCGAATTTACAGCAGCTGGAAAAAATCCAGGGTTTCCAACAGATCGTCGCGCCGTTTGCGGGAAAAATCGCCGCTCGAAATATCGATGTGGGCACGCTGGTCACAGCCGGAACCGGAAATTCCGGCACGCCGCTTTTCAGCATGGTGCAGAGCGATCCACTTCGCGTCTACGTGTTTGTTCCACAAACTAACGCGGCTTCGATGCACGAAGGCTTAAAAGCGAAGATTCTCGTGCAGGAACGGCCCGGGCAGGATTTTGAGGGGACTGTCACGCGGACGGCCGGCGCGCTCGACCCTACTTCTCGCACGATGCAGGTCGAAATCCAGGTCCCCAATCATGATGGAACTCTTTATGCCGGCATGTACGGACAGGTTGAATTTCTGTTGTCCGACGACAATGCGCCGATCGTCGTCCCGGCAGATGCATTTGTTTTTCGCGCACAAGGTCCGCAAGTCGTCACGGTCGCGAACGACAATCGCATTCACTGGCAGAAAATTAGTGTCGGGCGAGACTTCGGCACGCAACTGGAAGTGCTCGATGGCCTGAAGGAAAATTCAAAGGTTGTCATGAATCCAACCGACGACTTGCGAGAAGGGATTCAGGTCGAAGTGAAATCGACAGAAGAATCAAAGCCCGGAAGCACCGTTGCTCAATCAACTTCGACCAGGTGAGAGCAAGCATGTAAAAAACGGCGAACGGCGAAAAAGGAAAACCATATGGATAAAAATCTCGAAAAAGTGAAATTACTGGCGCGCGATTTGCGCGATGGGAAAGAATTTCCCCGCAGCCCACGACAAACGCTCGCTGGCTACGTATTGGCGGCGCGCGCCGTGGACAAATGCCGCGCAGTGCTCGCAGGCTGGGAAGGGGAGTACCATTCCAACTGTCCTCTCGATCAACGCTGGCTGAAATTTGCTGAAATTGAGTATGATGACTTTCGGTCGTTCGTTGCCGCCGGCGCCACCGACGATGAGATTGCCGGGTGGATCGGCGATCACGCCAAGAAGCGTCCGCGTGCCGAAATCATTGCGTGGAATAACAAAGAACGTGACCTCCATTTGAGCGACCTTCCTTTGGAGCTCCAGGAGTATATGGAAGATTATATTCAGCAGTTCATTCCGCGTAACAGAGTGGTGCATCACTGGTTCGACGTGTACGACTTGGAGGAAGAACGGATCTGAGGCAGACGTACCCGGCAACCGTACGTCGACTGCAGGCGGCTTGGTGATGTTCCACCAAAGCTCTTGGTCGAAATTAGAGTTTGTTGTCTTTATGCGCCTTGAGGGTATGGCAGAAATGATGTCGTTGAAAACCGTCGAGCCAGAACCCGATGGTGTGTCGCAACTAGTGGAACATCTTTTTCGCCGCGAGGGCGCAAAGATGGTTGCCATTCTCACCAGAATCTTTGGCATCGAACATCTCAACCTCGCGGAAGATGTCGTTCAGGAAGCGCTGGCGCGGGCATTGCAAACCTGGCCATTTTATGGAGTTCCGAAAAATCCCTCGGCCTGGATTATGCGCGCGTCGCGCAATCTCGCGTTGGACGTGGTTCGGCGACGAAAAGTATTTCAGGACAAACAGGCAGAAATCATTCACCTGATGGATCGCGACGGCGCTGCGCCCGACGAAGCGATTTTCTCAGAAGACGAAATTAACGACGATCATTTGCGATTGATGTTCGTGTGTTGTCACCCGGCCATTCCGGCGGAGGCGCAAGTCGCACTCGCGTTGAAGACGCTGTGCGGTTTCAGTGTCGGGGAGATCGGTCACGCATTTCTAACCACGGACTCCGCAATCGCCAAGCGATTGACCCGGGCAAAACAGAAAATCCATCAGGCGCGGATCCCGTTTGAAATTCCCGCAGGCAGAGAATTGGAGCAGCGATTGGATAACGTTTTGCAATCGCTTTACCTGTTGTTCAACGAAGGCTACAAAGCGTCGAGCGGCGAAAACCTTGTTCGCGAAGAGCTCTGCGAAGAAGCAATTCGCCTCGCGGAGCTATTGGTCGCGCATCCGGCCGGCAATCAGCCGAAGACACATGCTCTTTTGGCATTGATGCTGTTAAATGCCGCTCGCAATCCGACGCGACTGGACAGCGAAGGCAATCTGCTGCGCCTGCAAGAGCAGGATCGGACACGCTGGAACAAATCAATGATCGCGCGCGGAATGTTCCACTTCGCTCGATCGGCAGCAGGTAACAACCTTAGCGAATATCATCTTCAGGCGGGGATCGCCGCCTGTCACTGTGCAGCAAAGGACTACGAATCTACCGACTGGCAGAAGATCCTCTTGCTTTACGACCGATTAGTTGAATTCGATCAGTCGCCGGTCGTCGCCCTTAATCGTGCTGTGGCTATCGCAAACATCCGTGGACCAAAAGCCGGCCTCCAGGCTGTGCGGCGGGTTCAAGATCTCAATAAACTGAGTTCGTATTACCTGCTCTATGCGGTGCTCGGCGAATTCGAAATGCGGTCGGGTAATCTGCAAGCCGCTGCCGAGCAGTTCCGGCGATCGTTTGAGCTCGCGGAAACGAAATCGGAGCGAGCGTTTCTTTTGAAGAGACTGCAGCGCTGTGTCGATGGCCAGACTGCATAATGAGAAAAATCTTGTCCCAAATCGGCGCGCTCATTCGTCGTATTCCAAAAATCACACATCAACAGAAAGGAAAAACATGAGCAAGTCAGAGCAGAAACAAGCAGCAAGCATCGTTTGGTTTGAAATCCCGGCCGACAACCCAGAACGTGCCAACGCGTTTTACAGCAATTTGTTTGGCTGGAAGATCAATCCATTTCCCGGAGGAGGTGATTACTGGCACATCGACACCGGCGGCCAGGACGATACTCCGGATGGCGCGCTGAAGGAGCGCAAACATCCGCAAGAGCCGATCACTAACTACGTCAGCGTAGATTCCGTCGCCGACTACTCCAAAAAAATCGAGAAACTCGGTGGCAAGATCTGCATGGCCAAAACAGCGGTACCACAGATGGGTTATTTCGCTGTGTGCCAGGATACCGAGGGCAACTCGTTTGGAATTTGGCAGAGTGACGCGAATGCGAAATAATGAGTCCTAAACTCGCCTGCTAATTCGTCGTATCTCGAGATAACAAAAAACTCTCAACCAACAACCAACAACACAGAACATGAGTACACAAAACCAAAATCAAAATGGATATATGTTGCTATTTCGCGGCACCGACCTGCGCAAAGGTCTCTCGCTGGAGGAACTGCAAAAAGTTACGGACAATTGGATGGCGTGGTTCAAGCGCCTAACCGAAGAAGGCAAAGCGGTGGCGGGAAATCCACTGGAACGCGAGGGGAAAATCGTTTCGGGCAAGGACCGTATCGTCTCCGATGGTCCTTTCGCCGAATCCAAGGAAGCAATTGGCGGTTATTTTCTTCTCGACGTAGCCACGATCGATGAAGCGATCGCTATCGCAAAAGAATGTCCCGGTTTGCCGTACGGCATCCGTGTGGAAGTCAGACCCGTTGCGGGCGAGTGTCCTATTGCCGCGGACGTCCGAGCGGAAGCGCAGTTTGCGCAAGTCTGACAGCCGGCTCGCCAACTCGCGCACGTGAAAGCGATGAAAGCTTTCACGTGCGCAATGGTTGTTTCGCCGCCATGCACTCCAGCACACTCCAACAGACTGGATACGCGCCGGTCAACGGCCTTCGGATGTATTACGAAGTCGACGGTCCGACGAATCCGGGACAACTGCCGCTGGTGCTGTTGCATGGCGGCGGCGACACTATCGAGACATCGTTTGGCCATCTCTTACCCGTCCTCGCCCGCAGTCGGCGGATCATTGCGTTCGAACAGCAGGGCTGCGGACGCACCGCTGATATCGAGGACCGGCCGTTCAGCTTCGAGCAGTCGGCCGACGATACGGCTGCGCTGCTCAAGCATCTGGATATTGACCGTGCCGATCTTCTTGGTTTCAGCAACGGCGGCACGATTGCGCTCCAAGTGGCGATCCGGTATCCGCAGCTGGTTCGCCGGCTCGTCGTGATCACCGCCCTTATGAAGCGCGCTTGGGCTGATCCGCAGTTCTGGGAATCAATGAAAACCGCGCAGCCAGACGCGATGCCGGCGGAATTGCGTGAAGCGTATCGCAAGCTAGCGCCGAAACCGGAAAATCTGGAGTCGTTTTTCTACAAGGCGCGCAACCGTATGCGTGACTTCAAAGACGTGTCCGACGAGGCGATTCACTCGATCAAGGCACCGACGCTGGTGGTGAATAGTGACCGAGATGTGATGCGTCCCGAAGGCGCGGTCGAGTTGTTTCAGCTCCTTCCGGAAGCCCAGCTTGCGATTCTGCCCGGCACAGAACACAGGGCGATCCCGTCGCGGACAGCTGTCCTAGTGCCGATGATCGAGAAGTTTCTTGATAGTGAGGAATCAGAACCCACGACAAAGTAATAATCACCAATAATCAGAGGAATTAATTATGGCTCATTACGTAGATGGATTCGTCATCCCGCTTCCGAAGAAGAACCTGGACGACTATCGCCGCGGGGCGCAGAAGGCTGGCAAAATCTGGCGAGAGCACGGCGCGCTCGAATTCCGCGAGTGTGCCGGCGACGATTTGAATACCAAAATGGGAAAGCCGTTTCCGCGCGGAATCAAAACCAAGCCCGGCGAGACGGTATTGTTCTCCTACATCGTGTTCAAGTCGCGTGTACACCGTGATCGCGTTAACGCAAAGGTGATGAGAGATCCGCGTTTGGCGAAGTTGATGAAATCCCCGATGCCCTTCGATGTGAAGCGCATGCTCTACGGCGGATTCAAGACCATCGTCGAAGCCTGAGCTTCCGGGCAGGGATTTAAGCGCGGGACGGCAATCCAGCTTCCCTAAACATGCCAATCTCTGCCCTGTGGAGGATCGATCTAATCAGGCAAGTGGCCGTACTAAATATTGCTGACTGGATATTGAATAGGGATGCCGCGAGGGCTCTTTTGTTCAACACGTGCCAGAGTTGGATTGAGAATCTGTGTATCCATTCTGCACGACAGATTACTTATTCCGTTATTGCAACTTAAGAATGATTTTATGCAACATCGCGAAAATCCAATTTGGGGACTTAGTAGGTTCGAAGTTTCCTGTCGGAGCACAGGCGATAAATCACGTGTGGTGTCCTGAATGCGCCGATTCATTCGTCATATTAAGGTGAACCCCATAACGCGGCCGAAATAACCGCGAACAAATCCGATGTGCCCTGTATGTATAGCAAACGCGATGCTGGCCGCAGCTGGTGTGACTTCAACTGGCGGGCTGGCCACGTTTGCCGTGAAACGATTCTTTTTTCAACCCGACCGAAATCATCAGACAAACGAAACAAGACAAAATGAAAATCGAGACATTGGAAACAAAAACAGACAAAAGCGAAGTGAATCCTTCCAAAGTTGTGTCAGAAGCTGAGTGGCTCGTCGCACGCAAGGATCTGCTGACGCGGGAAAAGGAGTTGACGCGGCTGCGTGACGAAGTGAGCCGCCATCGGCGCGAACTGCCATGGGTTAAGGTGAAGAAGCAATACGTTTTCGATGGACCCAACGGCAGGGAAGCTCTGAGAGATCTCTTCGAAGACCGCACTCAACTGATTGTTTATCATTTTATGTTTGGCCCCGATTGGGAGGAGGGCTGTAAGAGCTGCTCGTATCTGGCAGATCATTTTGATGGCGCAAACTGGCATCTCCCACATCGTGACGTTTCCCTCGCTGTCATCTCTCTCGCGCCCTTGCCGAAACTCGAAGCTTACAAAGAGCGAATGGGCTGGCGATTCAAGTGGTTGTCCTCCTACGGCAACGATTTCAATTTTGATTATCACGTCTCGTTTACGAAGGAGGACGAGAAGAAGAACGAAGCCTATTACAACTACGGCAAGGGAGAATTTATTACGGATGAGCTTCCCGGGCTGAGCGTCTTCTGCAAGGACGAGAATGGCGACGTTTTTCACACCTATTCCACGTACGCGCGGGGGCTCGACAACCTGGTGGGCGCTTACAATTTTCTCGACCTTGTCCCAAAGGGTAGAGACGAGGAGCACTTCGACTTTTCAATGGAATGGGTCCGACGCCACGACCAATATTGAGTGACGTATAACAGAAGGAGTAAGTAATGAATCGCATAACGCACTTTGAGATTTACACGGATGACCCGAAAGCGGTGCAGCCATTTTATCAGGATGTTTTCGGTTGGAAGTTCCAGAAATTCGAGGGCGGCCCGATCGAATACTGGCTGGTGACGACCGGCGACGATAAAGATCCGGGAATCAATGGCGGGATCACGCGTCCGCGCGAAGGCCAAAGCTCAGGGACGCTGAACACGATCGCGGTCGAGTCGCTAGACGGAACGATCAAGATGATCGAGCAGCGCGGCGGAAAAATCTGTGTGCCGAAGATGGCTATCCCTAATGTCGGCTGGCTCGCCTATGCCGCAGATCCCGCTGGCAATGTCTTTGGAATTATCGAGCCAGATTCCGACGCAAAGTAGAAAGAACCATGCAGCATCGGCTTAATGGAAAGTCCGCGTTAATCACGGGGGGCTCTCGGGGAATTGGTCGCGCGATCGCGAAGCGGTTGGCAGCCGATGGCGCACTTGTTGCAATTCACTACGGCGGCAACGATGCAGCCGCTAACGAGACACTCAGGGCGATTGAACAATCGGGCGGGCGGGCCTTTCTCGTGCGCGCTGAGCTCGGAGTGAGCGGAGACATCGACACATTGTTCACCAAGCTCGAGAAAGAACTGGCCGGCCGACCGTTGGATATTTTGGTGAACAACGCGGCCGTAGCTCCTCAGATTGCGGTCCACGAAACAACTCCTGACGAGTTCGACCGCATCTTCGCGATTAACGTGCGCGCGCCGTTCTTCATCATTCAACGCGCATTACCGCTCATGCCCGATGGCGGGCGGATCATCAACATTTCGTCCGGGGTTACCTGGTTTGCCACGCCGGCGACCGTTTATTCGATGACCAAGGGGGCGCTCAATGTGCTGGGCCGATCGTTGGCAAACTCGCTCGGTGCTCGCAACATCACGGTGAATACGATTTCTCCCGGGATCACGGACACAGACATGAATCCTTCTATCCGGGACAAGGATTCTGAGGCGGTGGAACGGGTCGCCGCCATGACAGCGCTCGGTCGTCCCGGAAGGCCAGCCGACATCGGCGACGCGGTGGCGTTCTTCGCCTCTGAGGACGCGCGCTGGATCACTGGCCAAACCCTCGACGTTAACGGCGGTCTGTTTTTGGGACCCAAAGAACAATGATTACATCAGGAGACTGAAACCGGATCGGAACAGAAGTGTTTTCAA
>WNGB01005485.1_pt1 | contig 26193 bp, 26 predicted proteins | sample 5400681 | NCBI WGS metagenome assembly WNGB01 (sample SAMN13153367, study PRJNA577476) | soil metagenome | isolation source: 115 cm soil or saprolite under grassland replicate 2 | place: USA:California | collected 2016-06-15
GGCTTGAGCTATTGGGGGCACGGGCACCTCTACCCCTATTGGGGAACCGCGGGCGCGGTGTTCCTCGCTGTTGCAATCGTGGTGCCGCGCGTCCTGGCGCCGTTGAAGCGGCTGTGGATCAGGCTCGGCCACGTGCTGCATGTCGTCGTCGGCCCGGTGGTGCTCGGGCTGTCCTATGTGATCGCGATCGTTCCCGTCGGACTTCTGACCCGGATGTTCGGCAAGGACCTGCTGGCGGAGCGCTGGGACCGCTCGGCGCAGTCTTACTGGCACAAACGGCCAGCCGGTGGGCCCGCGCCCGAATCGCTGCGGGACCAGTTCTGATCATGGACACCGCCTGGTCACGCAGGGCATGGGCATGAGCCAGCTCAATACGCTCGGGGTCTCCCCCGGCGATGGCCGCGGCGAGACCGGGCTTACGGCGGCGACGCCGACGGCGGCCCATGACGTCGAGGGCCTCGATGACATCGTGCGCTTCCTGCACTGCCCGATCGATGGCGCGCCGTTGACCTTCGACGGCGCACGCCTCAGCGACCGCGACGGCCATCACTACCGGATCGAACGCGGCATCCCCTGCCTGTTCGTCCCCAACGACTGGGACGCCGCCAAGAACGACGTCACCGACACCGTCAAGGCCTTCTACGAGAAGACGCCGTTTCCCAACTACGACGGCCTCGACACCCGCGACAGCCTTCGAGCGAAGGCGCGCGACAGTGTGTTCGCGCGCCTGCTCGACGAGCAGGTCCCGCGCCGCGCGGCCATTCTCGAGGTCGGCTGCGGCACCGGGCAGATGTCGAACTTCCTCGGCATGGGCTGGGGCCGGACCGTGATCGGCGCCGACCTGTGCATGAACTCGCTCGGCCTCGCCAACGAGTTTCGCAACCGCTTCTCGATCAACAACGCCCACTTCGTGCAGATGAACCTGTTTCGGCCGGCGTTCCGCGAACAAAGCTTCGACATCGTTCTGTCCAACGGCGTGCTCCATCACACCAGCGACTGCGCCGGCGCCTTCCGCTCGATCGCTCCCCTGGTCAAGCCCGGCGGCTTCATCATCATCGGCCTCTACAACTGGCTCGGCCGCTATCCCACGCTGTGGCGGCGCTGGCTGATCGAGCGGTTCGGCTCGGTCGGCGCGCTGCTCGACCCGCGCATGCGCGGCAGGGGCGAAGCGGTGCGACGCGAAGCCTGGTTCATGGATCAGTACAAGCATCCGCACGAGACCAAGCACTCGATCGGCGAGGTGCTCGGCTGGTTTGACGCCGCCGGCTTCGACTTTACCTCGTCAGTGCCGACCATCGGCGACGTGGAATTCTCCGACGACATGCGCCTGTTCGAACCGCAGTCGGCGCGGCATGCCATCGATCGCGTCTCGACCGAGGTCGAGATGCTGCTCTCGGGCGGCACCGACGGTGGTCTCTACATCATGATCGGCCGAAAGCGAGCGAGAGCATGATCCGGAAAAGTGGAAACCGGTTTTCCGAGAAGATCATGCTCAAATGCAAAGAGAGCGGGCCACGCATGATTCAATCCAAACCAATACGGCTCTAGCGCATGCGGCTTCTGGGCGTCTCGGCATTCTATCACGACAGCGCCGCCGCCCTGGTGGAGGACGGACGTATCGTCGCGGCCGCCCAGGAGGAGCGCTTCACCCGCAAGAAGTTCGACGAGCGCTTCCCGCACCACGCTATTCGCTATTGTCTCGACGCCGCCGGCGTGACGCTCGCCGAGGTCGATCACGTGGTCTTCTACGATAAGCCGTTCCTCAAGTTCGAGCGGCTGATCGAGACCTATCTCGCCTACGCCCCACGTGGCTTTGCCTCCTACATCAAGGCGCTGCCGATCTGGCTTGGCGAGAAGCTCTTTCAGAGCAGCCTGCTCACTGGCGAGCTCAAGCGCTTCGACCCGCATTTCGACGACAGCAAGCTCCTGTTCACCGAGCATCATCACTCGCATGCGGCGAGCGCGTTCTACCCCTCCCCGTTCGAGGAGGCGCTGATCGTGACCATGGACGGCGTCGGCGAGTGGTGCACCACGACCGCGGCGATCGGCAAAGGCAACCACATCGACATCGTCAAAGAGATCCACTTTCCCCACAGCCTCGGGCTGCTTTATTCAGCCTTCACCTATTACACCGGCTTCCGGGTCAATTCGGGCGAGTACAAGCTCATGGGGCTCGCACCCTACGGCGAGCCGCGCTTCCGCAGCCTCATTCGCGACAATCTCATCGACTTGAAGAGCGACGGCTCGTTCAAACTCGACATGTCCTATTTCAACTATTGCACCGGCCTGACCATGACGAACGAGAAGTTCGCAAAACTGTTCGGTCTGCCGGTGCGGGCGGAAGCGGAGCCGCTGCAACAGGTGCACATGGACATCGCCGCCTCAATCCAGGCGGTCACCGAGGACGCCGTGATCGCCCTGGCGCAGGGCCTCGCCAAGGAATACCCCCAGCAGCGCAACCTCTGTCTCGCCGGCGGCGTGGCGCTCAATTGCGTCGCCAATGGCAAGCTCCTGCGCACCGGCACCTTCGACCGCATCTGGGTGCAGCCCGCGGCGGGCGATGCCGGCGGCGCGCTCGGCGCGGCGCTTGCGGGCTACCACTGTTTCGGCAACGGCGCCCGCAAACTCAACGGCGCCGCCGACGCGATGGACGGCTCATACCTCGGGCCCGCCTTCAGCGCGAAGGAGACGCAAGAGCGCCTGCTGGCCGAGGGCGCGCGCTTCCACGTGGTCGCCGATGAAGGCCAGCTCCTCGATCAAACCGCCGAAGCGCTCGCCGGCGGCCAGGCCGTCGGCTGGTTCCAGGGCCGCATGGAGTTTGGCCCGCGCGCCCTCGGCAATCGCTCGATCCTCGCCGATCCGCGCTCGCCCGAGATGCAGAAGGTGCTGAACCTCAAGGTCAAGTATCGCGAGAGCTTCCGGCCGTTCGCGCCCGCCGTGCTTGCGGAAGACGTGCGCGACTGGTTCGACCTTGACGGCCCGAGCCCCTACATGCTGCTGGTCGCCGACGTGGCCGGCCATCGCCGGATCGCGACGAATTCAGGCAATGACCGCGCGCGGGGCCTGGATCAGCTCAACGTCCTGCGCTCGGAAATCCCGGCCGTGACCCACGTCGATTACTCGGCGCGCGTGCAGACCGTCCACGCCGAGACCAATCCCCGGTTCCACGGCCTGTTGCGCGCCTTCAAGGCCAAGACCGGCTGCCCGGTGCTGGTCAATACGAGCTTCAACGTGCGCGGCGAGCCGATCGCCCATACGCCCGAGGACGCCTTCCGCTGCCTCATGGGCAGCGAAATCGACCTGCTTGTCATCGGCGACTGCGTGCTGCACAAGCGTGAGCAAAATCAGAACCTGCTGCTCGACTACCGCAATGCATTCGATCCGGATTAAGCAATCGGAGCGTGAGATGAAGTTTCTGCGGCAATTCTTCCGGTTCATGGTTGCGCGCAAGAAGTACTGGCTGGTGCCGGTGTTCCTGCTGCTGTTGCTGGTTGCGAGCGTGGTGGTCCTGTCGAAGGGCAGCATCATCGCACCGGCGATCTATACGATCTTCTGAGCGGCCAGAGGAACAATGGAAGACGCTCCACGGCAGCGACGCTGGACTCGCGAGCTTCGCTACCACGCCATGGGGATTGTCGCGACCGTCGTCATCTTCGAGCTGGTCCTGCATCTGTTCGATATCCCGTATCTGCGCGCCGACGACTGGGGCAGCATGCAATATCGCTATGACGCGGAGATCGGCTGGACGCCGGCCCCGAAGTCGCAGTCCAAGAGCGCAATGCCGCGCGAGATCACGGTCAGCCACAACAGCCTCGGCACCCGCGACGCGGAGTTCGAGCGCAACGGCAAGCCCACCATTTTGTTCATGGGCGACTCGCTGACCTGGGGCTACAACGTCGAGGCGCGCGAGCGCTTCTCCGACCTCATCCGCGAAATGGCCCCGACCCACAACGTGCTCAATGCCGGCGTCAGCGGCTTCGGCACCGATCAAGCCTATCTGTTTCTCAAGCGGCTGTGGCCTGCGGTCGAACCGAGCGTGGTGGTGCTGATGTTCTGCGTCGAGAACGATCATACCGACAACAGTCGCAACCTGCGTTATTTCAACTACAAGCCCTATCTCGCAACGGCCGCAAACGGCGCACGCCAGTTCCGCGGACAGCCGGTGCCGCCGCCCCGGAAGTCATACTTCCAGAAGAACTGGTTCACGCAGAACCTGGTCCTGGTGCGCCTTGCCATCTCCGGCTATGTCGAACTGGCCTACCCGCGCGTCACGGTGCCTGATGCGACCGAGCCGCTGATCGCCATGATGCGTGACGAGGTTCAGCGCAACGGCGCAAAGTTCCTGGTTGGGCTGGAGCGCCAGGACCCGCAGCTCGAGAGCTTCCTCAAGCAGCAGGGAATCCCCTACGTCCTGCTCGACGGCGCCGAGTTCTACGATTCCTCGCATCACTGGTCGACGGAGGGCCACAAGCTGGTGGCGGCGCGCCTCGCCTCGCTGCTGTCCGCCGACGGCATTGTTGTCTCGCGCCGCAGCGACGACCCGCGCGGCGTCGGCGCCGCCAAACCGTAATCCGCTAACTCACACACGTGCGGCTGGCGCTGCCGGCATTGCGGCACTGGCAGCGCGGCGGGCGCTCCTGCACTGAGATCATCACGGTGGTGATCCGGTTCTTCTTCACCACGATCTCGCACAGCGTGAGCTGGCCGCCGCTGCCGTCGGTCGCGAGCTTGGCGGTGCCGACGCGCTGGGTGAGCACGGCGGCGCCCTTCTTGATCGGCTCGACCTTGACGGTATCGAGATAGAGCGAGGGCTGCGTGACGCTGGTGGTCGCCGGTACGGTCTTGATCTCGACATAGCCGACATCGACCGTCGGCTGGCAGCCGGCGAGCGCCAGGGCGACGCCGGCAACCGCGAGGGCAAGCGCGCGCATGCTCACACCCCGGGCGGCTTGATCGCGCCGATGAGCTTCTTGAGCTGATCGGAGGCGTCGCGGATGTCCTTGGTCAGGCGCTGGATCACCTCCAGTGCCTTCTGCGCCTGCCGGATCTGCATTAGCTCGTCGATGAAATCCTCGTTCGCCTGCAGCGTGCGCAGGAGCTCGGCGAACTCCTTGCGGGCGCTGCCCAGCTCTTCGGTGGCGCGCTCGGTTTCATCCCGCAGCTTGCGCCATTGCTCGACCAGGAACTGCTTCTCCTCCGGCTTGAAGCGGGTGTCCGCTTCGAGCGCGCGCAATTTGGCGCGGGCGTGCGTGAGCGCCTTGCTGCCGAGCTCCGACACCGCGCCATTGTCCGACACCGCCCCGAGCGCGGCGCCGACGATCGCGCGCAGCTCCTCGATCTCCTTGCGTGCCTTCTCGACGTCGGTCCAGCGGTCGACCTGGGCAGCGCTGTCCTCGATCTTCTTGTTCAGCTCCGGGATGGTCTTCTTGAACGCCTCGAGCTGCTTCGAAAATTCCTCGACCGGCGTGATAGCGTCTGGTTGGCCAGGGGTCTGCGCCAACGCCGGCATCGCCAGCAGCGCAGCAAGGAGCAGCGCGGCTACAGGGTGAGCGACGCGTCCGATCATGGTCCTAACTCCGCAAAGAGGTGTCGCCGCCCGCCCATCGTTAACACACTGTTAATACGCGTTTACAGTATGACGGAAGTGCGGCATCGAAACGTGCTGCACTGCACCGCTCATTGCAGTCTTGCCCTGGAGGGGCGCCCCCCGTGAATTATGGCGAGTTCTACGAAAACTTCGGCGGTTCCGCCCGGACCAAGAACCTCCAGCGCGTCGCGGTCGAGGCCGGCGACGCCGCGCGGCGCCTGCGCTACCGTCCGCTGCCGGACCAATCCAGACTGCCCCCGGATTTCATCCGGCTATGCCCCTGGGAGATGGAATATCTCTTCCGCGGTCGCGCACCGCCCGGCGCGGGATCGTCGAGACCGGACGCTACAACGGCGGCAGCTGCTTTCTACTGGCCTGCGCGGCACCCGACGTTCCGATCCACAGCATCGATTGCGCGCCGCGGGATGACGAGTTGCTCCTGCGTCTGTTCAAACGACACGAGGTCGGTCACAACGTCGACCTGATCGTGGGCGACTCGCAAAAGACAAAATACCCGCAAGTCGGCGACATCGACGTTCTGTTCATCGACGGCGACCACACTACGACGGCTGCATGAATGACATCGTCAACTGGTATGACCATCTCGTTCCCAACGGCCATCTCGTCTTTCACGACTCCTATCTCGGCGAATGGGGCGTGCAGGACGCCATTGCCGATTTCATGGACTGCCATCCCGAACTGCAGGTCGTGCAGTCACCGTTCATCGGGACGCACTACTGGCTCTACCCGGCCGGCTCGATGGCGCACCTGATCAAACGGACCAAATGACGCCGCGGGGCTTTGCTACCGCTCGGGCCCGGCGTACTTAGCGATCATGGCGCGGGCGTCGGCAATCAGCGGCTGGGCGTCGATGTTCTTGCCCTTGAGCTCGGCGGCCCAGCCGTTGATCACCGGCTCGGCGGCCTTGCGCCAGCGCGCTATCTCGGCGGCGTCGAGCGCGACGATCGCGTTGCCGCGGCGCTTGGCGGCCGCGAGGCCGGACGCGTCGCCGTCGTCCATAGCCTTGCCGGCCCATTTCGAGGTCTCGGGCCCGGAATTGTCGTCGATCACCTTCTTCAGGTCCGCCGGCAGGCTGTCGTACTTCGCCTTGTTCATCGCGAAGATGAAGAACGTGATGTAGAGGCTACGGTTGCCGCTGAATTCGGTGTGGGTGTTCACGAGCTCCGAGATCCGGAGCGGCGTCGTCACCTCCCAGGGCACGACCGTGCCGTCAATCACCCCCTTGGACAGCGCATCCGCCATCGCCGTCACCGGCAGGCCGACCGGCGTGGCGCCGAGCGTCTCGAGCAGCTTGTTGACGACGCGCGAGGGCCCGCGCAGCTTGAGGCCCTTCATGTCCTCGAGCTTGCGCACGCCGTTGCCCTTGGCGTGGATCACGCCCGGGCCGTGCGTATTGACGCTGATGATCTTGACGTCCTTGAACTCGTCCTTGAGGTGCTTCTGGTAGAATTCCCAGCCGGCCGGGCTGTTCTTCTCGCCGTTGCTGGCGATGAACGGCAGCTCGAATGTTTCGGACCTCGGGAAGCGACCCGGCGTATAGCCCGGCGGCACCCAGGTGAAGTCGATCACGCCGTCCTTGACCTGGTCGTAGAGCTGCGCCGGCGTGCCGCCGAGCTGCAGCGACGGGTAGAGCTCGATCTTGATCCGGCCCTTGGAGTCGGCTTCGACCTTCTTGGCCCACGGCGCCAGAAAGTCCTTCGGGATCGGCGCCTGCGCCGGCAGGAATTGGTGCAGCCGCAGCGTGACCTGCTGCGCGTGCGCCGGCGGCGCAAGGAGCGCGCCGATCGCGACGGCGGCGCCGAAGATGCGAGCGTGGAGTATCATGGTCGTCCTCCCGTGGAGCGCGCGCAGGCACGCCGGCCCGTCGTTGCCGCAAGTCTATGGGCCTGCGCACGCGCGGGCAATCGCCCGCTCTCTGCTGTGGCGAGGCTATTTCCCGATTACTCGGCCGCCACCGGCCGCGGCGCCTGCCGCGGTGCATCGCCCTTCTTCACGTCAGGATAGTATTGCGGCGCCTCGCGGCGTTCGAATATCCCGTAGTCCCGGATGATGCGAACTTGGCGATGCCGGACCGTCGCCTTTGCCGGTTTGCTCGGGCTCCACGCCTGGGCGGCCTTCGCGTCGCGCCATGATGCTAGCAGCGCCAGCTTGCCGGGGTTGTAGATGCTCTCGAAGATTTCGTGATCGACCAGACTGGCGTTCCTGACGTCGAGGCCAAGCTCGACCGCCAGGCGATCGGGCTTGAGCTCACTGTCGCCGGCCGGCGTGATCTCGGTGATCGTCGCCGCCTTGGCTTCGCCGATATCGGTTTCGTCGAACCGCTCCTCTTTGACCGTCAGGCCCTTCGGTGGCGCCGTGTCCGACGTGATTTCGCCGACCCGCAGGTGATAGTCCTCGAACACCTCCGAGCGGCCCTTTGCCTGCACCCCATGGTGCTCGCCGTGGGTGCGCCAGCGGATCACCGCCTTCTCGTCGCGCCAAGTGGAGAGCGACAGCACGCGCCGGTCGTCGCGCTTGCTCTTGAAGCGCTCATTGTCGATGAAGCCGTCGATCGCCTCGAGCTTCGGCTTGAGCTGCTTGGCGAGGTTGAGATAGTCGTCCCAACGCTCCGTCCTAGGCTGAACCTCGAAGATCACCACAAACATGGACCGCTCCCTGGCATCGATTTGCATCAGCCTCTCGCAACCAACGGCTCAATTCTCTGCGAGTTTCGAAGGAAACGCTTCGGGTCCGGTCGAACTATGATCTCGCCTTCCCTAACGCACGAAGCGCAGCGTCGAAGGCGCAGGAGGTTGCAAGATTGAATCGCGCGAGCCAGCGACCGCCGCGGCGTCCGGAATCGTCAGTCCGCCCTGATGCCGAGGCGTTTCGCCAGTTCGCCAAAGCGCACGTAGTCCTCCGCAAGCAATTTCGCCATTTCGGCCTGGCTGCTGCTCGCGCCCTCGGTCCCTTGCTCTTCGAACTGCTTCTTGGCCTCCGGCAGCGTCACGACCTTGGCGATGGTGGCGTTCAGCTTGTCGATGATCGGCTGCGGCGTGCCGTTCGGGACGAAGATGCCGCCCCAGCCGACGGCCGTGTAATCCGGGTACCCGGATTCGACGACGGTGGGCACGTCTGGCAACACCGCCACGCGCGATGGGCTGCCGATCGCCAGCGCGCGAAGCTTTCCGGTCCGCACATGCGGCAGCCGGCCCGCGATCGGGGCCACGGTCCATTGCGAGTCGTTGCCGACCACCGCGTCGATCGCCGGGCCGCCGCCCTTGTAGTGCACCACGACGGGTTTGACGCCAGCCATGGCGATGAACATCTCGCCGGCGAAATGTCCGGCCGTGCCGGCGCCGGCGGTCGACATCCGGAGCTTGTCGGGGTTCGCCTTCATCAGGGCGACCAGCTCCTGCAGGCTATTGGCTGGCAGCGAGGGATTCGCCGCAATCAGTGTCGGCTGGATCGCGAAGCGCGCCACCGCGGCCAGGTCTGTCCGCGGATCGAACGATACCTTCTTGACATGAGGCAGCAGCGCGAGGTTGCCCGACGAGCCGTAGATGAGCGTGTAACCATCGGGCGCGGACTTGATCCCCTTCTCGACGCCGGCTTCCAGATACAGGTTTTCGATCGTGACCGGCTGGCCGAGCGCCTCGCCAATCCGCTGCGCGATGATCCGCGACAACAGATCAGCTGCGGAACCCACCACTTCCGGTGTGATCAACCGGATCGGCTTGGTCGGATAGGTCTCTTGCGCACCCAACGGCAGCGCCATTGCCACAAGCGCCGCAGCTGCGACTGTCGCAGCGGTCGTGAATCGACAATGCATGTCATATCCTCCCCGCTTTGCGTTCTGATTTTGAATTCCAATGCGAAGTATGCGGCGACGTTCGCCCAGCAGCAAGCGGAAGTCCACGCGTGCGGTATTGGTGTGCCGGCCGCGGCAGACACTTCACTTCGGCGGCTGGGCAAAATGTTTCAAATCGATGACCGGCGGCGGCTGATTTTTCCGGGTCGGCATCAGCTCGCCGTCGGGCGTGAGAAAATACGATTGGTCGCCGATCGTCACCTGCGGGTTGGCCTCGCCGCAATTGAACTCGAACCATTTCGCATTGCGTTCGCGCTGATATTTCCTGGTCACGACCCAGGGACGGGTCAGGGCGTTGTCGATCGTGGTGATCTCGTTCACCAGAATGTCCGGATTGGTCTTGTCGAGCGATAGCCGTTCCTTGACGACGGTCTGGTTGTCCTTGTGAAACGGAATGCCGGTGGCTTCGTAGATGCGCGGGCCTCGGAGGTTGCGGGTTTCGACCACGAGCGTGTCGTAGCGGCCGTCGCCGTCGGTATCGATCCACGTGCCGACCGAATAGCCCGCAAAGGTCGGCTCCAAGCCCTTGGGCCAGTCGCGGCCATCGGTATGGATGCGCCGCAGCGGATTCGTGTATTCCATGATCACGTAGGTCATCTCCGGCGTGATCACGATTTCCATCGGTTCATAGACGATCATCATCCGCGGCATGCCGCCGGGAAGGCAGCGCGCTTGCGGGTTGTACTCCTGTGAGCCTTGGGCCTCGCTCGCGATGTTGGATTCCCACACCGCCTGATACTCCGGCGTCAGCGGGGGCTGTTGTCCGCGACCTCCCGGCTTGGTCGGGTCATATTGGCCGCCGCCGATCCGGATCCACTGGCCCTTCCAATCGGGGTACCTGGTTTGGTCCTGCGCGTTTGCGCCGGCAAGGGTCAGCATCATCGCCAGCGCGATTGAGCCGACGGACCTGCGGCCTGACATGGCGCTCCTCCCCACCTGCACGCCGGGTAGAGCCCGGCCTCATTGTTGCGCAAAGGTACAACGTCAGGCGTGATGCAGAAAAGGGCCACAAGCGCTTCTGGTGGGCCCGTATCGGTCGACTAGCGCACGAAGCGCAGCGCCCACAGTGTGATCACCGGGAAGATCAGCAGCAGCGTCGCTCGGATGAAGTCGGACAACAGGAACGGAATGACGCCGCGATAGATTTCGCCGATCTTCACGTTCTTTGCGATATTGGCCACCACATAGACATTGAGGCCAATGGGCGGAGCAATGAGCCCGATCTCCACCACCATCAGCATGAGAATGCCGAACCAGATCGCCTTGTGCTCGGTGGTCAGACCGTAGAGGTCGAGCCCGAAGATGATCGGCAGCACGATCGGCAGGAGCAGCAACATCATCGCGATCTCGTCGAGCACGCAGGTCAGCACGACAAAGCAGAGGAGGAACCCGCCGACGATCACGAGCGGATGAACCTGCAGGCCGGTGACCCAGGCCGCGACCTCGGCCGGCACCTGGGAGACCGCCAGCATGGTGTTCATCATGGCGGCGCCGAGCAGGACCGCAAGAATCATCGCGCTCGCCTGCGCGGTCGGCAGCAGGCTCGCCTTGATCGCATGCCAGTCGAGCGCGCCGCGCGCGAGCCCGAGCGCGAGCGTCGCCGCGGTCCCGACCGCGGCGCCTTCGGTCGCGGTGCAGAAGCCGCCATAGATCGCGATGAACATAGCGAGGAAAATCACCGCGATCGGCCAAGCGGCGGCGATCGCCGCCATGCGCTCGGCCCGCGAGGCGCGCGGCCGGATCGCAGCATGGCCTGGAAAGAGCCGGACGTAGATCGCGATGGCGATGCAGTAGCCGGCCGCCGCGATGATGCCGGGGATGAAGGCCGCCGCGAACAGCTTGGTGACGCTCTGCTCGGCGAGCACCGCGTAGATGATCAGGATCACCGAGGGCGGGATCAGGATGCCGAGCGTGCCGCCGGCCGCGAGCGTGCCGGTCGCGAGCCGGTCGGAGTAGTTGAGCCGTCGCATCTCCGGCAGCGCCACCTGCGACATTGTCGCCGCGGTCGCGACCGAGGAGCCGCAGATCGCGCCGAAGCAGGCGCAGGCGATGATCGCCGCCATGGCGACGCCGCCGTTGCGATGCCCCATCAGCGTGTTGGCGGCCTCGAACAGCATGCGCGAGAAACCGGCCGCCGACGCGAACTGCCCCATCAGCAGGAACAGCGGAATGACCGAGAGGTCGTAGACCGAGAAGCGCGCCCACAACAGGCCCTTGAGATAGTTCAAGAGCGGCGCATCGCCGACCAGGGCCCAATAGCCGATGGCGCCCGACGCGAACATGGCGGCGCTGATCGGCACGCGCAACGCGATCAGCAGCAGCATCGCCGTCAGGGCGAGGCCGGCGATTTCGGCCTTGCTCACCGTTCGGGCTCCACGTGCTCGGCGACTTTGACACCGACGCCCTGCGCCAGCGCGATCAAGCCCGCAACGATCAGGCCCGGGATGGTCAGCGCGTAGCCGATCCAGATCGGGAACCGCATCAGCATGCTCGACTCGCCGTTGCGGTAGAGGTCGAGCGTACCGACGCCGGCGCGCCACGCGACCATCAGGAACATCGCCGCCATCAGCACGGCGCCGAACCGATCAAGCGATGTACGCACCCATTCGCCGGCGCGCAGCGTGAAGAACTCGACCACGATGTGGCCGCTGGTCGCCTGGCAATAGGGCAGGAACAGCGCGCCGGCGACCGCGATGCCGATCTCGACCAACTCGAAATCGCCGGTGATCGGGCGCCGCAGCGCCGAACGGCCGATGATGCTGACCGCCGACATCACGCCGACGCCGGCGACCACGAGTCCGCCGGCATAGGCGAGCAGGATGCCGGTGCGGTTGAGGATGTCTCCGAGCCCGGCGCCACGTGCGGGCCTCGGCCTCGCGTCCGATTCCTGGGCTGTCATGTCCTGCCCTCCCCGCATCGTCATGGCCGGACGGTCAAGCCATGAGTGCAAGAAGACAAGACGTCGATGCCCGCGACAAGCCCGGGCGTGACGATTATCAACGAGACTTCGCGCGGGGCTCGATCAGTTGAGCCGCGCCGGCCGTTCCGGATCGGAATGCTCGACCGCCTGCTGCGGCGGCTTCGCCGGCGGCGCGGGCGGTGATGCGACCTTGGCAGCCTCTGCCGGCGCAGGCTGCACCGCCGATGCCTCGGCATCCTTATGCTGAAATCGGCGATAGGCGACGAAGCCAAACGGCAGGGTTGCCAGATAAACGACCGTGCCGGCGGTGAGCACCGCCCACGGATAGGCGATCAGCAGGGCGAAGGCGAGCACCACGAGGACGAACACCGGCAGCACCATTTCCGGCGCCACCCGCTTGCCGACCCGCTTGCCGGAGAACACCGGCAGCCGCGAGACCATCAGGAAAGCGATCGCGAGCGTGTAGATCAGGATCACCGGCGCGATGAACGAGAGCCGCGGCACGCCGAGGAAGTGCACGTAGATCGGCAGCAGCACGGTGATCGCGCCGCCGGGCGCCGGCATGCCGACGAAGAAGTTCGCCGCCCAGGGCGGCCGGTTCGGATCGTCGATCATGACGTTGAAGCGCGCCAGCCGCAGCCCCGCGCAGATCGCGAACACCATGGCGGCGATCCAGCCGGCATGGCCGAGCGCGTGCAGGCCCCAGAAGTAGAGGATCAGCGCCGGCGCCACGCCGAAATTGACGAAATCGGCGAGGCTGTCGAGCTCGGCGCCGAAGCGCGAGGTGCCCTTGAGCATGCGCGCCACGCGGCCATCGATGCCGTCGAGCAGCGCCGCGAACACGATCGCCGCCACCGCCCATTCGAGCTGGTTCTCGATCGCCAGGCGGATCGCGGTCAGCCCGGCGCAGAGCGCGAGCAGCGTAATCAGGTTCGGCACCAGCGTGCGCACCGGGATCGGCCGGAAACGGCGCCGCTGTTCCAGCAGGCGCTGGCGTAGAAGCGGAGTGGATTCCATTCCCTCAATATAGCAAATGCATCGCGGCGCCGCCATGGCAGCCGACGTTAACCAGATTTCCCCGCGACTTAGAGCGGCTTCTGCGCGCCCCAAACCAACCGCGGGTCATTGCCGGGCTTGACCCGGCAATCCATCATTTTGCGCAAGAAGATGGATGCGCGGGTCGGAGCCCGCGCATGACGTGGAGAGAGCGGCGACACAAGCCCTCAACCCACCCTGAACGTCAGCTCTTTTACCGCGGTGCGCAGGTCCGCGAGCACGGTCTCGCCGGCGATCGCGGTCTGGCCCTCGGCGACCAGTGGCCGCACGCCCTCGGGCAGATAGACATCGACGCGGGAGCCGAAGCGGATCATGCCGATCCGCTCGCCGGCGCGCACGCTCGCGCCCTCGCGCGCGAATGTGACGATCCTGCGCGCAATGAGTCCGGCGATCTGCACCACCGCGATACGCGTCTGCCCGCCCGCGATCACGAACGAGTTGCGCTCGTTGTTCTCGCTCGCCTTGTCGAGGTCGGCGTTGATGAAGGTTCCGGACTTGTACAGGATCTTTTCGATCCGGCCGCTCATCGGGCTGCGGTTGATGTGGCAGTCGAACACGCTCATGAAGATCGACACCCGCGGCAGCGCGCGGTGGCCGAGATTGAGTTCCGCCGGCGGCGCCGCGTTGATGATCCGGCTGACGCGGCCGTCGGCGGGCGCCACCACGATGCCCTCGCGCATCGGCGTCACGCGGTTGGGATCGCGGAAGAACAGCGCGCACCATACCGTCAGCGTCGTCCCGATCCAGCCGAGCGGCGACCACAGCCAGAACAACAACAGGCTGACCAGCGCAAACAGGCCGATGAACGGCAGGCCCTCGCGATGGACCGGCACGATCGAACGGCGGATCGACGTGAGCACGGACATGGGTCACTCCGCCGCGTCGGCCCGCACGATCCGAGGTTCGGCGGCGGGTTCGGGCGCGACCGCTTCCTCGACCACCGGCGGATTGCGGTTGGGCGCAACCGGCTCCTCGCCGATCTCCGCGAGCTTCTCGCGCGCCGCCTCGGCCTCGCGCTGCCGGTTCCACATGCTGGCGTAGAGGCCGCCCTTGGCGAGGAGCTCGTAGTGCGTGCCGCGCTCGGCGATCACGCCATGGTCGAGCACGATGATCTCGTCGGCGCCCACGATGGTCGAGAGCCGGTGCGCGATCACGAGCGTGGTGCGGTTCTTCGACACCCGCTCGAGTGCGTCCTGGATCTCCTTTTCGGTGTGGCTGTCGAGCGCGGAGGTGGCCTCGTCCAGCACCAGGATCGGCGGTGCCTTGAGGATGGTGCGCGCGATCGCGACCCGCTGCTTCTCGCCGCCCGAGAGCTTCAGCCCGCGCTCGCCCACCTCGGTCTCGTAGCCCTTGGGCGACAGCCGGATGAAGCTGTCGATCTGGGCGAGCCGCGCCGCCTCCTCGACCTCCTCGTCCGACGCCTCCCAGCGGCCGTAGCGGATGTTGTAGCGGATGGTGTCGTTGAACAGCACGGTGTCCTGCGGGACCATGCCGATGGCGGCGCGCACCGAGGCCTGCGCCACGTCGCGGATATCCTGCCCGTCGATCTCGATGCGGCCGCCGGTCACGTCATAGAAGCGGAACAGGAGCCGCGAGATCGTCGATTTGCCCGCCCCCGAGGGGCCGACGATCGCCACGGTCTTGCCGGCCGGCACCGCGAAGCTCAGGCCCTTGAGGATCGGGCGCGCCGGCTCATAGGCGAATGTCACATTGTCGAACCGGACTGCCCCGCTCGTCACCTTGAGCGGCGCGGCCCCCGGCTTGTCCTCGATCTCCGGCTTGCGCGCCAGGATCGCGAACATGGTCTCGATGTCGATCACCGCCTGTTTGATCTCGCGATAGACCATGCCCATGAAATTCAAGGGCTGGTAGAGCTGGATCATCATCGCGTTGATCATGACGAAGTCGCCGACGGTGTTGCGGCCGGCCTGGATGCCGTAGGCGCACATCACCATGCAGATCGCAAGCCCGATCGTGAAGATGGTCGCCTGCCCGGCGTTGAGCACGGCGAGCGACACATAGGCCTCGACGCTCGCGATCTCGTAGCGCTCCATCGAGCGGTCGTAGCGCCTGGCCTCGCGCTCCTCGGCGACGAAATACTTGACGGTCTCGTAGTTGAGCAGCGAGTCGATGGCCTTGACGTTGGCGTCGGTATCGCTGTCGTTCATGCGGCGGCGGATGGAGATACGCCATTCGGTCGCGAGATAGGTGTAACCGGTGTAGCAGATTACCGTCACGCCGATCACCGCCACGTAGCGCCAGTCGAACTGGTAGAGCAGCACGCCGACGATCATGGCGAGCTCGATCACCGTCGGCACCGCCTGCATGATCACCATGCGCACGATCGTCTCGATCGCGTTGCGGCCGCGCTCGAGCACGCGCGTGAGACCGCCGGTCTTGCGCTCGAGATGAAAGCGCAGCGAGAGCAGGTGCATGTGCTCGAACACCATGTAGGCGAGCCGCCGCACCGCGTTCATCGACACCTTGGCGAACACGCCGTCGCGCGCCTGCGTGAACACCGCCATCACGATGCGCGTGCCGCCGTAGGCAATGGTCATCAGGATCGGCGCCGCCAGCACCCAGGTGAGCCACGACGAGGCGGCAGCACTGCCCTGCCCGGCCAGCGCATCGGTCGCCCACTTGAAGGTGAATGGAACCGCGATGGTCGCGAGCTTGGCGAGCAGCAGCAGGACCATCGCGATCACGACCCGAATCTTCAGGTCGCGGCGGCTGGACGGCCAGATATAGGGCCACAGCCTGATGATGGTCGGAACGAGCGCGCCTCCCCCGTCGGTGGAGATTTCGCGCTTCAGGGCACGCACAGATCGGAAAGTCCCATCAGACATAAGGAAGCCCGGCCGCAGACGGGGCGCAGGCACCGTCACGCCCTATTCATATAGAAATCCTCCAAAAGACAACACCGCGGCGCAACATTCTGCTCCAGGTCCCCGCCGGAGGGAGCTTGCAGTTCCCCACCGGCAACGCCACATGTCCCCCTCAATGAGCCGAACTTCCTCAATGAGCCGAATCAAATCGGTCTGCGTCTATTGCGCATCAGGGCCGGGCACCAGCCCGGCCTTTGCCGCTGCGGCCAAGGCCTTCGGCCGCATCCTCGCCGACAACAAGATCCGCCTGGTCTATGGCGGCGGATCGGTCGGCCTGATGGGCGCGCTGGCGACATCGGTCCTCGACAACGGCGGGTTCGTGACCGGCGTGATCCCGGACTTCCTGGTCGGTCGCGAGCACATGATGGAGCGGGCGCAGGAGCGCATCGTCACGCGCGACATGCACGAGCGCAAGCGCATCATGTTCGAGCGCGCCGATGCCTTCGTGGCCCTGCCCGGCGGCGTCGGCACGCTGGAGGAGCTGGTCGAGCAGATCACCTGGGCCCAGCTCGGCCGCCACAAGAAGCCGATCCTGATTGCCAACGTCGAGCGCTTCTGGGATCCGCTGTGCGCGCTGCTCGATCACATGCGCAAGGTCGAGTTCATCCGCGCCGGTCTCGCCGTCAACCTGCTGGTTGCCGAGCGCGTCGAGGACATCCTGCCGAACCTCACGGAGGCGTTGCGCGCCGTTCCGGAGGCCGCGAAGGAAATGGCTCCGGTCGCCGCCGAGAAGATGTAGGGCCGGTCGTTACGGCATAGGATGGGTTGAGCACTTGCGAAACCCATCATCTCCCTCGCAGGCGATGGGTTTCGCTTCGCTCAACCCATCCTACCAACTCTCACCGGCAGCCCGGCGCGCCATCGTCGTGCGCCAGCGTGAACGGCCCGAGACTCGCCGCGACATCCTTGAGCCACGACGCCGGCGCGATGCGCCCGATCGGCACCTTCTGGTCGACCAGCTTCTCCTTGAAGAACGTGTCCTGGATGTCGGCGATGCTCGCCTCGAACAACGCCGCCGTGCGGATCGGCCGCGCCCCATTCGATGTGTTGATCATGCCTACATCCTTCACGTCGTTCCACTACGAGAGCGTCGTGTTCAATCCCGACGTGCTGGAACGGCTCGCAGACAAGGTCGAAGCGAGCCACATCATGCTCGGCACCGACTACCCGTTCGGCGAATGGAAACCGGTCGAATTCGTGCAAAGCGCTACGAGGATTCCCGAGGCGCTCCGCCGCGACATCCTTGGCGCCAACGCCGCCCGCTTTTTGGGCGTGGATATTTAGGGAAGAGTCTTCGTGCAACAGCACCAATCAATGACCGTCATCCTGAGGCGCGAGCGAAGCGAGCCTCGAAGGGTGCGGCCCCGATTCGCTGCGAGACGCGGGCCGTCGCCCTTCGAGGCTCGGTCGCTGCGCGACCTCGCACCTCAGGGTGACGATCATAGGGTTCACCCCCGGAAGCAGTCCTCAAAAATTCGCCGCCCGCGCGACCGCGAGCCAGTACTGGTGCTCGCGCGCGATCAGCGCCGCGAAATCCTGCGGCGAGCCGATCCGCGGCTCCATCCCCAGCCTGGCGATGGTCGCCTGGGTTTCGCGCGTGCGCAGCCCTTCGTTGATCACCGCGTTGAGCTTCTCGACGATCGGTGCCGGCACGCCGGCCGGCGCGAGCACGCCGTTCCAGTAGAACCCGACGACGCCTTCGACGCCGGCCTCGGCCATGGTCGGCAGGTCGGGCAGGTCGGGGCTGCGCTTGTCGCTGGTCACCGCCAGCGCGCGCAGCTTGCCGGCCTGCACGAACGACTGCACGTTGCGCACGTTGTCGATGAACATCTGCACCTGGCCCGCCACCAGGTCGACGATCGCGGGCGTCGCGCCCCGGTACGGGATATGGACGATCTCGATCCCGGTCTTCTGCTTCAACAGCTCGCCGAACAGATGCGACGATGTGCCGAAACCCGGCGACACGAAGTTGATCTTGCCGGGATTGGCCTTCGCATGGGCCACGAACTCCTGCACGGTCTTCGCCGGCACGCCGGGATGGATCACCATCATGAACGGGCTCTGCGCGATCATCGCCACCGGCGCGAGCTGCTTGAGCGGATCGTAGTCGAGAGTCTTGTTGACGGCGGGCGCCACCGTGATCGGTCCGGGCGACGCGAGCGTCAGCGTATAGCCGTCGGGCTCCGCGGTGGTCACGAACTTGGTGCCGACCGTGCCGCCGGCGCCGCCCGGCCGGTTCTCGATCACCACCGGCTGGCCGAGCGCCGCCGTGATCTGGTCGCCGACCAGCCGCGCGATCACATCGGCGCCGCCGGGCGCGAATGGCACCACCATCTTGATCGGGCGGTTGGGATAAGCCTGCGCGGCGGCTTCGCTCGCGGTCATCGCACCAAGCCCGATCGCCACGATCACCGACACGGCCATGCGTCCGGTCGTCATTCCTGTCTCCTCCCCGACCGCGTCAGTCGAGCCGCACCGTGGCGGTCTCGTCCTCGACCGCGATCCTGGTCCCAAAGCGCCGTGAAAGTCGATCGGTCCGTTCGATCACGCGCTGCGCGACATCGCCGCGGGCGAGCAGCGGACGCCCCCGCTGCGCGCGCGGGCGACCGTGCCCGAGGTCGAGCCGCGGCGGTCGCCATCGGTGCGCGCATCGAGGAAGTCGGCCGGCGTTGCATCAGGCGACAGGCCGAAGCGCTGATAGGCCTCCGCCGGAAACACCTCGACCGTGTCGTTCTGGAAGATGAAATTGCCGAGGCTGTAGAGGATCGGCCGCCCGCGATAGATCTCGACCCCGAGCGTCAAATGCGGACCATGGCCGGCCACCACGTCGGCGCCCGCCTCGATCGCCGCATGGGCGAACTCGACGTAGAAGTCGGCCATCTCCTCCAAGCCCACGTCGGTCGCCGCAGTCATCCGCCCGCCGGCGCCGAACTCGTGCGAGTGGAACGAGAAGATCACGAAGTCCGCCTGCCGGCGCGCCTCCTTGATCTGACGCAGGTTCGCATCGGCATCCTCACGGTTCACCTTCGTGCTCACGTGGAAGCCGTTGCCCCGGCGAAAAAGGCCGCCAAGAAAGCTCAGCTTGTCGTCCTGGTCGCTCGGCGCCTCCTTGGCGGTGAAGAACGCGGCGCGGTGGCGCGTCCGCTCCTGCGTGAGGCCGAGTTGATCGCTGCCGCGCTTGAGCGCGTCAAAAACCTCGGCGTCGACCGTATAGCTGGTGGCGAACGCCAGCGGATTGATGCCGGGGCGCCCGGGCGAATCCGGCCGCTGATCGCTCGCCCGGTTCCATGGCCGGAAGAACGACGTCGTCGCCACGAGGCCAACACGGCCGCCGCGCGTGTCCGCATAGGCCGGCATGCGCGCCTCGGCGAGGTTCGCGCCGGCGCCGGCGCATGGCAGGCCAGCCGTGCGCAGATGTTTCAGCGTCGCCAGCAAGCCTCCGGTGCCGTAGTCGGTGGCGTGGTTGTTGGCATTGGAGAGGAGCCCCAACCCCATCCACTTCAGGTCATCGAGCAGCGCCGGCGGCGTTGTCATCGGCGTGCCCTGGGTCCAGCCCGGCGCGCCCTCGTCGCGGTTGCGCACCGTCGTCTCGAGATTGGCGAACGCGACGTCGGCGCCGCGCAACAGCTCGACCAGCGCCAGATAGTCCGGCTCATCGAAGGGCGTGAGCCGCCGCGACGGCATCGCGTCGCCGGCGAGCAGCATGCGGATCGAGCCGCTGTCAGAACTGTAGGTCAATCGACCATCTCGCCGGTCGACTCATAGATGTGACGGCCGGTGCGCGACGGGAAGCCGCCGCGCACCGCGCCCGGCCGCTGATCCTGATAGATCGTGCCCATCGCCTTGCTGAGCGGCCGGCTGTTCGGCACCGACAGCCACATCCGCAGCAGGTGGCGCCTGCGATCGCGCTCCGGATAGTCCTCGAACGCAGTGCGGGCATGGAAGCAGGTGTGGTTGTTCAGGAGCTGCACGTCGCCCGGCTTGAACTCGTAGGTGATGTGGAAGTTCTCGTCGTAAGTGATCTCATCGAGCAGGTCTAGCGCCGCGATCTGCTCAGCCGTAAAGCGCGGCGCCTCAGGGAAGCGCTGCGCATTGACGATCTGGCCGCGGATGTAGCGGCAGGAGAATTTTCCGTCCTGCATGCTGAAGATCGGCTGCGGATAGTAGGGCGGCGCGCCCGGCGGCTCCTGCTGGTTCCAGCTCCAATAGAACGGCTGATAGAGCACCTCGAGCAGGTCGGGCCGCCGCCGCAGAATCTCGTTGTGGGCGGAGACCGAGCTCGCGACCTTGCTCAAGCCCCCGGTCTTCGCAACGCACAGCACGAACAGCCCGACCACGTCGGCGGAGTCGGTGTGGAAGTTGAGCTTCTGGTTCGACTTGTAGCCGCGCCCCTGCGGCGAATGGATGTCGACGCCGACATTGCGCACGTCACCCAGAATGTCGCCGTCCTTGCTCTGCGACACCGCGGTGCCGAGATGGCGGCCGAGCCCCCAATAGAGCAGCCGCAGGTCGTCCTTCGAATGGCCGTCGATCTTGATGCCGCGGAACTGGTAGATGCCCTTGCCGTCCTCCAGGAAATCGCGCGCGAACGCGATGCGCTTCGACACCGTCGGCAACGGGACGTCTTCTTTCGTGAGCGTGTCGAGCGTCTTGCCGCGCGCCTTGGCGCTGCGCAGCGCAGCTTCGATCTCCGCAATCTCGTCGCGCGTGAACTCATGGATCCAGTCGCGCGACGCCGCGAGCTCCGGCCCGCGCCAGGCCGCCGGCGTTTCAATCACTTTGCGCATGTCCATCCCGTCGGTTCGAGTGCTATCGGCACAGTATCAAATCTTTCGATCCGCGTGGAAGACCGCGCCGACTTCCGCAAAGTGTGCTGATCGATGAGTGCGCAACCGGCCTCTCCGCTCCCCTCCCCCCGCGAGCACTTGCGAGCGGTGGGGAGGGGTGAGGGTGGGGGGCGGCACGTTCGTCGCTATCGTCGCAGGAAACGTAATACCTCTGCTCGCTGCTGTTGCACAACGCACGCCCCCCACCCCCGACCCCTCCCCGCCATTCGCTGCGCGAATGGGAGGAGGGGAGGACTCGCGGCGTGATCACCGTTCAATTGAAAGTCCGATTGTCCGGCGAGGCAAAGCGCGTCTCGACACTAGACGTGCGCCAGCGCGGCGGCCTGGGCGCGCTCGCCGGCCGCGCCGGTTTCGCGCAGCATATCCATCAGCGTGCGCACCGAGGCCTGCTGCTCCAAGTGCGCGACCGCGCCGATCACGCCCTCGACATTCGCCTGCGACAGCCGGCCGGCGGCATAGGTGCGGAACTTGCTCTCGACCTGCGCCCGCGACAGCCGGTTTTCCGGCGCGCCCGATGGATGCTCGCAGCGCGCCGACAACGTCTTGCCGTCGCTGGTTTCAAGCGCGACAGTCGCCTGCACGCCGCTGAGCGCAGGATCGGCGCGCACCTCGACCCGCTCGGCGAACCGGCGCAATTGCGGATCGTCATAGCGCGCCGGCTCGAACTGCGCGAGCGTGAGTTGCCGGTCGTGCAGGATCGCAGCGGCGACATAATGCGCCGACAGCAATGCATCGAACTTTCCTTTGTATGTCGCAAACCCGCCGTGCATGTCGAACACCGCCTGGCTCAGCCCGATGCGCAACGCCTTGACCTGCACGGGATCGATATCGTGCTTTTCCACGAGATCGAACATCGCCGTCATCATGCCTTGGATCGATGACGCCGCGGGCCAGGGGCGCAACGCGATCTGCTCGAGCTCCCAGCGGCTGCCGAGCTCCGCGATCGCGGCTTCGGGACGCCCGCCATTGGCGTAGCTGTTGTAGAGCCCGCCGTCGCGCGCAGTCAGGAACTCGCGCGTCGCCGAAAATTTCTGCTCAGCCAAGAGCGCCGCCATCAGCCCCGACAGAGCGCCCCGGCATTGGTGGAACTTGACCGTCGGCGTGCCCCAGGCCGCGAATGTGCCGGCGGCCTGGCTGCCGGCCAAGCCAAAAGCGCGCGCCATGGTCTCGGCGTCGAAGCGCAGGAGCCGGCCGACCGCCGCCGCCGCGCCGAACGGACCGAACACGCCGGGACCGTGCCACCCCTTGGCGCGAAACACCGGAAAATCGATCCCGACCCCGACCCGCGTCGTAACCTCGAACCCGGCCGCGAGCGCGACCAGGAGCTCGCTGCCCGACAATGCATCGCGCTCGGCAATTGCCAGCGCGGGCGGCACCACCTCCGGCGTGATGTGCGTCAAGGTGGAGCGGTGCGCGTCGCACATGGTGACCGCGGTGATCAGATAGCCATTGAGCAGGGTCGCGCCGGCAAGCGACAGCCGATCGCCGCCGATCACCGTGCTCTCGTTCGACTGCGCAAGCCCTGATGACAGCGCCGCGAGCTGATGGGTCTCCTCGCCCTGATGCCCGGCCACCGCGCACGCGAGCGCGTCCAAGAGCAGGTCCTTGCAAGTGTCCCGCGCCCGCTGCGGGATCGCGTCGTAGGTCAGCGCGGCGGCAAATTCCGCCAAGACTGCCGTCGGTTCCCCCGCCATTTCATCCTCCCGTTTCGCGACGCTCACTCGCCCTTGATATTCGCCCCTTTGATGATCGGCCACCACTTTTCGATCTCGGCCTTGTGGTGCGCAGCGAGCGCTTCGGGCGTCTGCTGCTCGCGCGGTGGAATGACCGAGCCGAGGTCGTTGAGCCGCGCCCGCACCGCCGGATCGGCCAGGGTCTCGACGACCGCGGCATTGAGCTTGCTGACGACGCTGCTCGGCGTGCCCTTGGGCGTCCACAGGCCGAACCAGAACGAGGTGTAGAATCCCGGCAGGCCGGCTTCGTCGACGCTTGGAATGTCGGGTGCCGCCGCCAGCCGCTCCTTGGCGGTGACAGCGTAAGCCTTGATCCGTCCGGCACGCACCTGCCCGAGCGAGCTCGACACCTGGTCGAACACGAGATCGATCTGCCCGGCCACCAGATCCTGGATCACCTGCGGCGTGCCGCGATAGGGCACGAGCTGGAAGGTCGTGCCGGTCTTGCTCTGGAAGTAGGCCGCCGCGATGTGCGACGGACTGCCGGGGCCGGCGGTTCCAGCCGTCACCTTGTCGCCGTTGGCCTTCACCCAGGCAATCAGTTCGGTGAGGTTGTTCGCCGGCGTGGCATTGCTGGCGATGATCAACTGATTGTTGGTCGGCAGCATCGCAATGGGTTCGAAATCGTTCAGCACGTCATAGGGCAGCGCGTAGATCGCGCCATTGAAGACGTGCGTGCCGAGATTGCCGAGGATCACGGTGTAGCCGTCGGGCGCCGCTCGCGCGACCCGGCCGACCGCGATGCTGCCCGCCGCGCCGCTCACGTTTTCGACGATGACCGACTGGCCGAGCGACACGCGCATGCGTTCGTTCAAGACGCGGGCGAGCACGTCGGCCGGACCGGCCGCCGGGAATGGCACGATCATGGTGACCGGGCGCGTCGGGAAGGTTTGCGCCCGGGCGCTACGCGATGTTGCCAGAAGCGCGGCAGCACCCGCCGCCAGATGGAAGAATTCACGCCGCAAGAGCGTCATGGCGCACCTCCCGAGCATGGTCCGGACGTTCACGACGGAGGTGTTGATCACCTCTCATCTCATGGCCGGCTTCATTGTCCGAATGCCGATAGCGGATCAGGCTATATCACGTGCGCGCGTGTGCGGAAGGGGCGGCTCGCGCGGTTTCGATACTTCAGTCCTGGGACGAGCGCATCCCTGGTCGCATCGGCGCGCGCTCGCCAAAAGCACCGATTTGACGCCGCTCCTTCGCAATACGGGACTGCTGCGCGAACAAAGTCGCAGGACATCAGGCTGATTTACCGCACGCGTCACGGCGAACTAGATGCGGACACACACCAGCGAGGTGTGCGCAACAGAACCGGAGACGCAACCATGTTCACGAAGACCGCAATTGCTCTCGTGGTGCTTGTCAGCACCGCCGCGAGCGTGCTGGCGGCGCCCAAGTCGTACAGCACCAACCCTGCTCACGACGTGTTCGACATCCGCGGCAAGTACGTCGGGTCGGACCCGGATCCCACGGTCCGCTTCATGCTCCAGCGCGACCGCGGCGATTGATTTCTCCGAGGCGGCCGGTCTTCGGACCGGCCGCCTCCCTCACCGAGACGGAGGATGTTATGAAAAACCGTTGCGCCTGCTGCCAGGGCAAGTTCGGCCTCGTGCGACACAGCCGAGCCTTCAAGAGCTTCTGTTCACGGCGCTGCGTTGAACGGCACGACGCGTGGCTGCGCACCGAAGGCCACAAGAGCAAGAGCTGGTCCGACCGCCTGTGGGCGGCGAGCCTCAGCGTCGTCCCCTACACCTGCGAACGAACCTCGGCCTGATTTCGAATCAGCGATGCTCTCGACCCGTCGTGCTGAGAGCGCGATTGATGCGGGCGCTAAACTATGACCGTCACCCTGAGGTGCGAGCGGAGCGAGCCTCGAAGAGCGACGGCCCCGGTGCGCAGCCATACCCGGGCCGCATCCTTCGAGGCTCGGGCGCAGGCAAGTGCCTGCGCCGCTCGCACCTCAGGATGACGGGTTGAGAGCGTAGCTGCGGACCGAATGAGGGCGCCCCGTCACGCCGGCGCCCCGGCCTTCACCAGCTTGTAGACGATCGAGTCCATCAGCGCCTGGAACGAGGCGTCGATGATGTTCGCCGACACCCCGACCGTGGTCCAGCGCTCGCCGGTCTCGTCCTGGCTTTCGATCAGCACGCGCGTCACCGCCTCGGTGCCGGTGTTGAGGATACGCACGCGGTAGTCCGTGAGTTCGAGCCCGTTGATGTAGCCCTGGTACTTGCCCAGATCCTTGCGCAGCGCCACGTCGAGCGCGTTGACCGGACCAACGCCCTCCCCGGCCGAGATCAGCGTCTCGTCGCCGACCTTGACCTTCACCACCGCCATCGAGACCGTCACGCGCTGATTGAGCGCGTTGATGCGCTGCTCGACATTGACGTCGAACTGCACGACGTCGAAATAGTCCGGCACCTTGCCGAGCACGCGCCGCGCCAACAGCTCGAACGAGGCATCCGCCGCCTCATAGGCATAGCCGATCGCCTCGCGCTCCTTGACCACGTCGAGCAGCGTGCCGATGCGCGGATCGTTGCGCTCGACCTTGAGCCCGATGCGGTCGAGCTCGGCCATCACGTTCGACCGCCCGGCCTGGTCCGACACCATCAGCCTGCGTCGGTTGCCGACGGTGTCGGGCGCGACGTGCTCGTAGGTCGCCGGCTCCTTCATGATCGCCGAGGCATGGATGCCGGCCTTGGTCGCGAATGCGCTCTCACCCACGTAAGGGGCGTGGCGGTTGGGCGCGCGGTTGAGCATCTCGTCGAGCGCGCGCGACACATGCAGCAGGCCCTTGAGCTTCTCGTCCGACACCCCGATGTCGAACTTGTCGGCATACTCGCCCTTGAGCTTCAAGGTCGGGATGATGGAGACGAGATTGGCGTTGCCGCAGCGCTCGCCGAGCCCGTTGAGCGTGCCCTGGATCTGGCGCGCGCCGGCGCGCACCGCCGCCAATGAGTTCGCCACCGCCTGTTCGGTGTCGTTGTGGGCGTGGATGCCGACGTGGTCGCCCGGGATCACCTTCACCACCGCGGCGACGATCGCCTCGACCTCGTGCGGCAGCGTGCCGCCGTTGGTGTCGCACAGCACCACCCAACGCGCGCCCTCGTCATAGGCCGCCTTGGCGCAGGCGAGCGCGAATTTCGGGTTGGCCTTGTAGCCGTCGAAGAAGTGCTCGCAGTCGAGCAGCACCTCGCGTCCTTTCGCCTTGGCGGCACGCACGCTGTCGCGGATCGAAGCCAGGTTCTCCTCCGGCGTGGTCTCGAGCGCGACCCGCACGTGATAGTCCCA
>WNGB01003145.1_pt1 | contig 26176 bp, 28 predicted proteins | sample 5400681 | NCBI WGS metagenome assembly WNGB01 (sample SAMN13153367, study PRJNA577476) | soil metagenome | isolation source: 115 cm soil or saprolite under grassland replicate 2 | place: USA:California | collected 2016-06-15
GCAGCGGGGTCATGTCGTCGAGCACCCAGAAGCCGCGACCGTACGTGCCGATGGCGATGTCGTTCATGTGATCGTCGGTGTGGAACACGAGATCGCGCCGCCGGCGCAGGCGGTGGTCCGCCTCCCGCGCGGCCCGCGGCGGCGCCACCGCCGAACGCGGCGCCTGTCCCCTGCGTGGTGGCGAACATCACGGCCGACATGTCGAACGCGTACTCGAGATCGCGCGTGCCATTGAAGCCTTCGGGTTTCAGAACGTTGTGCCACGTCTGGCCGCCGTCCGCCGTGCGATAAACGCCGCCCCCTTTCTGCCTGGCGTCTCCCGTCGTCGAGGCGAGCACCACGTTCGGATCCTTCGGATCGACCACCATCTTGTTGATGCGCGTCGTGTCATCGAGGCCGATATGTGTCCATGTGTTGCCCGCGTCGGTCGACTTGTACATGCCGTTGCCGTCGCTGCCGCCGACCGAATCGCCGCTGCCGGCGTAGATGATGTTGGGATCGGAGGGCGCCACCTGAATCGCGCCGATGCCGTCCACTTCCGTCACCTGGTCGAAGATGGGAAACCACGTGACGCCCGCGCTTGTCGTCTTCCAGATGCCGCCCATGGGCGTGCCGACATAGAACACGCCCGGCTGGCCGATTGCTCCGGTGACCGACGCAATGCGGCCGCCGTGGAAAGGCCCGATGTTGCGCCATTTCAATCCTGCATAGAGGTCGGGACTGACAGACGTGTCGCGGTTGCCCTGCGGTGCCGAAGCGCGTATGTGCAGGGGAAAGGCGCTGGCGAGCGCCAGAGAGAAAAGAGCGAGAGGCCAGGTGACGCGGCGCATGTTCTGAAGAGGCATGGCGGGCACGTTAGTCCGGGTGCCGAGATCGATCAAGTGCGTTAAGCTGCTATCGGAGCACACCGCCATGATGGCCATCGTCGTGGTTCTCGTAATTCTGTGGCTGCTGGGGATGATCACGAAGACGACGCTGGGGGGGCTGCTGCACATCCTCCTCGTCGTTGCGATCATCTTCCTGCTGATCAATGTCATAAAAGGCCGGCGACTGTAAGCTGGAAGGATGACGCTGCGTCAGCTCGTCTTCCTACTCCCGTTTCTGTTCCTCGGCGCGAACGCCGCTGCCGCGGAGCGCAACATCCTCAACTTCAATCCCGACTGGCGCTTCACAAAGGACGATCTCGCGGGCGCACAGGCGCCGAACTTCGATGACTCCGCTGGACGATCGTCTCGACGCCGCACACCTATAACGACATCGACACGTTCGACAACTGGTCGACTCCCGGTCACCGCGGGGAACAGATCCAGTGGAGCGGACGGACGTGGTACCGGAAGACGTTCACCGCGCCGGCGGCGTGGAGGGGACGCAAGGTCTTCATCGAGTTCGAAGCCGCGCGGCAGGTGGCGGAATGGCCAGCGGCTCGGCGTGAGCAAGACCGGCTTCACGCCGTTCGGGTTCGATCGGACGCCGCACCTCATGATCGGCGCGGCCAACGTGCTTGCCGTGATGGTCGACAACCGGTTCATGAAAGACCCACTCGACCCCGCCACGGTCGCGGAGCTCGCGAAGCGAGCGGGCACCAGCGCCGCGGCGCCGCATCGAAAAGAAATAACGCAGTTATATAGCTGAGCCTTCCGGCTGGCAGTCAAAACGACAAAAACGTCGGTGGGCACGTGCCATGCACGACCCTTTTCTGACGCGAACATTGATAAGGAGGAAGTCTCATGCTGCGCAGAGTTGTATCGTTACTCGGCATCGCAGCCTTCGTCGTCTCCATGGCCGCCTGCTCGAAATCCGATCCGGGCATCACGACGGCCGTGAAATCCAGACTGGCCGCGGACGACACGGTCAAGGCATACAGAATTGATGTCGATACCAAGGATCGGATCGTCACGTTGAGCGGGACCGTTGATACTGCCGCCGCCAAGACCCGCGCGGTCGAGGTTGCGCGCGCGACGAAGGGCGTGAACGACGTCGTCGATCGGCTGGCGGTTGCACCCCCGCCCATCGCCACATCGGGGTCCACCGATGCGCTCACGCCGATGACCGATCCGGCGATAACCACGGCCGTAAAATCGTCGCTTCTCGCCGATCCTTACTCGTCCGGTCTGAAGATCGACGTCGACACGAACAACGCCATCGTGACGCTCAACGGCACCGTCTCATCAGACGCGGAGAAAGCCCGCGCCGAGAACGTCGCGAAGAATACCAAGGGCGTGAGCTCCGTGGTCAACAACCTGAAGGTGTCGCCGAAGAAGTGACGCCAGCGGCAGATGCCCCTGACGTCCTTCGAACGCTGGACGTCATGGGCATCGCCAGATTGCACCGCCCGTCGCTCACTCTGAAGATCACCATCCTTGCCTCACAGCCAACCATAGGCCCGCGACGATCGCGAACCCGATGACCAGCGTCATCGTCACGGTCGACACGAAATAGGGATACACCATCAGGGCGAGGCCCGCCAGGAAGTGAGGCGCGCGGTCCTGCTTCTTGCCGTACACCAGCAGGACGAAGCCGGCCCCGCCGGTAATCAGCGACAGGAAGAGCAGCGAGGGATCGAGGGACATCTAGCCCGCTCCGGCGGGAAATCTTGTACGGGTTGAGCCGAGTTTTCTACGCGGCAAGCGCGGCCTCCTGGTATACGCGATCGATGGCGGCATTGAGTTCGAGCAGCGCCGTGCGGAGAGGGCGTGGGATGGCATCGCTGAATGGCTCAAGCGCGGGCGCGTGTGGACGAAAGATTCGGAGATACAGCTTGCTGTAGAAGAAGGTCACCCGCACCCCGTACGGTGTGACGTGATACCGGTGAGTGCCGACCGAGCGCTCGATCAAGCCGCGAAGTCGGAGACGTCGGAGGTCGTAGGACATTTGCGCGGCGGAATACGGGCGGCCGAGGAGCGCGGCGACGCGAGGCCGAAGATCGCGATGACGGACGCCGGCGGGTACATGAGCGAAGCCGCTGAGCGCTTGACACAGGGCTTGGGTGCGCGGATCGCCGAATCGCAACGCGGAGATCCGCACGCGCCCGAGATGCAGCGGACGCTGTAAACGATCCAATGCGTCGGTCGTCAATGTGCAGTGATGGCTGACACGCTCGACGTTCAGGAGCGCGCGATTGACGTCATCGCCCAAAGCGCGTAAGGCCGGCAGTTGGTCGAGTCCCTTGGTGAAGTCGAAGTCGTTCGGATTGTTGATCGTCAGTTCGCTCCGCAGACCGTGCCCTTCTTTAAAGTACTGCTTGAGATGAGAATGCTTGTACTCGATGTGGAGACTCGGTTCGACGCCGTCCGTGATAATGCGAGTGCGGTAGCCGTAGGCCGGCGGTGGCGTTCGGCGTGTGAGGCGACGAGGAAAGAGCAACCTCACGCGATCGGGTCGGCCCAGATCGAGATTCTCGCGAATCACGGCCTCGAAGAAGTGCCGACCCTGGACCGGACGATCGAAGATTTGCGTGAGGCTGATTTCTAGCTGGCAGAGTGTGACCCGATGATCAAAGCCCGCAGCCCGATCTTCGGCACGCATCGGCCAGGGAAGGCGGTGCGACCACCGATCGAAACACTGCTGAAGGTCACGGGGCCCGAGTTGGTCACAGATCGTTTGCAGGCGGATGGGATCGGCGCACGTCAGAAACCCGTTATCGAGACTGGTAAACGGAATCTGCTCGCGCCGCAGTTGTTGTTTCACCCACTCGTGGCCGTTCAGATAGATCTTGATCGGATACGGCACATACGTGCCGATCTTGATGAACGCCGGTCCCCAGGCGGGGTCTTGCAGATAAAAGTAGTAGTGATTGACCGCCACGGATTGCCGAGTGAAATCGAACGTGACTCCGCCGTGCGGCCCGCAGCGTTTGTGCGCTTTGAACGCCCGGGCCTTCTCTTGGGCCACACCAATGATCACGACTCCGTCGTCGGCGTGAAAGCGCGCGCGGTAGGTCGCGACCAGGGCGTCTTTGTCTTGGCGGGGCTCGAACGGGACCAGCGGGACCGCATGCTCCATCGCATACGCCTTGATGGCGTTTACAAAACGGTCGTGCATGGGGCGGAACAATGCGGGCGAGGGAATCGGATGGCCGAGATGGTCTCGCAAGAAATAACAGAGGCCGCCCGATGTCTGCAGCTTCGGCATGTACCCTTGCAGGTAGATGCGATCGAGACAGCGGACCGTCAACGTCACGTGATCCTTGATAATGCTGTCGATGTTGGGCGTCATTCGATCCTCCTTGGCCGGAAGGTCGATGATGGTACTCCTCGCGGAGGACGCCGGTGTCGCCACCGGCCCCAACATCAAACGGCCGCGCAGCGGCCGAGACCTGAAGGTTCGCCGGAGTGGCGAAGGAGCCATGCTCGCCCGTTCAGTCACGCCACTCCGATGGAGGAAGGCTGTTACTCGTCGGTTTGAGGCGAAGCTTCACTGCTGTCCCGTCCCAGTAGATCGTGGCATCAGCGACGGATCGAGCGACATGTGTTCGCAAAGGCCAGGAGATCCGGCATGAGGTGATGATAATCGCGTCCTCCTGCTCTTCCATAGCCCTCCATGTCGAGAATTTCGCCCGTGCTCCGACTTACACATGAAAGCGGGGTAAGCGCCGATAATGGCGAGACTTCGAAGGAGCGGTAACGTGAAGTACATATTGATGATGCACGCGGGACGCGCAGGATGGAAGGACGCCGGCATCGGCACGTGGCCGATGGAAGACATCAAGACCCACATCGGGTTCATGAAGGGGTTCGCGAAGGACTTGAAAGAAGCAGGCGAGCTGGTGGCGGCCGAAGGGCTGGCCGGCGTGGAAGAGGCGCGGATCGTCCGCGCCGGCAAAGGCGGCGCCCCGGAGGTGACCGACGGCCCCTTCGCCGAGAGCAAAGAGTTTCTCGCGGGTTTCTGGATCGTGGACGTCGAAAGTAAGGAGCGCGCGTACGAGATCGCCGCGCGCGCGTCGGCGGCGCCGGGCAAGGGAGGCGTGCCGCTCAACATGCCGATCGAGGTGCGCGAAGTGATGAGCGCCCCTCCCGTGGAGGCCTGATCGCGTGGCGCTGGATGGAACGGTCGAGAACCTGCTGCGCGAGCTTGCGCCGCAGGTTCTCGGCGCAGTGATGCGGCGCTACGGCGATTTCTCCGCTGCGGAGGATGCCGTCCAGGAGGCGCTGATCGCCGCGTCGCGGCAATGGCCCGCAGAAGGCCTGCCCGACAATCCGCGTGGATGGTTGATCCAGGTCGCGGCGCGGCGTATGGCGGATCACGTGCGCGCGGAGCTCGCGCGCCGGCGCCGCGAAGCCGTCGTCGTCATGCAGGCGCCCGCGGAGGAAGAGATCGTCCCCGCCCCTGACAGCGACATCCTTCCGGAACGCGACGACACGCTCGTCCTGCTGTTCATGTGCTGTCACCCGGCGCTCACGCGTCCGACCGCGATCGCGCTCACGCTGCGCGCCGTCGCCGGATTGACGACGGCGGAAATCGCGAATGCGTTTCTGGTGCCGGAGTCGACGATGGCGCAGCGAATCAGCCGGGCGAAGCAGACCATCAAGTCGTCCGGCGTGCCATTCGAGATGCCGACGAGCCGCGAGCGCGCAGAGCGCCTGGGCGCCGTGCTGCACGTCGTCTACCTGATCTTCAACGAAGGCTACGCGAGCAGCATCGGTCCGAGTCTGCAGCGGGCAGACCTGGCGAACGAAGCGATCAGGCTGGCGCGCGCGCTGCACCGGCGCATTCCAGAAGACGCGGAAACCGCGGGCATGCTCGCGCTCATGCTGCTCACCGACGCGCGGCGTGCGGCTCGCACCGGCGCGGATGGCGAGCTGATTCCACTGACGGAACAGGATCGAACCCTGTGGGATCAAGAGGCGATTGCGGAGGGCGTCGCGCTCATTACCGCGACGCTTTCAAAGGGTGCCGTTGGTCCGTACCAGCTGCAGGCCGCGATCGCGGCGGTGCACGACGAGGCGCCACGCGTGGACGACACGGACTGGCCGCAGATCGTCGCGCTGTACACAGTCCTGATGCGCATCTCTGACAACCCGATGGTCGCGCTCAATCACGCCATCGCAGTGGCAATGGTGCGGGGACCCGCCGCCGGCCTCACGCTGCTGGATGGCCTTGACGTGGATCGCCGAATTGCCGGCCATTACCGCGCATGCGCCGTGCGCGCGCACCTGCTCGAAATGTCGGGAGACTATGCCGGCGCCATCACGCACTATCTGGCTGCGGCGGGACGTACCGCGAGCATTCCGGAACGCGACTATCTGACAACAAAGGCGGCCCGGTTATCGTCTCAGGTGACGCGGCAGTAACAGGCGTATCGGATCTCGCGCATGCGCGCCGGCGTGAATGACGACGCGGTTCAAGATGCTCTTGATCATGCTCAAATAACAGGCGTGACGCTCTCACCTTACGTCGTCATGGCTGCTGTCTGGGCCGTGTGGTGGATCTCCTGGTGGGCCGCCGCGGCGTGGAGGGATCGCGCGGTCTCGCATGCGCCTAAGCGCAACCAGATCCTGTATCGCGTTATGGCGGCGGTGGGGGCCATGCTCCTGTTCGGCGCCTATCGGCACGAGTTCCGGCACGAAATGATCCTGTGGACCACGCCGATCGCTGTCTCCTGGATCCTGATCGCGATCGCAGGCATCGGCCTGGGATTCACCTGGTGGGCGCGCATCCACCTGGGACGGCTGTGGTCCGCCAACGTCGGGCGCAAGGCGGATCATCGGATCGTCGACACGGGACCGTACGGGATCGTGCGGCATCCGATCTACACGGGTATCTCGATCGCCTCCTTCGCGACGGCCGCGATGCGTGGCACGGCGGCCGGCTGGGCGGGCGCTGCCGTGATGACGGTCGGCTGGTATATCAAGGCGCGCCTCGAGGAGGGATTCCTCCGCGAGCAGCTGGGTGCGGAGGCGTACGGCGAGTACGCGCGCCGTGTTCCGATGCTGATTCCGTTTAGCCGGCGTTAGAGCCTAGCGCTTCTTCCTCGCCACCTTCGCTGCCCGCTTCCCCAGGGCCGTCCGCGTCTTCTTCGGCAGGTGCGCAATCGTGCGCTTCCGCTTCGCAGCAGCCGCGGCCTTCTTGATGTTCCGCCGCGCCGCTGTTCGCTGAGTTGATGTCACCATGGAGTGGACAGACGAGCAAGTAAGATGCCTGCTATGCACAAGATCGGCATCATCGGCGCGGGAAATATCGGCTCAACAACGGCCCGGCTTTTCGCGGAGGCAGGACACGAGGTCGCGGTCAGCAATTCGCGCGGACCGGAATCGCTCGCAGACCTCGTAAAAACGCTCGGCCCTCGAGCGCGCGCCCTCACCCCGGCGGACGCTGCACGATGGGGCGATATCGTCCTGCTTGCCGTGCCGTGGCGAACGCCGGAAGCACTGCCACCCGTCGAGACGGTCGCGGGCAAGATCGTGATCGACGCGACGAACCCATACACAAAAGACGGACGCGTCGCGGACCTCGGCGCGTCGAGCTCCTCGGAAGAGACGCGTAAGCGGCTGCCGGGCGCGCGGCTCGTGAAGGCCTTCAACACGATCTGGTACAAACACCTGGCCGAGCGCGGGCGCGAAGATCTGCCCGCCGACGATCGGCACGCGATCTTCGTGGCGAGCGACGATGAAGACGCGAAGAAGACCGTGATGAAACTGATCGAAGACATCGGCTTCGCGCCCGTAGATAATGGTTCGCTTGCCGAAGGCGGCCGGCGCCAGCAGCCGGACATGGCGCTCTACAACAAAGTCCTGACGGGCCGCGAGGCGCGGGCGCTCGTCGTATGATGCCCCGCGCAACCGAACTCTGCTCGTCGCTCGGCATCCGCCACCCGATCGTCCAGTCCGGCATGAGCCGCGTCGCGGGCCCCGAGCTCGTCGCGGCGGTTTCGAACGCCGGCGGTCTCGGCATCCTCGCCGCGCTGCGGCTCCAGCCGGACGAACTGCGCGCGCAGATCCGCCGCGTTCGCGAACTCACGGACGCGCCGTTCGGCGTCAACCTCTGGCTCCATCCGGCGGTCGTCCACCCCGCCGCGCCGGAGTCCATCGAGCCGCGGGCACTCGCGGATGTCCAGCAGAAGCTGAACGAGATCCGCGCGCGCGTCGGCCTGCAGCCCTCGACGGCGACGCCAGCACAGTTCCCGGAGCTCGTCGCAGGAAACTTCGAGATCATCCTCGACGAACGCGTGCCGGTGTGGAGCATCGGCCTCGGCGATCCGGGCGCGGAGATGGTCGCGCGGTGCCACGAGCGCGGCCTGCGCGTGATGGCCATGGTGACCAACGTTGACGACGCGCGCACCGTTGCCACCGCAGGCGTGGATGTCATCGTCGCGCAAGGCACGGAAGCCGGCGGCCATCGCTCGAACTGGAGCGACGCGGCGGACGAAGCGGGGACGATGGTGATCGTGCCGAGGATTGTCGATGCGGTGAAGCTGCCGGTGATCGCGGCGGGCGGGATCGTCGACGGCCGCGGCCTCGTGGCGGCGCTCGCGCTCGGCGCGTCAGGTGTCATGCTCGGCACGCGGTTCATCGCGACGCGCGAGTCCATCGCGCCGCAGTTTTTCAAGGATGCAGTCCTGACCGCAGGCGCGGGCGACACGGTCGTGAGCCGCGCCTTCACCGGACTTCCCATGCGAACGCTGCGCAACTGCTTCGCATCGGACTACGGCACCGGGCCCGTCCTTCCGCCGATGCTGCAGTCGAACGCCGCCGAAGACATCTTCAAGGCCGCCGCTCAACGCGGCGACGCGCAGTACTTCCCCATGCCCGCCGGGGAAAGCGCGGGTCTCATCACCGACATGCCGTCCGCCGCAGACATCGTCCGCACCATCGCTCGCGAAGCCGAGGAGATCGTCCGGGACCTCGCCGCAGAGTTTCGCGCGCCGTAACCGTTACTCAGTCCTCGTAACCCGACATTTGCGGAACGACGGAAACAGCCGCGAATTTGACGAGGAGTCGCGGGCAGCGCTATTGCTGCGTTCTGCGGCATGGCTAACAAATGTCGATTCGCGCTCGCGCTTGCCGCGCTGGTGGCGACTGCTTCATGCGGCGGCTATTCCAGCCCGACTACGCCGACGACTGTAACCGGGACAGCGGTCAGCATCCCGATGGGCGCGTCTGCGCTGGGCAGCGCCGCTTACGTACCGAACCCGGTGACAATCTCCGTCGGCGGGACGGTGACCTGGACGAACAACGATTCCATGAACCATACGGCGACGAGTGACACGGGAGTGTTCACCGGCAGCATGGCGCCTGGCGCGAAGTACAGCTACACATTCCCGTCGAGAGGGACCTTCGCCTACCACTGCACGCTCCATCCAGGCATGGTCGGGACCGTGGTCGTCCAGTAGACGTGGCGCTCAGTGCGTGCGCGCGCTGAGCCAGAACTGTAACTGTGCCGCCTTCATCGTGCCGTCGTTGTTGAAGTAGCGGTCTTGCCAGTCGTCTGGCTTTTTCTTCAGGAACCCGTCCGTCTTCCTCTTCGGACTCGCCTGCGTCACGCGCCAGGCGAAGTGGTCGTACACGTCGAGCACGTGCGAGGCGTAGGCCTCGGCCAACCGGCGGTTGCCGCGCACGATCACGAGGTGCCTTCGCCTGGCCGTTCTTGTCGACATAGATCACGAACTTGTCCTCACACGAACAATCTGTGCAGGACGATCTCTTACACGCTGCCGGCGTATCATCGCCGGATGAACGACATCAGCAGGCGTGAGTTCATCCAGGCGACGGCCGCTGCCGGCGCATTCGCGTCCTTTCGCGTATCGACGGCGCAGTCGCCCGCGCCGGATGGCGGCTGGTTCGATCGCCCGATGCGCTGGGTGCAGCTCACGCTCGTCGAGAACGATCCCGGCCGGTTCGACCCGCAGTTCTGGCTCGATTACTTCCGGGGCCTCCATGCTGATGCTGCGACGCTGAGCGCCGGCGGAATCGTCGCCTATTACCCGACAGAAATTCCTTTGCATCATCGCAGCGCATGGCTCGGCAACACGGATCCATTCGGGACGCTGGTCGCCGGCTGCCGGAAGATGAACATGAACGTCCTGGCGCGCGTCGATCCGCACGCGGTGCGCGACGAGGTGAAGCAGGCGCATCCGGATTGGATCTCCACGGACGCCGACGGACAGCCGCGGCGGCATTGGGCGAATCCCGAGCTGTGGATCTCGTGCGCGCTCGGCCCCTACAACTTCGAGTTCATGGATGGCGTGAATCGCGAGATCGTCGCGAAGTATGCGGTCGACGGCATCTTCGCGAACCGGTGGGCGCCGCAGGGCGGGGACTGCTACTGCGTGCACTGCCAGCGGAACTTTCGCGCCGCGACCGGCCGCGATCTTCCGCGAACAAACGATCGTCGCGATCCAGTGCGCCGCGCGTTCGTCGAGTGGCGTGTCGCGCGGCTCACGGAGTTGTGGAAGCACTGGGATGCTTCGATTCGCGGCGTTCGCGCCGAAGCGCGATTCGTGCCGAACGGCCCGCCCGACATGAAGACGGCGGGCGAGCTCGCCGACATCCAGTTTGCCGACTACCAGGCGCGCCGCGGGCTGACGCCCCCGTGGGCGAACGGCCGGCGCGCGAAGGAATTCCGGAGCGTGATGGGAAAGCGGCCGGTCGGCGGCATTTTCAGCGTCGGTGTTGAGGAAGCGTATCGCTGGAAGGATTCGGTACAGAGCGAGCCGGAAATACGACTCTGGGTCGCCGAAGGCACCGCCAACGGAATGCGGCCCTGGGTGACGAAATTCTCCGGCGTGTTGTACGACCGGCGCTGGCTCGCGACGGTTGAGCGCATCTACGACTGGCATTATCGCCACGAGCGTTACCTGCGGAACGAGCGCCCGCTGGCGCGCGTCGCGCTCCTGCACTCGGAGCAGACCGAGACGTTCCACGCCGGCGTCGCTGCCGGGGATCGCCACGGCGATCACGTGCTCGGCATGTATCACGCGCTCGTCGAGGCGCGCGTCCCCTTTGAACTGGTCCACGAGGCGTTCCTCACGCCCGATCGGCTCGACGCGTTCAAGCTGCTGATTCTCGCCGACGCGGCCGCGCTCTCGGACGCGCAGTGTCGCGCCATCCGCGACTACGTCAACCGCGGCGGAAGCGTGCTCGCCACCTTCGCGAGTTCGCTGTTCGACGAGATCGGCAACCGCCGCGCCGACTTCGGCCTTGCGGACGTCTTCGGCGTGTCGTTCACCGGCCGCATCGACGGCCCGATGCAGAACTCCTATCTCGCGCTGGAAACAGACAAGTCCACTGGCCGCCGGCACGAGATCCTCAAAGGACTGGACGACGCGCCGCGGATCGTCAACGGCGTGTTCAGGATCGACGTCCGCCCATCAGCCGAGTTCCCGTCGCCCGTGACGCTGATTCCGTCGTATCCGGATTTACCAATGGAGGACGTGTATCCACGCGTCCTCAAAACCGACACGCGCGAGCTCTATCTCCGCGATCTCGGTCGCAGCCGCGTCGTCTACTTCCCGTGGGACATCGACCGCACCTTCTGGGACGTGCTGGCGGTGGATCACCTCACGCTGCTGCGCAATGCCGTCGCATGGGCGTGCAACGAGCCGCAGCCCGTGGAAGTGGATGGCCCCGGCGTGCTGGACGTCACCGCGTGGCGCCAGCGTGACTCGATGACGGTGCACCTGGTCAACCTCACGAATCCAATGATGATGAAGGGACCGTTACGTGAGACGATCCCGGTCGGACCGCTGCAGGTGCGCATGCGGCTGCCGCAGGGTGCGAGACCGTCAAAGGTGCGGCTGCTGACGGCCGGGACGACGCTCCTGACCGTGATCGCGAACGGGACAGCGCGAGTCACTATCCCGTCCGTTGACGTGCACGAGGTCGTCGCGATCGACCTGTAAACATCGTGCCGAACGACTGGCGCGGACGTTGCTGTGTCCACTGTGCGGCGGATCCGCCGCGAAAGCGAGGTCATTGATGAGAAGCAACCATCTCTTCGTTACATTCCTGATTGCTGGCGCGCTGATCTGCGCGCCCGCCGGCGCGTCCGCCCAGGGCCACGGCCGCGGTCATGCGAAGGCGGACAAACCGCACAAGGGCGAGCACGCACATAGATCCGATCGGCACGCGGACGAGCACGACGTCGTCATCGACCGTGACGGCCACGTGCGCGCAATTCACGAGTACGCGCGAGCCGGTTCGCTGCCGCCAGGTCTGGCCAAGCGGGAATCTCTGCCGCCGGGACTTCGCAAGCAGCTCCAGGAGCGCGGCGAGCTGCCGCCCGGACTGCAGAAGCGCCTGGTCCCCGTGCCGGCGCCGCTGCTCGCTCGTCTCCCCGCAGTTCCCGGTTACTACCAGCGGTACTTCGCCGGCGACGATCTCGTCGTCGTGAACACGCGAACGAATCGAATCGCCGCCGTCATTCCGGATGTCTGGAGGTAGCTCATGCCGAGCCTTTCACTGAATTTTCCTACGTTCGGTTTCGTGGTGGGCACCCGCGCCGCGCTGGGCGTGGGGATCGGACTGCTGCTGGCGGATCGACTGCCGCCGGAACGCCGCCGCACCGTGGGCCTGACGCTCGTCACGATCGGCGCCGCAACGACGATTCCCGCGATCATGGCCATCCGTCGTGGCAGGACGGCCCAAACGTCGTACGCGTAACGCTCATCGGCTGACGTTCGCGAAGAGGACGACGGCGGTAGAATCGTCCTCTTCATGTCGCAAAATCCCTGGACCGCGACGACGCGGACGTCACCACTCGCGCGCGCGCCATCGGCACGGCCCGAACATCTCCTCGCGCCCAATCAGGTTGTCGAGAGTCCCGAAACGCACCTGCAGTACCGCGTCGAGCGTCTGATCGGCGAGGGGGGCTTCGGCCAGGCCTATCTCGCGCGCCGGCTCGGACGATCCGCGACCGTACCCGCTGTCGTGTGCATCAAGGTCAGCACGCGCATCGACGGCTGGCTGCGCGAGGCGTACTTCGGCCAGGTCCTCGACGGCCACGAGCGCGCGATCCGGGTGTTCGACGCATTCCCGCTGATCCGCGATGACGGACGCGTCCTGTATTTCCTCGTCCTCGAATACGCGGAACACGGCGACCTCGGCGCGTTCCTCCGCCGCGGCGGCAAAGGATGGGCGGAAACGATCGTGCGGCGCGAAATCGCCGGCATCCTCGACGTCCTGCGAAAACTCCACCGCGGCCAGACGCTGCACCGCGACCTCACGCCCGTCAACGTGTTCGTGTGCGACGGCCCACGCCTCAAACTCGGCGACTTCGGGATCGTCCGCCAGCAAAGCGACATGCGCGGGATCACCGCGCGCACGATGAACCGCATGACAGCGCCGAGCGATCTGTTCGATCGCGCCGCGCCGAAGTGGCAGGCGCGCGACGACGTCTACCAGGTCGGGCAGCTGCTCGGGATGCTCATTGTCGGCGACGCGAGCCGCCGCGTGCGCACGAGCGACGTGCGCGGATTGCGCTGCAGCGATCACCTGAAGGAAATCCTGCACCGCTGCATCGGCGAGCGCCGCAAGCGCTACGAGAGCGCGGACGAAATGGTCGACGCGCTCAAGACGCGTTCCGCGCCGCTGAAGCCGGGAGTGCTGCGGTCGCTGAAGGGAGTGCACGTCACCTTCACCGGCATCTTCACGAAGACGCGGCGCAAGGTCGCCGCGGCCGCTCGGCGTGCCGGCGCGATCGTCCACTCGGGACCGTCGGCGCTGACGACCGTCATCGTGCGCGGCCGGCCGAACGTGCTGCAGGCAGCGGGGCGCGACGGCGGACTGAAGCTGATGGAAGCCAAGCGGCTTCGCCGCAAGGGACACCGCATCACCGTGCTCACGGAAGCGCAGTTCTGGCGCCTGGCGGGACGATAATGAAGACGCAGGCGGTCATCTTCGACGGCGATGACACACTCTGGAGTACCGAGGGGCTCTACGATGACGCGCGATCGAACGCTCGCTCGATCATCGCCGGTGCCGGCCTTGACGCAGCGGAGTGGGAGCGGCTCGAGCGGCTCATCGACGTGGCGAATGTCGAGCGGTTCGGATACCGCCGCGAGCGGTTTCCAACGTCGTGCGTCGAAGCGTATCGGCAACTCTGTCAACTCGACGCAGGCGAACCCGATCGGGCGACCGAGCAGCGCATAAAGACTGCCGCGGAAATGGTCTTCGAACGCGATCCGCCGCTGTTCGAGGGGACGCGGGAGGTCCTGGCGGCACTGCGCGACGGCGGCTTTCGATTGGCCCTCTTGACCAAGGGGGATCCGGACGTGCAATCGAAAAGAATTGAGCGGAGCGGGCTGCGACCTTTCTTCGACGTCATCGAGATCGTGCCTGAGAAGACGGCTGATGTCTTCGCGAGACTGCTGGCGGCGCTGGGCGTCAGCGCTGATTCCGCCTGGATGGTCGGCAACAGCGTCCGCTCGGACGTACTGCCCGCCCTTCGCGCCGGAGTACGGGCCATCTGGATTGACGCTCACGTCTGGGAGCACGAACGCGATCACGAGAAGCTGGTGGACGAGCGTGTGATCGTCGCATCCAGCCTTTCGGAGGTCGCCGGGATCATTGCGGCATGAGCCGGCTGTCGCGATTCGCGCGAGTGGCGATTCATCCCGAACCGGAGCTCGGTCTGAAAGACACCGGGCTTCACTACACCGACATACTCTTTGGTTTCGTCATCCACGAGCTGTTCATTCGCATCCAGAACTGGCCATCGCTCGACAGCGCCGTGAAATGGCACCTGGTCGCGGGCACCGTGCTCGTTCTCGGCAGCTGGATTGGGTACCATCGAAGCCGGAATCGCCCGGCGTACGAGGTCAAGTTCTTCAATCTTCCGCTTTTTGGATTCGTTGTCGATCAGCTGATGCTGATCCTCTACTTCCGGATCGCGATCCTCACACCGATCACTGGCCCTGCAAGTCCGGACTGGGCCTTCGTGGTTCGCAGCACGCTACGCCTCGTCACATTCGTCTTCGTGTTGTATCTGACCTGGGACTTGCTCGCCTTGTGGATGGCAACTGCGAGGAGAACAGACGAAAAGGGCCGGACAGTCCCGCGTTATCCGGCCGTGCGGGACGAAGTAATCACCGATCGACCAGCGCTCAGGGATGCGGCGGGTATCCTTATTACTGTACTGGCGCTGCTGCTGCTGGCTGCCCTTTGGATCTCCGCAAATCGATCCGAGCCTCGCTGGGTATTGCCCGGCGTGATCCTGATCCTGCTTGCCTATCGGTGGGCGAAGGAGATCAGAACGTCGTATCGATTGTCGTCCGCACAGGGCCGCCGGCCGGGCTAATAATCTGACCGCTGCCGGCTAGTTTTCTGGCGGGGCCGTATCAACACACATGCGTTCGCCGTGAAAACGCGACTACTTCGTCTGGTGCAGGGTACTGGAGGGCGCGATCGAGATCGTGCATGATGGGCCTCCTGCCACTCGTCGGCGCGCACAGTCGGCGCGCGCACGGCGGATCGTTGAGCAGTGGCTGTGCCAACGGGAAATGCGCGAATCGGCGCGGAGATGACAGCGAGCTGCGATCGGAGCTTCGGCTTCTATGGCGAACTCGCGTTTCAGACGAAGCTGCCTTCGCCGAGGGGCCGCGAGCTGGGTTAAGATGGGCTCCGGCTTGAAGGCAGCCGCCGGGTCCGCGGGAAGAGTTCAACTCACCTTCGTCATAACTCCATTCACGCACGACCTTCGTGCAACCTGAATGCGGACCCAGGTGATGCATGGAGGACCCGTGAAAAAGAAGACCCTTCCCGCAAGGCCCAACCTCGATCACCTTCGCCGCCAGGCCAAAGTGCTGCTGGCCCAAACCAAAGACAGTGAGCGCGCGGCCGGATTCCGCCTCGCCGACGCACAGTTGGTCATTGCGCGGCAGACAGGCTTCGCAAGCTGGCCCGCGCTGTCGCGGCACGTGCAGCAGCTGCGCAGTCTCGAAGGGGAATGGCGTTTCGCGACGCTGGAGATCGACGGCACTGCCGTTCCCGGCGCGGCGCTGACTCAATCGCGGTTGCTGATGGACGGCGATCGGTTCCGGGTGGAGTCTCCGGAGGCGACCTACGAAGGCGTATTCAACATCGACGTCGAAGCGACGCCGCCGCAGATCGACATCGAGTTCGTCGAGGGGCCCGAGGCGGGCAACTGGTCCTACGGGCTTTATGAATTAGATGGCGATCGCCTGACGATCTGTCTCGGTCTCACCGGCGCATCCCGCCCGACTGCGTTTGCGACAAGTCCGGGCAGCGGACACGCACTCGAGCGATTCCGCCGCGCGTCGGCCGCTCGCCCGGACAGCGTCACCGGCGGCACGGCGAAACCCGCAGCGCCGCCTATATCCACGACGGAGCGCGAAGATGCATCGGCGTTCGACGTCACAATGACACCGCTGCTGCGTCGACTGGAAGGGGACTGGGTTCCTGTTGAAATCGTGACCGACGGCAAGCCGATGCCCGCGAAGTGGATGGAGTACGGCTCGCGCACGGCCGTGGGCAACGAAGTGAAAGTCGTGTTCGGCGGCCAGACGATGGTACACGCGAAGGTGCGCATCGACGAGAGCGCGACGCCGATCGCGGTCGATTATTTGAACCTGAATGGAAACCAGGCCGGCAGAGTGAGCCGCGGAATCATGGAGTGGACGGGTGATGAGGTCCGCTTTCTCATGGCGGGCCCGGGGCAACCGCGTCCTGCTTCGTTCGATCCGCCGCTGCCGAACGGCATCATGAGCCGTTGGCGTCGGCGCGTTGTCTCGTCGTCGTAACAGAGCGAACGGACGAGCTTGTTGCGCGTTCATCAGTTTGCGCTCTGCTGTTTGCGGCGAAATGTACGCTACCCTACACTTGCCCGTTTGACTGTCGCCACGCCACGGGTTGACGTAGCCGCAGCCGCCGAGCTTTGCCGGCCGCCATCGTCAACGAGCCCGAAAGTGACACATGATCTCATTCACCGCTGACACATTCGCCCGAATCGGCGATGGTGCGCGCCGCGTCGAAGAGCGGGCCGGCTCGCAGGAAAAGCAGATAGCGGATCTCCTCTCGACTGCGCAGACGGACGTCGATCTCGCGCGCGCCGCGTTGTCGCGGCGCGCCGAGATGACGCAGGCGTGCGTCGATCGCCTGGCGACGGCGGTTCGCACGCAGCTGCGGCGGAGTGAGGAGTGTGTCATCAACGCGCGCAAGCTTTGTGCAGCGGCGCGGGAGAACCGTCTCGCCATCCATCGCCTCGTCACCGATCTTACCTCTGCCAGCGATGCCGAAACGCTCGCCGCGCAACGCGGCAACCGCCACGGCGTCCTGGTCGTCGACGACTACGAGGACACGCGTGATCTCGTGTCGCTGGTGCTCAGCAGCGCCGGCTTCGTCGTGAGAACCGCCAGCAATGGTCTCGAGGGGATCATCGCCGCGTACGAAATGCGACCCAGCGTGATCCTCATGGACGTCACGATGCCCGTGCTCGACGGACTCGAGGCGACGCGGTTGATCAAGGCGCTCGATGCGATCCGGGACGCGCGCGTCATCGCCTACACGGCGGCATCGAGTCTGAACGAAATCATCGCGAAAAACCTCTTTGCCGCGGTGTTGCAGAAGCCGGCGTCTCCGGACGCTGTCATCGCCACCGTGCGGCAGTGCGCAAACGCCTGATACGGAGGTCTGCATGTTCCTGGTTCGAGACATCATGTACTGCAAGCCCGGCAATGCCCGCCAGATGGTCGAGAAATTTCAGGCGCTTTCCCGTTTGAGCAGCCAGATGGGGTTCGGCGCGATGCGGGTCATGACGGACGTGAGCGCCGAGCGTTACTGGACCGTCGTCTCGGAGATGGAGGTGCCCAGCCTCGAAGCGTGGGCCGAGACATTGCGCAAGACGATGGCGATGAAGGAATTCCAGGACGCGATGAAGGGATATCACGACCTCATCGAACACGGCCGCCGCGAAATCTACACGCTCGAACCGGCCCAGTAGCCACTGGGCCGCGCCCCATCACGCCGCAGTTCCGCTCACCGGCTCGTACTCGCGCTCCATCAACGGTGACGACAGGATGAAGTCCGCCGTCGATCGGTTGCACGCGATCGGCACGTTGTAGACGACGGCGATGCGCAGAAGCGCTTTCACGTCGACATCGTGCGGGTGCGGCTCGAGCGGATCCCAGAAGAAGATGACGAAGTCGAGGCGCCCTTCGGCGATGGCCGCCCCGACCTGCTGGTCGCCGCCGAGGGGTCCACTCAGATACGGCGTGACGCGCAAGCCGAGTTCCTTCATCAGGATCGATCCCGTCGTCCCCGTCGCGAACAGCTCGTGATGCGCGAGCGTGCCGCGGTTATAGCGTGCCCAGTCCACCAGGCCAGGCTTGCAGTTGTCGTGCGCGATCAGCGCGATACGTTTTCGGACTTCCATCCACCAATCGTAGCGTGTGTGTGTGTCGACCGCGCAACGCATCCGCCTGGCGTATGGCTGCCATGTCTCCCGCGTCGCCTGAGCTGTTGATCCGTAATTGTTCGCCGGAATGCAGTGGCGTAGGATCGCCGAATGATCCGCGCCATTTCCCTTCTACTCGCCGCCGTGATGCTCGGCGGCCTGCAGCCCGCGCAGTCCGGCAACCCTGTTATCGAGGGGTGGTACGCCGATCCCGAGGCGCATGTCTTCCAGAACAAGTACTGGCTCTATCCTCCAGCAGGATCGGTCAGTCGCGACGGGCGCCGGACATCATTCGGTCCTGCACGCCGGTGGATCCGACAAATGGTACATCGTCTATCACCGCCGCCCGCTCGGTGAGACCGATCGCAATCATCGCGTCGTTTGCATCGACGAACTGAAGTTCGATGACAAGGGAATGATCTTGCCGGTGAAGATCACGGCGACCGGTGTCGCGGTGGATCCGCTGGGCCGGCGATCACCTGCAGGCGACGCGCGTGACGAGATGGCGCAGCGTCGCTGACATCTCTTCCCAGCTGCTGGCCGAAAGCTGATGCGGCCCGAGATGGACGCGCGGAGCGAGGTCTGTTCCTGCGATCACGAAGGACACGTCGTGGCCGCCCGTGGCGGGACGGACCCGCGTGCGATCGACGACAAGCGTCTGCCCGCATGCGGACACCGACAGACCGTCGGCGAGATGTTCGAGCTGCGCGACTGTCATGGATTCCTCCTGCCGGATAGTTTTCAGTTTACGCCCCCTCGGACGTGTCGATGGATTTTTTAACGTGGGGCGCCGTAGCCTGATAGTACGCGATGGCGCCGGCAATCGTGCCGCGTGTGGCCACCTGACGCGCGTCGAATCCCGCTTCGTGCATGCGGCGCAGGAGGCGCTCGTTCGCAGAGGCATTCGCCTGACGGCCGTGAACCGCGTGCGCGAGCAGGCTGTGGTGCGTTCCGCCGATGAAGTCGAGGAACTCCAGCCGTCCGCCGGGTTTCAGTACTCGCCGTACTTCCGCGAGCACCTTTGGCTTCTCGTCCTTGCGAACGTGGTGAAACATCATCGAGGAGAACACGCGATCGAACGTGCCGTCGGGATACTCGAGCGCGTCCGCGAAGCCGCGGACAAATTGGACGTCCACCTGCGCGCGTAGCGCCTTCTTCCGTGCACGCGCGAGTGCGCGCGGGTCCGGATCCAGTGCGATCACCTTCACGGCAGGATGTGATTGCTTGATGAGAATGGCGAACGTGCCAGTGCCGCAACCGATGTCGAGCACCGCGTGCCCGGGCTTCAGCTCCGCCTGGGCAAGGAGCGGCAACAGTGCGCGGCGAAACCCGAGCAGTTTCATGATCGGGTCGTACGCCGGCAGAAGGACGTCGAGGCTCGCGGCAGGGAGGAAGCGCCGCTCGTTCGTCATACTCAGAAGAACAGCCGAGCGTCAGATTGAAGACGCAGAGATCTGCGGCAGCACCCAGGGCGCACGGTACGGCTTCGTCACCAGCTTCTGCGCTTCCGCGTCGCCGACGATCTGCTCGCGCGCCACGTCCCACTTCACGCGCCGGCCGGTGCGAAACGCGATGTTGCCGAGATGGCAGGCGATCATCGAGTTGTGGCCGATCTCGACATCTGACGCCGGACGCTTCCGCGACTCGACGCAGTCGAGGAAATCCTTCATGTGCGCCTGGTTCATGTCGCCGCTGCTGCCGCGACGCGGCTCGCCCGTCATCCGGTAGCGCTTCTTGTTTTCTTTCGTCTCGGTTTCCGGCAGCACTTCCCAGCCGCCCCGATCCACGACAAGCACCCCGTTGTTGCCGTGGAACGCGACCCCGTGATCGCGCATGTACGGGCCCTGCCCGATCGCGGTCGCGTGCTCCCAGATCAGGCTGTAGCCGTCGTACTCCCACAGCGCCTGCTGCGTGTCCGGCGTTTCTTCCGCATCTTCCGGAAATCCGAACTTGCCGCCAACCGATGTCGCGGAGAGCGGCGCCTGCACGCCCATTCCCCAGTTCGCAATGTCGATCATGTGCGCGCCCCAGTCGGTCATGAGGCCGCCCGAATAGTCGTAGTACCAGCGGAAATTGAAGTGGAAGCGGTTCTTGTTGAACGGCCGCTTCGGCGCGGGACCGAGCCACATGTCGTAGTCGACAGTCGACGGCGGCTCGCTGTCCGGCACGCGCGCGATGTTCCCCATCCAGTCCTGATAGGCCCACGCCTTCACGACGCGGATCTTGCCGAGCGCGCCGCTCTTCACGAACTCGACGGCATCGCGGAAATGGTTTGAGCTGCGCTGTTGCGTGCCCATCTGGACGATGCGGTTGTAGCGGCGGGCGGCGTTGACCATGACGCGCCCCTCGCCGATCGTCAGCGCGAGCGGCTTCTCGACATAGACGTCCTTGCCCGCCTGGCAGGCCATGATCGTCGGCAGCGCGTGCCAGTGATCGGGCGTGCCGATGATCACCGCGTCGACGTCCTGTCGATCGAACACGCGGCGGAAGTCGCGTCCGGCGCGATCCGGCTTCTGGCTGAAGTCCTTGTCGATCCGCTCGGCCGCCTTGGTGACCTGCTCGTCGTCCACATCGCACAGTGCGACGCACTTCGCACCCAGCCGCAGCGCGTTCCGGAGATCGCCCGTGCCCTGGCCGCCGCAGCCGATGAGCGCGACGCGGACCTTGCTGTTGGCGCCGGCGACGCGGTCCTGCGACCCCGCCGTCTGCGCCGACGTCGATCCGGATGCGGCGAGCACTCCTCCAGCGGCGCCTGCGGCTACATCCTTGATGAACGTCCGGCGGGTGGATGGTTTCATGCGACCTCCAATGCCGCGATTATACGGCCGCCGCCGTAAGAGTTCGGCCTACAGCTGGGCGAGCGCTCCTATTTCCTTGCCGAAACTTCATCTTCACGGCGGGAGCGACGTTCGGCAGCGTGGCGACGTTGCCCGTCGGGCAGGTACTGCACGAGCTGCCAATAAATGGGGACAACACTTTGGTACGCTGGGCAGCCGTTACCAGCGCGGGTTCTTTGCCGGCGTCGCATTTGCGTTTGTCAGCAAAGAAACTGAATTCAAGAACGGGCTTCGCCTCTTCGACCACGACGGGCGCCCCGGCCGCGGCTGGCGTGCCCGCGGCAGCCGACGCTCTGGCCGAGCTCGGGAACCGATCTGCAATCACGCTGGAGAAAAAGAGCGACACCGTATTTTGAAAGTGGCGATGACAAAGTGAGGGTGTCAACCGCAGGAAATGTGACCACGCTGGATTTCAAACATGGCGCGACTGCCATTGTCACGGCATCCAGAACAAAATCCGGCGCATAGCACTTATCAAACGGTGGAACGCCAGAAGTTCAGCGTCCCAGCGGAAATGCGTCCGTCACCTGGACCGGCGGCAATTTCATCGAGCAGACATCGCTGCAGCGCGCGCGCATCATCGCGCAGGCCGAGCGTCGCGAGACTGTCCATGATGCGCGTCAGCCGCAGGTGATTGTGATTCCCCGGATGCAGCCACACGCGCGAACGGATGGGAAAGCGCGCGTCGTCAATCTCAATGCGTTCGCCGTCACGGCGTAATCCGTAGAACGCAAGCATCCGATCGAACGCCTCACGTAACCGATCGCGCAATCGCGGATCATCGGTGAACGCGCGGACGGTGTCGTCTGTCACAAGCGGCGCGAACGGATTCACACCGCTCGGCCGCCGCGTCGGAAACAGCCACTGAATGTAATCGTGCACGCCCTCGAGATGGTCGTCATCCCACGCAAGAATCTCGCGCACGGTGCGGCCGGCGTCGTCACCGCCACCCGAGTAAAACGCCACGATCGGGTCGGAGTACAACATTGATATTCTCAGCTCAGCCGCACGAATCGCGAAGCGCGTTCCCGCCTTATGCGCAACGACTGACGTTATACGACTTCGTCGACAGCGACCGGCCAATCCATTGGCCTGGCGGCCAACTTCTCGCATATTGACCTTTCGCCAGCAGCACGTACGATTGCGCTTTCCTGAGCGGTCGGTTTCTCCCCCGCAACTTTCAGGGAGGCGCAAGTGGTACCGTCCGTTTCCGAGCTCACGCGATCGACCCGTACGATCGCGATCGCCGCCGTCATCATCGCACTCGTCGCCTTCGGCACCGCATGGCGCTGGGGCCGATCGACCACGTACGCCGCGGGTACGATCGTGGCGAGCGTCGACGCGCGCGCGCAATCCATCGAGTTCATCGACGACGCGATCGTCATCACGCAGGTGGACGGCTGGAAGGTGCAGCGCTGGCGCATCGTGCGCGGCGTCGCGTCACAGCCGCGCGTCTTCGATCTCTCCGACCTCGCCGAGCGCGCGCCGCGCGCGCCGCAGGGCACGCCGCGCGCCAATAGTCCCCCGTACGAAAAAGGGGGAAAGCAAATCCAATCGCCGGTGCAGCAGGCGCCGACGGCGCAGATGATGTTGAACTCTGCGTACGCGGTCCAGGCGGCCACGGCCATGCCGGCGGTAGCTGTCGGATCCGACGGGAAGACGGCCGCGTGGGTCGTCGGCCGCGAGCTCTTCGTCGCCGCCCTCGACAGCGACGACGAGCCGTTCGTCGGCAGGCTGCGCTCGCTGGGATGCGTGCCCGAACTGGGTACGGCCGCGCTCGTCCTCGCGTGCCGCGACGGACGCGTCGAGATTCGCGAGATTCGCGGACGCGTCCGCGGCGAGATCCAACGCGAGTCCCCGTGGACCCTGATTCGCGATCGCGGCAGCGTGCTGGCGCTGTCGCGATCGGACCTGTTCGAAATCAAGAGCGCCGCCGAGCCGTTCACCCGCGTCAACGTCGACGTCGGCAGGGCCGCGCACGCGCTCGCGCGAGCCGACAACGATGACTTCGCCGTCGCGTCGAACGATGGCAAGGTCATCATCACCGCGGACGGAAAAGGCGGCGCCCCAATTACTGCTCCCGGCGTCGTCGACGCGCTCGCATTCCTGAATTCCGGGGGTGTGCTCGCCGGCGGATCGTTCCGCGGCCTTTACCTTCTGCGCAACGGCCAGGAGCCGCATGTGTTCGCGCCGGATGTCGTCGGCACGCGTGCGCTCGCCGCAAAGGATGGCGTCGTCGTGTACGGAACGGCGGATGGCGTGCGCGTTGCGCGGGTCACGAGTACGCGATCGTTCAACGGACGCGGACAATGGCTGCTGACGCTCGCCGTCACCTTTGCGCTTGCCGCCATCGGCGTCGTCTTGTTGCCGCAGCAGGCGCGGCTGGCCGCGGATCGTGCGGTCAGCGACGTCACGGGCGGTCCGCGATTCGAGCTGCCCCTGCCGGATCCTCCGACCGGACTCGTCGCGGCATGCCTCGATGGCGATTGCGTCGTTTATGCCGGCGCCGGCCTCAGTGCGCAGGCCGGCTATCCAACGTGGCAGCCGTTCGTCGAGGACTTTCTGAAGTGGGCGCGGGAGACCGGCGCCGTCGAGCAAGGCTTCGGCGAATCGCTCGACGCGGCGATGCAGGCCGGCCAGGTCAACACCGTCGCCGACGCGCTGATCAACGTGGTGGGACGCGACAACGTGATGAAGCGGCTCGCCGATGCGTTCGGCGCGCAGCATCGCCTTCCCGATGCCCACCGGCTGCTCAAGCGGATCCCGCTCTGCGCTGCGCTGACGACGAACTTCGACACGCTGCTCGAGCGCACCTATCCCGAAGCCGCCGAACGCGTGTTCACGCCGAAGGATGCCGAACGCCTCATCGAACAACTGAGCCGGCGGCAGTTCTTCATCGGAAAGCTGTACGGAACGTTGAGCCAGCCCGATACCGTGCTCTTCGGACCGGCGGAATACTCCGAGACCATCTCGCGCAACCTGACCTTCTCGCAATTCATGGAAGGGTTGTTCGTCTCGCGCACGCTGCTGTTCATCGGCTCGAGCCTCGGCGGAATCGAGACGTATCTGAGCGGCCTGACCTTCCGCGGCCAGATGACGCGGCCGCACTACGCGCTGGTGGCGGTGACGGACACTGGCTGGCGCGCGAAAGCAGATCTCCTGCGCCGCCGGTACGGCATCGAAGTGCTGCCGTATACCTCAGGCCCGCACTTCGACGAGATCCCGCGGTTCCTCCTACGGCTGGCGGACGAAGCGTCACCCACGGTCGCGCAGGCCGCCGCGAGCACGCGCACGCCACAGGCGCACGGACTGCGCAAGGTTCACCTGACGGATATCGGTCCGTTTGCGGATTTCTCGCTCGAACTTCAGCCTGACTGGAACGTGATCCTCGGCGACAACGGCGTCGGCAAGTCGACCATTCTCAAGGCAATCGCCGCGTGCTTCTGCGGCAAGGACGTCGAAGCGTACGCCGGGCGTCTCGTGCGATCGGGAACGACGAGCGGCGCGATCGTCCTCGAGACTGCGCGCAACACGTATCGCATGGAGATCAAGCTGAGGGACAACGGCAGCGGTGCGGTGACCGTCGTTCCGACGCGTCCGCTCGAGGTCGAGGGCTTTCTCGCGCTTGGTTTCCCGGCATTGCGTGCGGTGACCTGGGATCGCCCGAAGGGGGCGACGGGCGAAGGGCGCAAGCGCACCACGGTCGAAGATCTTCTGCCGATCGTCAAAGGAGATCCCGATCCGCGACTGGATCGGCTCAAGCAATGGATCGTGAATCTCGATTCACGCATCAACTACGAGAAGACGCAGGGAGGGGACGACCGCTACGAGCGCCTGCTCGCGCGATTCTTCCAGATCGTCGATCGCGTGACGCCGGGCATGGCGATCAGGTTCGGCCATGTCAACCAGGACACGCGCGAGGTCACCGTCATCACGGACGACGGTGAGATCCCGATCGAGCTGATCAGCCAGGGGTCGGTGTCGCTCATGGGTTGGATCGGCGTCCTGCTCCAGCGCCTGTACGAAATTTATGGCGACGACGAGGATCCGACGCAGCGCTACGCACTCGTCCTGATCGACGAGATCGACGCGCACATGCACCCGGAGTGGCAGCAGAGCGTCGTGACGGACATGAACGCGATCTTCCCGAACGTCCAGTACATCGCCACGACGCATTCGCCACTCGTCGTCGGCGGGATGCAGGGGCGCCACGTGACGCGCTTCGTACGCGACGAGGACGGACGTACCGTGACCGTCGCCGTCAGCGACGAGATGCTCGTCGGACGCGCCGATCAGATCCTCACCGGACGCCTGTTCGGCATGAAGACGACGCTCGATCAACAGACGCAGCAATCGATGGAGCGCTACAAGAAGCTGCTCGGCAAGCAATCGCGAACGCCGGACGAAGAGCGCGAGTACCAGCGGTTGAACAAGGAGCTGAAGTTCAAGATTCCGGTGGCGGAGGAGACGAGCCCGGAGCGCAAGGCGTTCGCGCTCGTCGAGGCGATCGTCAATGACCAGATTGCGGGCAGCGTGCCCGAGGCGCGCAAGCCACTGCTCGACAAGGCGCGCTCGCTGCTCGACGAAATCTCGGGGACCAATTCGAGGGCCGTATGAAACACGTCGATTTCGATCCATCGAAGCTGACAGGGACGCAGACGGAGTGGTGGAAGAAATGGCAGAAGCGCGCGGACGAGGCGACGGTTGATGCGATCGACGCGTGGGAGCGCGGCGATCCGGTCAAGTTCAAGGACGCGATCTGGGGCGAGCTGAAGGAATGGCTGCTCGAGAACGTGTTTCACGGAAAGTGCGCGTACTGCGAGACGCTCGCGCCGCGGTTTCCGGGACACGCCGAACACTTCCGGCCGAAGGGGCGCGTCGACGTTCGCGATCCGGCGACGGGACGCTCGGTGCCCGCGACCGTTGAATGGCCGGACGGCAAGATCGCGACGCATCCGGGATACTTCTGGCTCGCCTATCACTGGAAGAACCTG